>ERZ773260.3409-NODE-3409-length-15211-cov-3.273423_pt1 | contig 15211 bp, 10 predicted proteins | sample MGYA00511387_ERZ773260 | MGnify/ENA primary metagenome ERZ773260 (study PRJEB29015, sample SAMEA2737745) | human gut metagenome | biome: human gut; feature: human-associated habitat; material: faeces | place: China | collected 2012 ... | reverse complement strand
TTCGGTTCAATACGCCGGAACTATTTAGAGACTAACCTAAACCTTTTAATTTTGCCCCACCTTTTAATTATTCCAAAATCGCTACACCGCAAGGCTGGTACCCCGCCGCATTACCGAGCGGCAGCAGGATAACTAAACACATAAAACAAGGGCTTCCAAAGTCAGCACATGACCTCGGAAGCCCTTATTTCAAGCCTTTTTCGGCGGCTTTTGCCCCGGAGAGGGCTTTTTCTTTTGTATCAAAATCGGTAGGAACATAGAACCGGCCATGGGCGTGGGCAACTTCTTCGGCCTGCTGCCGGAGAGCATGGCGGGCAGCCGCCTGTACGGCGTGGAGCTGGACAGCATCACCGGCCGCATCGCCCGGCAGCTCTACCCGGAAGCGGACATCACCGTGGCGGGGTTTGAAACCACCGACCGGCGCGACTTCTTCGACCTGGCCGTGGGCAACGTCCCCTTCGGGAATTATCAGGTCAACGACAAAGCCTACAATCATCTTCGTTTCAACATTCACGACTACTTCTTCGCCAAAGCCATCGACCAGGTACGGCCCGGCGGCATCATCGCCTTTGTGACCTCCAAAGGAACCATGGACAAGCAAAGCCCCGATGTACGCCGCTTTATCGCCCAGCGTGCCGAACTGATCGGCGCTATCCGTCTGCCCAACAACGCCTTTGCCCGAAACGCCAACACGGAAGTCACCTCCGACATTCTTTTTCTGCAAAAGCGGGACAGGCCCATCACCCTTGAGCCGGATTGGGTCCACCTGGGGCAGACCGGGGACGGCATCCCCGTCAACAGCTACTTTGCAGAACATCCCGAAATGATTCTGGGCCGCATGGCATGGGATGACAGCATGTATGGCAGCCGCAAGGAAACCGCCTGCCTGCCGCTGGAAGGCGCAGACCTGGCCAGCCAGCTTCATGAGGCCGTAGAGTGCCTTCAAGGGAGCTGCTACCAGGAGGCCGAGCCGCCGGAGCTGGGCGAGGGAGAAGCCATTCGCGCCGCCATTCCCGCCGACCCGAATGTAAAAAACTACACCTATACCGTGGTGGACGGGCAGGTGTATTACCGGGAAAACAGCCTCATGGTGCGGCCCGACCTCAGCGCCGTCGCCGAAGCCCGCGTCAGGGGCATGGTGGGGCTGCGGGACTGCGTGCGGGAACTCATCGCCCTGCAGATGGACCCCGCCACGCCGGACAGCGCCATTCGGGACCAGCAGGCCGAGCTGAACCGGCGCTATGACGCCTACACCGCAAAGTACGGCCTGCTCAACAGCCGGGGAAATGCGCAGGCGTTTTCGGACGATTCCTCCTACTACCTGCTGTGCTCGCTGGAAATCCTCGACGAGGACGGAAACCTCCGGCGCAAGGCCGATATGTTCACCCGGCGCACCATCCGCCCCGCGCAGGCCGTGGACCATGTGGACAGCGCAAGCGAAGCGTTGGCCCTGTCCATCGCGGAAAAGGCGGGTGTGGACATGGCGTATATGGAGCAGCTTACCGGCCAAACGCGGGACGAGCTGGCGTCCCAGCTTCAGGGGGCGATCTACCGTCTGCCGGAATCCGCGGGAGACGAGCCATGCTATGTCACCGCAGACGAATACCTCTCCGGCAACATCCGCTCCAAGATTGCCTCTGCCAGACTGGCCGCCGAAAAAGACGAAGCCTTCCAGATCAACGTATCCGCGCTGGAAAAGGCCATGCCCAGGGACCTGGACGCCTCCGAGATCGAGGTCCGGCTGGGCGCGACCTGGATTCCGCCGCGCTACATTCAGCAGTTCATGCTTGAACTGCTCCAGCCACCCATCCAGGCGCGCTACCGGCTCCGGGTCGCCTATTCCTCCGCGACCGCCGAATGGCGGATCGAGAACAAGAGCAGCGTCCCCGCGCACAACGTGGCGGCCTATACCACCTACGGCACTGGCCGCGCCAGCGCGTACAGGATTCTGGAGGATTCGCTCAACCTGCGCGACGTGCGCATCTACGACACCGTGCGGGATGCGGACGGCAAGGAAAAGCGCGTCCTCAATTCAAAGGAAACCACCCTCGCCCAGCAGAAGCAGCAGGCTGTCAAGGATGCTTTCCGCGATTGGCTCTGGCAGGACCCGACCCGGCGGCAGGAGTTGTGCGCCCGCTACAACGAGCTGTTCAACGCCACCCGACCCCGTGAGTACGACGGGTCCCACATCCGTTTCAGCGGCATGAACCCGGAGATCACCCTGCGCAGGCATCAGCGGGACGCCATCGCCCACATCCTCTACGGCGGCAACTGCCTGCTGGCCCACGAGGTGGGGGCAGGTAAGACGTTCGAGATGGTGGCCGCCTGCATGGAATCCAAACGGCTGGGCCTTTGCAGCAAGGCCCTGTTCGCCGTGCCCAACCACCTGACCGAGCAATGGGCCTCGGAGTTCCTGCGCCTCTATCCCTCGGCCAACCTGCTGGTCGCCTCCAAAAAGGACTTTGAAACCAAAAACCGCAAGAAGTTCTGCGCCCGCATCGCCACCGGCGACTATGACGCCATTATTATCGGCCACTCGCAGTTTGAGAAGATCCCCATCAGCCAGGAGCGTCAGGAGCGTCTGCTTCAGGAGCAGATCGACGAGATCGAAGCGGGCGTTAAGGAGCTCAGAGCCTCCCATGCCGAGCGGTTCACCATCAAGCAGCTGGAGCGCATGAAAAAGCAGCTGGAAACCAGGCTGCAAAAGCTCACTTCCGCCACGCGCAAGGACGATGTTGTCACCTTCGAGCAGCTCGGCGTGGACCGGCTGTATGTGGACGAGGCGCATAACTACAAGAATCTTTTTCTGTACACGAAGATGCGCAACGTGGCGGGCCTCTCCACCACGGACGCGCAGAAGTCCAGCGACATGTATCTCAAGTGCCGCTATATGGACGAGCTGACCGGCGGCCGCGGCATCGTGTTTGCCACGGGTACTCCCGTGTCCAACTCCATGACGGAGCTGTATACCATGATGCGCTATCTCCAGCACGACCTGCTCGCCTCCAGAGGCTTTTCCCACTTCGATTGCTGGGCCTCCACCTTCGGGGAAACGGTCACGGCCATTGAGCTGGCCCCGGAGGGGACGGGCTACCGCGCACGCACGCGCTTTGCCAGGTTCTTCAACCTACCGGAGCTGATGGCCATGTTCAGGGAGGCGGCGGACATCAAGACCGCCGACCAGCTGCACCTGCCCACCCCGGAGGCGGTGTATCACAACGTGGTGGCCAAGCCCACGGAAATGCAGAAGGATATGGTTGAGGCGCTGTCCAAACGGGCGGCGGAAGTGCATGCCGGGGTGGTCAACCCCAAGGAGGACAACATGCTCAAGATCACCTCGGACGGCCGGAAGCTGGGGCTGGACCAGCGCATCCTCAATCCGCTCCTGCCAGACGACGAGCACAGCAAGGTCAACCAGTGCGTGGAAAACATCCTGCGCATCTGGCGGGAGGGCGAAAGCGGCAAGCTGACCCAGCTCGTCTTTTCGGACCTTTCCACGCCGGGCGGCGAGGGCTTTACCGTCTATGAGGACATCCGCCGGAAGCTGATCGCGGCAGGCGTACCCGAAGGGGAGATCGCCTTCATCCACGACGCGAACACCGAGGTCAAAAAGAAGGAGCTGTTCGCCAAAGTGCGCGCCGGTCAGGTACGGGTGCTGATGGGCAGCACCCAGAAGATGGGGGCCGGAACCAACGTGCAGGACCGGCTGGCCGCGCTTCACGATCTGGACTGCCCCTGGCGGCCCGGCGATCTGGAGCAGCGCAAGGGCCGCATCGTGCGGCAGGGAAACCGAAACGACACGGTGCACATCTACCGCTATGTGACGGAAAACACCTTCGACGCCTACCTGTGGCAGACCATTGAGAACAAGCAGAAATTTATCAGCCAGATTATGACCAGCAAAAGTCCTGTACGCTCCTGCGAGGATGTGGATGAGACGGCGCTGTCCTACGCGGAGATCAAGGCGCTGTGTGCGGGAAACCCGCTGATAAAAGAGAAGATGGACCTGGATATCGAGGTGGCCCGGCTCCGGCTGCTCAAGGCCAACCACCAGAGCCAGCGGTTTCAGATGGAGGACCGGCTGCTGAAATACTTCCCTGTCGAGCTGGAAAAGTGCCGGGCGCAGGTCGGAGGGTTTGAAGCTGATCTGGAAACGCGAAACAATCATCCCCTGCCCTCGGAGGGATTTGTGGGCATGGAGGTGTTGGGACACACATTTTCAGACAAGGAAGATGCGGGCAAGGCGATTCTGGAAGCGGTCAAGACCGTGGTGGATATGAAAAGCGTGCGGATCGGGCATTACCGGGGATTTGAAATGAGTCTGGAACTTGGCGCTTTCGGACGGGAGTACATCCTGACGCTCCGGGGCCGCATGGCGCATTTCACGACGCTGGGCAGCGACCCGCGCGGGAATATCCAGCGCATCGACAACACGCTCGGCTCCATGGAAAGCCGGCTGAAAACGGTCCAGGACCAGATCGCCACGCTGCAAAAGGAGCAGGAGGCGGCCAAAGAGGAGATCGCAAAGCCCTTTGCGCAGGAGGACGAACTGCGGGAGAAAAGCGCGCGGCTGATCGAGCTGGACACGCTGCTGGACATTGGCAAGGGCAGCCCGGAGGTCATGCCGGAGGGCGGCGAGCCGGAAGCGATGGAGGCGGCGGTGCCGGACGCAGCGCAAGGCACACGGGACCCGGAGAGAAAGGAGCGAAGCCGTGAGGAGGTCCGATAGCCCAGGAAACGCGGGCGAAGTGAGGCGCATCAACCTCATGTTCTGGGTCACGCCCCATGAAAACGAGCTGATCCGGCGCAGAATGGCGCAGGCGGGCACGGCGAATCTGAGCGCCTACCTGCGCAAGATGGCCATTGACGGCCTGATTGTCCATCTGGAGCTGCCGGAGCTGAAAGAGATGATCTCGCTGCTTCGCCGCTGCGCGGGCAGCCTTAACCAGATGGCAAAGCGCATGAACGAAACCGGGCGCGTTTATGAGGTGGACCTGCGGGAAGCGATGGAACAGCAGGAACGGCTATGGATGATGGCCAACGCGCTTCTGACCAGGCTGGCGGGGATTCGGTAGGGGCGGCCTGCGGGCCGCCTCTTTTTTGCGTGAGTGAAAAAAAGGGCGAAAAACGCCCCGAAACCCTGCAAAAAGAGAAAAAGCCCATCGGACGACCCACCATCCATCCATCTTTCCCAAGGGGCCTGCAAACGAAAAAAATCCGCCAAAATCATCCCGAAACCATACAGAAAAAAAGGAGGAAGGCGATGCCGAGAATGAGCAGGAAGCGGCGGGAGGAATGGGACTTCTTCCTGAGCCGCCGAAACCGGATCACCTACAACGACCTGTGCCGCAACTGCCGGCATGACTGCAAGCAGAGCTTCCGGGCGCAGATCGTGGCCTGCCGGAAGTACCGGAGCAAGCGGAGCGAAACATGGCGGTAACGCGCATCATGGCCATGCACCTGAACAAGGGCCGCACGATTGCCCAATGCCTGAAAGACCGAACGGACTATGCCAAAAACCCCGGCAAGACAAAGAGCGGCGAGCTGATCTCCGCCTTTGGCTGCGATCCCAGGACCGCCGACGCGGAGTTTCTCTTTGCCAAGCGGCAGTACCGGCAGTTTACGGGCCGGGAGCCGAAAAACGATGTGATCGCCTACCAGATCCGGCAGTCCTTCAAGCCGGGCGAAGTGACGCCGGAGGAAGCCAACCGCATCGGGTACGAGCTGGCGAAGCGTTTTCTCAAGGAACGCCATGCCTTTTTCGTGGCCACCCATTGCGATACGGCTCATACTCACAACCACATCATCTTCAACTCCACCTCGATGGACTGCCGGGGAAAATTCCGGGATTTCCTCGGCTCCGGTAAGGCGGTTGCGCGGCTGAGCGACCTGATCTGTCTGGAACACGGGCTTTCTGTGATCGAAAATCCCAAACGCGGCGGCAACAGCTACAAGAGCTGGTTGGGCGACCGTGCCCGGCCCTCCCGGCGCGACCTGCTGCGCGCGGCCATTGACGCGGCGCTGGAACAAAAGCCCGCGGACTTTGATGCGCTGCTATCGCTCGTATCCGGCGCAGGCTATACCGTCGGACAGGGCCGGCAGATCACTTTCCGCGGCGCGGGACAGAAGCAGAGTATCCGGCTGGAGTCGCTGGGCAAAGGGTATTCGGAGGCCGAACTGCGCGCTGTGATCGCGGGAGAAAAGGTGCATGTACCTCGGAAGGGACGCGCCGCGAACCGTCCCCGAAACCAGCTGCTCATCGACATTCAGGCCAGGCTGCGCTCCGGCAGGGGTGAGGGCTACCGTCGCTGGGCGACGACTTTCAACCTCAAGCAGATGGCGCGGACCGTCGCTTATTTGCAGGAGCATAATCTGATGGACGCTTCGGTCCTGTCGGCCCGCGCGGACGAAGCGGCGGCGCGCTGCCATGCCCTATCCGGGCAGATTCAGGCAGCAGAAAAGCATCTGGCCGAAACTGCCGTGCTGAAACGGCACATCGTCAACTACGCCAGAACGCGCGAGGTCTACGCGGCCTACCGCAAGTCCGGTTACTCGGCGAAATACCGTCTGGAGCATGAGGACGAGATCGCGCTGCACCGGGCTGCCAAACAAGCCTTTGACGCGCTGGGCGTTCAGAAGCTCCCCTCCGTCAAGAGCCTTAATGCGCAGTATGCGCGGCTGCTTGGCGAGAAAAAGGCGGCGTATGCGGAGTACCGCACGGCGCGGGAGGAGATGCGGGAATTGATGGTGCATCGGAAGAATCTTTCGCTGATTTTGCAGGGGGATGCGAGGGAAGTAAAGGGGAAGGAGGCGGAGCGGGAAGGCAGGTGAGCGTGGAAGGGTCAACGGCGCTATGCTGCGAACTTGATGCTCTTTGTCTATGGGGAACCTGCTGCCGGTAGACAATGAGTCATGACATCAGATAGTCAGCGTTGCATTTTCCCCGTTGCTGGCAGTCACGATGATCGTGCAGGGATCATCCGTCCTGCGCAGGATGATCTGAGCGCGCCCTTTGTAAGTTTCCGTTATTCCTGAAGGATACGTTCCGGCTCTGGGATTTGCGCTGCCGAAAGCAAGAAGCTCTGCGCCGCCTTTTTTGGTTATTGTGAGCACCCGATCTTCCGCGTCGTTCCAGCGGCCTTCCGAATCGATGAGCATCACGTCTATCCAGACAAGGGGACCGGACGGAGTATCTGATTCTGCCAACAGGCGTACCGCTGCGACAGGTCCGGCGGTCCGTACGGCGTCCTCCCCGCAAATGCGTTCCCCGCAGCGGGCTATGGCCTGTAGCATCCCCGGACGGTAGGTCGTTTCAAAACGGGCAACGCATTCTCTGGGACGGCAAACGCCAAGGCTCTCCCCGTTCAGGAACAGCTCAACCGTTTCGGCATCGGAGTAAACCTCTACCACGGCGGGCTTTCCTTCGCATCCCGGCCATGTCCAGCTGTGCGTCGCGTCACTGATGACCCACGGCGTCTTGATCAGCGGCTGCCCATAGTGATGTGGATTTTGTACCGCGATATACGGCGCGGACCGCAATCCTGCTGCGATCTGCCGGAAATAGGAAGCGGGACGGCGAAAACCGGTAATATCAAAATCCCCCACATAGGCCAGCTGGCAGGGGAACTTTGCACCAAAGCCTCCCTCTCCGGCATGATAGGCCGGAATCCCTACGCCGGCTTCACCGATGTAGTCCCAGGCCGCCCAGTTGAAATCTCCGACAACCTGAGGCAGCTTTTGAATCTCTTCCCAGTTTGCCGCAAACTCAGGCGGATACGTCTCGCTGCCCAGCATCACCCGGTTGGGGCAGCGCTGCGCGTCCATGCGATAGCGGGCGGCCATGTAATTATACCCGGCTACATCCAGAAATGCACAGGCTCTGTCCAGGCGCTCCGTTACAGCGGGATGAACAACCATCTCATTGAGATGTTGATCCATGATGGTCATGAAAACATTCACATTGCCCTCTTTCTGGCCGGCATCTTTTCCCGGAAGAATATCTCCCAGAATCTGGTCCATCGCGTCCCCAGATATAAAGATGCCATTGATCCCCGCTGTAATGGGCCGGGTCGCATCCATGGCTCGAATGGTCGCCGCAGCTTTGCGCTCAGGCGTACACCAGCGCTGGTGGCACACTCGGGTATCTCATTGCCGATGGAGTAGAGAATCACACAGGGATGACTGCGAGCCACGCGAACCATCGCCTCAAGGTCCGAAAGCGCCCTGTCCGTAAAGTGAGCGCTGTAATCAAGCGACGTCTTGGCGCGCGTCCACAGGTCAAACGCTTCATTCATGACGTACATCCCCGTGCGGTCACAGGCCCGCGGCAGCGCAGGGGAGGCGGGGTGGTGGGATATGCGCACCGCATTGAAGCCAGCCTCCTTCAGGCGGCGTATCCGCCGCTCCTCCGCCTGTTCGTAACCGGCAGCGCCCAGCAGACCGTGATCGTGGTGTATGCAGCCGCCCAGCAGCTTAACCGACTTGCCATTGATGCGCAGCCCGCGGCGCGCATCGACGGAAAGAGAGCGGATGCCAAAGGTCGTCTCCGCCGTGTCGCATTCTCCCTCCGCGTTCACAAGGCGGCTTTGGCAGGTATAAAGCGCCGGGGTCTCAGCGGACCATGGCGACGGATGACTCACGGTGAATCGCTGGGGAACTTTTACGCGCCCGTTGGCTGCCAGACTCAATGGAACCTGTGCGCAGGCAATCTGTCGTCCCTCCGGGTCGATCAGCGCGGTTTCCAGCGTGCAATCACACGTCAGATGTGAACGGTTGACTGCTTCGGTTTCAACTCGCAGCACGGCGTATTCCTGATCGAGGCTCTCCGTTACAGTCCATACACCATCCTGTGCAATATGTGTAAGTGGTCCGGTCAGCAGATACACATCCCGATACAACCCGCCGCCGGAATACCAGCGGCTGCTTGAAGCCGCATCACGAACAAATACCCGCAGTTCGTTTTCATGGCCATACTGCAAAAAGCCATTCAGGGAAACGGTAAATCCGGTGTACCCATTGGGGTGATCTGCCGCAAGCTGGCCATTGAGATAAACGAAGGTATTGCAATAGCTGCCCTCAAACCGGAGAAGAATGGTTTTCTCCCGCCATTCCACGGGAACATGGAACCGTTTGCAATAGACATAGACACCGCCATCCCGATATCCGGTGTTTCCTCCATTGGGGCTTTCGGCATGGGCAGGGTGTTCCAGCATGGCGTCATGCGGCAGCGTTACCGATTTCGCCCCGGCGGGGATATTCCATACCATGGAAAAGGCATCGGTTTCCTGCCATGTCAGCCACCCTTGGTTGAAAAGCGTCTGTTTCACAGATTCTTGCTCCTTTCTTTGCGGGCATGGATAAACATAATCCGCTCGATGTGGATTTTTTCCACGCGGGCCGGTGCCGCGTTTGCGTTGGGTCTGCGGCATAAAAGTCTGCCATCTACTGGCGTGTGCCAGACATGGCGCACAGGTGGAATGACGGGAGAATGCGCATCCGGCAGAAAATATGCCCCAACAAGCAATGGGATCGCAGCAGACGGGCTGCCGCGATCCCATAAGGGAGCATGTGAGAATTACGCTACCGGAACCCAGGCGTTGGGATCAACCAGTTCCCACATCAGAGGCGCGTCAGCCTCAAAGTAACCGACGCTGTCATAGGTGACATCAGCCACACGGTCGTTGATCAGAAGCCCCTCGACCATGATGTTTTCACCCCAGCCAAAGAAGGTATACAGCACCTTGCTATGGTCCGCGTTGGTATACACGTTTACGGTGGTTTCTCCAGTGGGGAACCAGTCAACCAGAATATCCTGGGTCAGCACGTATTCCGCAGGAATCTCACCCTCGTAATTGACTTCGGCAAGGCCCATGACCTTCTGCATGTATAGATCCGCAGTGGGAATCCAGGACATGGAACTGGTGCCGGCGTTACCCGCGCCGAAGCCATGACCGTTCTGCGCGTAGATGTGCAGTTCGGGGTTTACGTTGGGAATCTCGCGCATCTGCAGGAACATGTCGATGCACTGATCGTAGCCGTTCATCCCGCCGATGTTATCGTCTGCGCCAACCGCGGTGAAGATGTGGGGGATGTTGGGGTTGTCGGTCTCAAGAGGACGGCCGCTGTAGATCGGGATAGCGATATCCAGATCGCTGTTTACGGCGTCAATTTCGTCACAGACATAGTCGGTGTCGAACTGGTCAGGGGTAATGTCGCCGTAGAATTTCTCCATCAGGGTGCAAAGGTTTCCGGCACCGCCGGAGAAGCCCGTCGCACCCAACAGCGTGTTCTCAAGGTCGATTCCCCATTCGGGAGCGTGATACTTGATGTAGCGCACAGAGCGCTGCAGGTCCATCACGATGTCTTCATTGTTATAGGGCTCCACGCGCCGTTGCAGCACAAAACAGTTGTAGCCCAGATCCAGGAAAGCAGGAGCAACGCGATAGGCTTCGTTGGGGTTGCTTCGGGTGGTGTTGCCGCCGCCGGAGAGAACGATCAGCGTGCCCTTGGCCTGACTCTGGTCGCTCACCAGATAGGGCACCAGGAAGGGACGAAAGTCGGCATTATCATAGGAATCCACGGTAAAACCGGCCTCGACATTCTCCGTGGTCACGGGCATATCGTCGCCCCAGATATACAGCACCTCGCCGTCGATGCCCTCAAAGGGCTTCAACTGCGCCTTAGCCAGGGCCGCCACAGCATCGCGCGCTGCCGCGATCGTCGCTTTCTCCTCGTCGGTGAGGTTGGCAGGGTCCATGGTCAGCAGCAGATTGCCGGAGGTCTGCGCCAGATCCCAGGCTTCCTCTTCAAAAAGCGTGGGATAATTGCGAACCATTTTATAGTTATAGATTTCCGCTTCCAGTAATTGTGCATAGTAGTCGGGGTCTGACTCTTCCAGATCCACCGTCTTGAAAGGCAGGTCGTTATAGGCTGTCTCAGCCACCGCAGAAAACGCCACCATGTTCATACAGAGAACCAGCGCCAAAAAGAGCATGACAAACTTTTTCATGATTTATCCTCCTGACCTTTTTTGATTGCCTGCCGGCTTGTTTTGCAAGATTCCCTCCTTTCGCAGCGCTCACCTGACAGGCCAACTTCTTTATGACTTATATTGTAGTGACCGGAATTCAGGAAAAATAGCAGAATAGAGACCAGAAAAATCAGGATAATGACATTTATCCAATTCAAGATATTTGTATCAAAAAGGAGGGGGAGGCATAGCACCGCCTCCCCCTTTTGGTTTTCTGTGCTGCTTTGATGCGGAATGTTACCGCTGGACCCAGGCGTCCGGATTGATCTGATTCAGGAAGTTCTGGGCATCTCCCGCCATGAAACCAGAACGGTCAAACGTGACGATGGGCTCTCCCTCTTCAATGACGCCTTCCAGAATCTGCAGATCATCAAAGGCCGTGAAGTAAAGGTAGAATGCGTCCTCCGCTTCATTCATGGCGCAGGTGATATGTACGTCGCCAAAGGGCATGGTATAATCGAATTCCTGCATTTTAGTATACTGCTCTGGTACCTCCACGTCCAGCACCACTTCCTGCTTCTCAATGCCGCCGGTAGCCATCAGCATGAAACGCGCCGCCATATCGATCCAGTATTCGGTGTTGTTTGAAGTGGAACCGACGCCAAAGCCGTGCCCAACATTAGCAAAAGTGTGCTCTTCTACTGTAGTCTTATCACGGAAGTACTCGGCCATGAACTGATTTCCTGAACCCACCAGAGTATCGTCTTCACCAATAGCAAAGAACATAGCCGGCAGATTTGGATTCTCACAGGCGAAATCCTCTGGACCTTCAGCCGTTACACCGATTGCTCCGCCGGGAGTAGCACCGTACATGATCAGCGCAACGTCCAGATCCGCACTGACCGCATCTACAGCGTCAGGCTGGTAGTCAGCGTCATAAATCGTCGGCTGCAAGTCGCCATACAAGTAGTAGATCTGCCCACAAATTGTCATACCGCCGCCCGAGAATCCCACAGCCGCCAGGCAATCCATTCCACCCAGGCCGTAGTCTTCCGCATGATACCGGATGTAACGAATCGCACGCTGCAAGTCCATCCAGATGTCTTCAGGAGCGTAGGGCGCCACACGGCGCTGGAGCACATAGCAGTTGAATCCCAGCTCGCCAAAGCGCTGGGCGATCGGCCAACCTTCGCCTGAGTTGTTGCGCTCGGAGTAGCCGCCGCCTGCGATGATGATCAGATTGCCCTTGGCTTCCTCCTGATTTTCCAGCAGATAGGGCGTCAGGAAAGGTACAAAGTCCGCGTTGTCGTAAGAGTCCACGGTAAATTCCAGAGAAGAGGGGTTTTCCTCAATGGTTGCGATATCCTCGCCCCAAATATACCAGATGGACTCCTCCAGCGGCTGCGACTGTACCAGCGCTTCACGCGCTGCGACGGCGTCGTCCACCATTTTCTTCTGTACATCCGCCAAATTCTCCGCGTCCAGGTCCATCAGCCCATTGGCCAGCGAGCAATAGGTTTCCCATGTGTCCTGCGTAAAGGTTGTGGGCAGATTGCGAACAAGCTTATAATTGTAGATTTCTGTTTCAATCGCTTCCTGGTAATAGTTGTCTGCCCCTGCCTCAGCCGCAATTTGCTGCAGCGGGACGTCGTTGGGAACGTTTTCGGCCATAGCGGATGCACTGAGAAGCATCAGGCCTGCCAAAAAACCGGACGCCACTTTTCGAAGAGAACGCAACATGAAAGGACCTCCTTTTTTTCTAAAGTGCTTTGGCACTTGACATATTTATATTCTAATCGTCCTTTTTGAAGGGAAATAGTTAAATCATGACCATTTGATTGCACGATCCTGACCTTTCAGGAATCCAGCCATGGGCTGTGTTTTCAGTGCATGGTATGCAAAAATCCTTCGGGGTCACTGGGGCTGTGCCCACGGAACGGGGCCTGTCCCAGCAGCTTTTTTACAGCAGCCTCAATCACGATATCACTGTTGCTATAAGCGTTGATATAGGTTCCAATCATGGGTACGTCCAATAAATGATAGGGATTGCCCAAACTGAGGAACACTGTGGGCACCTCGTGCACAAACCAGGGGATATTGTTTCCCAAGCCAAAGAAGGTGTACCAGTTGATGCGGTTTGTGGTGCGATTGCTGACGTTTTCGATGTTTCCAACGTACAGTACGACATCATACTTTGCCTTGAACTGTTCCACCGTATCCACCATCAAGGAACCGTCCTGCGCAATCCCCTCACGCACATAGGGAATCACGTGGAATCCCTGCTCGGACAGCAGCTGTGTGACCGTCTTTTCCACGCGCGCGTTGCTGGGAAAGTCCCCGAGAACCTCCAGCAGAAGGCGATTGTGCCTCTGTGGGTGCAGCGGAAGAAGGCTGTCCGTATCCTTGACCAGCGTTACCGATGCATCTGCGCAGTCGCGAGCCAGCCGCATATGTACCGGGCAGCCTATGACCCGCTGCGCCTCACCGGACGGAATCAGTGCATGTCTTTCCTGCTTCTCGTGCAGGCCAAGCGCCGCTTTCAATCCCAGAATCCGAATGACCGCTTCCTCCAGACGGGCTTCTGTGAGCACGCCCCGTTCCAGGCCCCGTTTCATGTATACGATGTCTTCCTGCAAATCCTTGTTGAAGAGGAACATGTCGCAGCCCGCCATGATACAGGACGGTACCGCGTCCTCACGCTTCATGGCGGAGCAAAAGCCTACCATGGGGGTGGCATCGGAGATGACCAGGCCCTGGAAGCCAAGTTTCTCACGAAGCAGCCGCGATATAAGCACAGGGGAAAGCGTGGCGGGCAGAGCGGCCTCCTGTGCCGTCGCGCCCAACGCCCTGGCATAGGCGGGAAGGGCGATATGCCCGGCCATGATGCTCAGCGTGCCCTCTTCAATTATGCCGGCATAAACCTTTCCAAAGGTCGCATCCCAGTCCTGTACCGAGAGAGTGTTTATGCTGGTCAGCAGATGCTGATCGCGTTCATCCACACCGTCGCCGGGGAAATGCTTTGCCGCAGTAGCGCATCCGGCACTTTGTGCGCCGCGGATATAGGCCCTCCCGCAGGCTTCCACCCGTTGGGGGTCGCTGCCAAAGGTACGCACGTTGGTAATGGGGTTATGGGCATTCATGTCGATATCCACATCAGGGGCAAAGGAAAAATTGCCCCCCACGGCCGCCGCCTCCTTACAGGCTATCTCACCCAGATGCTCCGCGCTGCGGATGGGATCGTCCGTTGCAGCCACCTGCATATTGCAGCCGTAAGGCGTGCCTTCCAGCACCAGCCCGTTTCCGCCGCTTTCCAGATTTGCAGCCAGCAGCAACGGCACGCGGGTGTGTTCCTGCAGGTACGTGTGAGCTTCGCGGATCTCTTTTGCAGGACCGGCGCGAAACAGAATTCCACCCACATGCGCCTCCAGAAGGCGGTCCAGATCCTCGGGCCGAGGTGAGTAAGCAATGGGGAAAAAGAGCTGGCCTATTTTTTCATCCGTTGTCATCGCATCCAGGGTGCGCCGGACCCATGTGATATCCTGGTAATCCAGATAGAAGGGCGCCTTTTGCAATTGTTCTATGGTCATGGGGGATAACCACCTCTTCATAGGGTTGCTTGGTTAAAACCGGTTTTTTCGTGCTGAGAATGTGACACTTAAAGGCGTGAACGTAACGGAGAACGCCACGCAGCCTGCATGTACCTCAAGAATAAGAATTATGAGAAGCAAAAGCACTCGCAGGCAATGCGCACGCCGCTTTCGACCGTAAAGTACAGCGCATGTACGCCGCTCACCGGCGGGAAGTTGGCTTTACAGTCGGTCCATGCTTCACTGTCAACTGAAATCCGCGTCACTTCTTCGCCTGCCGGATGATCCAGCCGCATGGTCAGGATGCCCTTCCCCCGAAGACGCATGGTAAGCTGCGTGCAATGCGGCGAAAAGTCCAGGTATTTATATCCAAACACCGCCCCCGGAAGAAGGTTTTCGATCCAGGTACCATAGCCGTCGGTGGCTTGTTCGTCTTTCATTCCCGTGTGGTAAGGAAGGGTGCTCTCGCCATCGGGAAGGGGCTTTAGCGGCAGCTTTTGCGTAGCATCCGGCCCCACCAGACAACAGGCGATGGTTGCCCGATACGTATTGTTGGCGGGCAACGGCCCTTGATTTAGCCCACAGCTGGTGATTTCGGCCTGCTCAAAGGTACCGTCCTCCCGCATCTTCAGCTCGTCTGCGCAGCCTTGTCGTG
>ERZ773260.3400-NODE-3400-length-15251-cov-3.028034_pt1 | contig 15251 bp, 14 predicted proteins | sample MGYA00511387_ERZ773260 | MGnify/ENA primary metagenome ERZ773260 (study PRJEB29015, sample SAMEA2737745) | human gut metagenome | biome: human gut; feature: human-associated habitat; material: faeces | place: China | collected 2012 ... | reverse complement strand
ACCTCGGCCCCGAGGGCGGCGACGGCGGCGGCACCATCGTCTGCACCGGCACGCCGGAGGAGGTGGCCCGGTGTGAGGCCAGCTACACCGGCCAGTACCTGAAGTCTGTGCTGGATAACGATTAAAATAAAAAACCGGCTTGATTGTTGCGTACAGTCAAGTCGGCTTTTTCTGTTCTATTTTTCGGCGGCGTAGAAAGTCATGGCACCGAATTTTTCCCGCTGGGGGGCATAGTCAATAGGCGTTAGCCCGCCACCGGACAGGGCGGCGGTAATGAGTTTTTTGGACAGGTCCGGCACATCGGGGCGGGAGAGCGCTTCTTCCCAATCCATCCACACCACCCGGTCGTTTTCGTCCCCATCGCTGCGGGGCATGCCGCCGGTGTATTCTGCCAAAAAGGCGGCGTACCAGTCCTGCTCGCTAAAGCGCACCGCCAGCAGCTTCACCGGCTTAGCGGTAATGCCGGTCTCTTCCATCAGTTCCCGGCACATGGCCTGCTCCGGGCTTTCGCCGTTTTTCAGATACCCGCCGGGGGTGATAAACAGCCCCTTACCGGCGCCGTAAGTGTGGCGAGCCAGCAGTACCTTGCCCTGGCGCAGCACCACAGCGCAAACACTTTTTTGCCAATTTGTATTTTTTTCTTCCATATTTGGCTCCTGAATGCTATACTATAATATAGTTATTATACGGCAATGAGGCGAATTGTCAATGTTTTTCGCCGGTTCCACGGTGCGTGGAGTGTTTCCACCGCCCGTGCCTTGCCTTTCTGCGGCGGCTCTGTTAGGCTGAAATGGCTGAAAGGAGCGCTGTGTTATGCTACATTTACGAAAGAAAGACAAAAAACAAGACGAACAGGTGATTTTTATTCAGGTTGCGTTTTTCGCCGTCGGCGCGGTACTGCTGCTGTGGTATTTGGCGCCTTGGGTGCTCAATCATATTCTCAATGCCGGTAATGTGCTGGGCATTGCTTTTGCCGTGGTGCTGTTGCTGTGCGGCATGTTTGCGCAGCCGGTGACCCATTTGCTGGAGCCGGGCAATCACGCCCCGGGCGCGGTGGTGCTCAAGGCGGCGGTGGCACTGGTGTGCGCCGTGGCGGTGCTCACCAGCGGCTATATGCTCACCGGGCTGATCCAAACCGGCCACCGGGATGAGACTGTACTGGTGCTGGGCTGCTCGGTGAAGGGGGAGCGCCCCTCTCGTATGCTGCGCCAGCGGATCGAGGCGGCCACCGAGTATTTGGAGAAGAACCCGGACAGCAAGGCTGTGCTCAGCGGCGGCCAAGGCCCGGATGAGAAGATCAGCGAGGCGGAGTGTATGCGCCGAGAACTGGTGCGCCGGGGGATCGCCGCCGATCGGTTGTATCTGGAGGATCGCTCCACTTCTACGGAGGAAAATGTGGCTTTTTCGGCCAAAATTATAGAACAAAACGGACTGAACCGCCATGTGACGGTGGTGACCTCTGATTTCCATTGCCGCCGGGGCATGCTGCTGTGTCAGCGAGCGGGTCTGACCGCCAGCTCCACACCGGCGGCCACCGATGTGTACCTGCTGGGCACCTACTGGATGCGGGAGATGCTGGCGGTGGTCAAGACCGTTTTGCACATTTAACACAAAGAAGGGATTTTTGTTGAAGGGACTTGCCATTTGCGATTTGCAGCCGGATGGGTATCGGGGCGTTTGCCGCTCCAACCAGTTGGCTGATTATATGACGGACGCCAAGATTGGCGGCCGGGTCACGGATTTTTTGGAGAATTTTGTGGACGATGAAAGCCAGGAGATCCAGTGCACTGTGGCGGCAGCCTGCGCTGCCCGGCAGATGGTGGATCTGCTTGGTAGCCGAGGCGCGGATTGCGAGTTGATCACCTTTAACGACGAGCACGAGAGTGCGGGACTTTTGGGCGGCGCACTTTTGGGCTACGATGTGTGCGCCCAGGACCTGAGTGTATCACCCCTGGCAGACGGCCTAATCCGAGTGGGCGTTACCGAGTATGAGGAGGCGTTGTTTCCGGAATTCTTTGAAGAATTGAACGGCCAGGTGCTGCGGGAGTACGCCGAGGATCTGAACGACAATTTGCTTTTTGCTACGGAAAAAACCGCGCAGGAGGTGTGCGCCTTTATGAATTATCTGTCTGCCACCTATGACAATGATTTTTATTGCCTGAGTGATTACGCCGTGTTTGCTGTTTTTGACGGTAAGGACCCGGCGTGAACCATAGCGTACGATAACATAGAACAGAGCCGAATATACGGCTCTGTTGTTTTGTGATTTCGTAGGGCGAGGGTTGCTCTCACCCAATAATCTCTCCGTCTGCTCGCAAGTTCGCAGCCACCGCCTAACTGGTGCCCGTCCCCTCTGTCGCTGCGCGACATCTCCCCACACTGTGGGGAGTCACCCTTTACAAGGGAGGCAAATCGGTTAGAATATAGGTTTTTTTAGGAATTGGCGCAACACCCATATTATACTGCAACCCAATCACCCGCCACACAAAATTCTTGCTTTGCCTGATATTTTTGCACCCAGCGGTCCATACTATTCATAAGCGTATTGTACATATCTTAGAAAGGCGGACGCATGTGCAATACGGTAAAGTAGAAATCTGCGGGATCAACACCTCGGAGCTGAAAGTGCTGGGAGAGAAAGAAAAAATGGACCTGCTGCGCAAGGCCCAGGCCGGGGATAAGCAGGCCCGGGACGCCCTGATCTGCGGCAATCTGCGACTGGTGCTGTCGGTGATCCAGCGGTTCTCCGGACGGGGCGAGAGTATGGACGATCTGTTCCAGGTGGGGGTCATTGGACTGATCAAAGCCATTGACCATTTTAATACGGAGTTAAATGTAAAGTTCTCCACCTACGCCGTGCCCATGTGCGTAGGGGAGGTGCGCCGCTTTTTGCGAGACGATAACCCGGTGCGGGTCAGTCGCTCTATGCGGGATACCGCCTATAAAGCCATGCAGGTGAAGGAGCAGCTGATGGCCGCCAATGGTCGAGAGCCTACGGTGGACGAGATCGCCGCCAAGCTGGGTATGAAGACCGCCGATGTGGTGCTGGCGCTGGAGGCCATTGTGGACCCGGTGTCCCTATACGAGCCGGTGTATTCCGATGGGGGCGACACCATTTATGTGATGGACCAGGTGGGCGACGCCAATACGGACGCGGACTGGGTGGATGAAATGATGATCAAGGATCAGATCAGGCAGCTGGACGATCGGGAGCGCAACATTCTCTATAAGCGCTTTATGGAGGGCAAAACCCAAATGGAGGTGGCGTCTGAGATCGGCATCAGCCAGGCCCAGGTCAGCCGACTGGAAAAAACCGCCCTGCGCCGCATTAAGGGCAAATAGATAAAACAAAAGCCACAGTAACAACTACCCCTTGTTACCGTGGCTTAGTTTTTGTCGTCCTTGCGCCCTAAGATGTAGTCCACACTCACCCCGTAGAAGTTCGCCAGTGCAATGAGCACCTCCGGCGGCACGGTGCGCTGCCCGCTTTCGTAATAGGCGTATGTGCGCTGGGGCAGGTGCAGCGCCCGGCCCATCTCACTTTGGGTCAGGTCCGCGTCCTCCCGCAGATCCCGGATTCTTTGAAATTTCATATCATCACCGGAACCATTATATCTTAGAACAATCTGTTCTATATTGGATTAGAACAATTTGTTCTAATCGCACGCTTTCCCTTTATTTTGTTTTATACTGACAGTATCTGTAAAGATTTATATTAAAAGAAGGGAGAATTCTTTAATGAACACAGAAGAAAAATCTACAACCAAGCGAACGGGGGCCAAAGTGCTGGCGTGCCTGTTGGCAGTGCTGCTGATGGTGGGTATTGCCTTTTTGGTAGCGACTTTGGTACATAAAAACAGCGCCCAGCCGGTGAGCAATATTAAGAATGGCCTGTCTGCCTATGAGTTGGCTGTGGCTAACGGCTATGACGGCAGCGTGGACGAATGGCTCACATCCTTAAAGGGCAAGTCCGCCTATGATATTGCGGTAGAGAACGGCTATAAGGGTACGGAAAAAGAATGGGTGAAGTCCGTACAGGCCAACGGCAAGCAGAAGCAGGCCGGTATTTCTACCGCCAAGTTTAGTGAAAGCGGCGACCTGATGATCACCCTGACGGACGGTACCCGTATCAATGTAGGTCAGGTGGCCGGTTCTGACGGTAAGGACGGCACCAACGGCGTAGACGGTAAAAACGGCGTAAGCATTCAGTCCGCCCGAATCAACGAGCAGGGCCAGCTGGTGCTTTCTTATTCCGATGGCTCCAGCGTCAATTTGGACAAAGTGGTCGGCACCAATGGTAAGGATGGCGTTGGCGTGTCCACTGCGGTAATCGATGACAGCGGCGCTCTGGTGTTGACTTATACCAACGGCACGGTTGCCGATTTAGGTAATGTGGTTGGTGCTGACGGTAAAGACGGTGCAAACGGTACAGACGGTGCCCAAGGCGAAAAAGGCGATAAAGGCGACACTGGAGCTACCGGCGCTCAAGGTGAAAAAGGCGATAAAGGCGACAAGGGTGATACCGGTGCCGCCGGTAAAGACGGCGTAAACGGTATTGATGGTAAAGACGGTACAAACGGTACGGACGGAAAGGACGGTACCGGTATTTCTGCTGTGGAGATCAATACCGCCGGTGAACTGGTGCTGTCTTTTTCTGACGGTCAGGTGCTGAACCTGGGCAGCGTTAAGGGCGAAAAGGGAGACAAAGGTGACAAAGGTGACACCGGTGCCCAGGGCGAAAAAGGCGAGAAAGGTGACACCGGCGCCCAAGGCGACAAGGGCGAAAAAGGCGACAAGGGTGATACCGGTGCCGCCGGCAAAGACGGCGCTCGAGGTGAAAAGGGCGAAAAAGGAGACAAGGGCGATACCGGCGCCGCCGGCAAAGACGGCGCTCAAGGCGAAAAGGGCGAAAAGGGCGAAAAAGGCGACAAGGGTGATACCGGTGCCGCCGGCAAAGACGGCGTGAACGGTGTTGATGGCAAGGATGGCGCCAACGGCATCGACGGCAAGGATGGTGTTGACGGCGTTGGCATTTCCTCTGTTCGGATAACGGATCAGGGGGCGCTGACTGTGACTCTCACCAACGGCACTGTGCTGAACCTGGGCAATATTCGTGGTGCGGACGGCATTGGTATTACCGCTTGCTGGGTGACCGCGGACGGCGAACTGGAACTGACTTATACCGATGGCCGCACGGAGAATGTGGGCCGTGTGACCGGTACAGACGGTACCGGTATTCAGTCTGTGACCCTGTCTGCAGACGGCGAACTGCTGGTGACCCTGACGGATAATACCGTGACCAACCTGGGCAATATTAAAGGCGCCCAGGGCGAAAAGGGCGAAAAGGGCGAAAAAGGTGATAAGGGTGACAAGGGTGATAAAGGTGATCCCGGCCGCGGCATTGCCAAGACGGAGCTGGTCAATGGTGAGCTGATTATTACTTATACAGATGGTACGAGTGACAATTTAGGCAAAATCACTTCTGATGAAGATAATGCTGATGATTATTTAATTTATACAGATGTTGATGAAAACACAATGACTGTGAAAATTAATCCGGATTATCAAAACATAATCGAAAATGTAGTAATTCCGTCAACGCATAACGGCAAATCCGTCACCGCAATCGCGTCTGCCGGTTTTAAAGATTGCGTGAAATTAAAAAGTATAGAAATTGCAAATGGCGTAACAGGGATATATGATAGGGCTTTTGTTGGGTGTACTTCGTTGAAATCCATAACAATCCCCTCAAGCGTAAAATATATAGGTAGATACGCTTTTGACAAGTCATTAGATGAGCTGTATTTCGAAGACAACGCCATTTGGCAGCTCTATTATGGGACAGTTCCGGTTTACGATGCAGCTGGCGGGGGTTATCTTTATCAATCAAGTAACAAAATCAAAGTAACGGCAAATATAAAAGCGGGCACAAATGAAAGGAACATATACTTCAAAGAGAAACAACAATACGGATATGGCAGTACGAATTGTTATTATATAGACAGTTACAACAGCTATGACTGGAGCAAACAATAATCTTGACAAAGTTATAAACATTGTGCAAAGTGTAAATAGAATGTTTGTTGATAGTAATACCCTGGTGCTTTCAATGCGCATTCACAATATGAAAATGTAAGAGGAGTTGTAATTATGGCAGTATGGGGAATTGGAGCGTATTATTCAGGTCAGAATAATCCAGACAAGACAGCAGAGTTTTTAGCTCAAGCAGGCGCATTTGTTGGTTGGAATTACTGTAATGCACCATCGTTGCATAACATGCTCAAGTCAATCAAGGTTGGAGACATTATCTATATTAAATCGTACACGATAAAGACAAAGAGCTTAAACATTAAGGCGATTGGGATAGTAGATGATATTGCGACAAAGACAGGTACGGGCTTAGGGACCGGTATCGGTGTCAAATGGAAGAAAAATTTTACACCAATATCTGTGGTATTAAACGATGAGACTTTTAGAAATAATGTGTATAACAACACATTGTATGAAGAATTCGATTTGGATATTATCAACAGGATTATTAACGCATTGATATAGGCTAAATAGGCTGAGAATATGGGCGCCCGATTGGGCGTCAATTTCTGCGCCACGCTGCTAGGGGGCATAATCGCAAAAATGCCTAATCGACAAAGTGCGGGATGATGCTCTATAAAACTGACGAAAATGTGGACTTTATAGGTCGGTGTGTACTAAATTTACAAAAAGCATTGACAATTATATCCACTTTGTGTCATAATTGACACAAAGGAGGATTGAAAATGATTGTAGAAGATACGAAAGATCTGGTAGAAACGGACGACTATGTAATCATTGAAGCGACTTTGTCAGAGGGCGATTTGTTGTTTGTGCAAATTGCCGTGGGCATTCGCAACGAAGTGGGCGACATTGTTCGTATTATTCCCATTTCCACCAACCCAATCTAACGAAACGGCCGGGCGGTTATCCGCCCGGCTATTTCTATGCCCATTTCTGCTTTTTTTGGGGTGTCGGTGGGGTTCTGCGGTAGGGTTGCGTGCATATATTGTACGGGGCACTTGGGTGCCTTGCGATGGAGCTTTGCAAATTATTTGTAAAAGGGCTGCAAAAAGCATTGACGGATGTTGAAAAATATTATACAATATGCACAAAAGCAATTCTTATTAAAGAGGGATGGACTTATGAAAACTTATGCACCTGATCAAATTCGGAACATTGCGCTTGCAGGTCACGCCTCCAAGGGCAAAACCACCCTGCTGGAGGCTATGCTGCATTTGGCAGGGGCGACGGAGCGCGCCGGCAAAGTGGCTGACGGCAACACGGTGACTGACTTTGACGCCGAGGAGAAAAAGCGCCACATCAGCATGGCCAGCGCCGTGGCTTCCGTTGAATATAAGAGCAAAAAGCTGAACTTTATTGACACCCCCGGTTTGTTTGACTTTGAGCAAGGGGCCTTTGAGGGCCTGCGCGCCGCAGAGACGGCGGTGATCGTGGTGTCTGCCCGCAGCGGTCTGGCTGTGGGTGCGGAAAAGGCATTTAAGAACGCCGGCTCCCGCCGTATGGCGCGGGTGCTGGTGACTACCAAAATGGACGACGATCGTGCGGATTTCTACAAGAGCTTTAACGGCATTGTGGCCAAGTTCGGCACGGCGGCTTGCCCGGTGGTCGTGCCCATCATCTCCGGCGGCAAGGTGGCTGCCTACTACAATATGATCGACGGCAAGGCCTATGCGTATGCAGACGGCAAGCGCACCGAGAGTGATGCCCAGCCGGACGACGCTCCCCGATTTGAGGCGGTACAGGCCGTGTTTACGGAAGCTGTGGCCTCTGCTGATGAAGAACTGATGGAAAAATATTTTGAGGGCGAGGAGTTGACCCCGGAGGAGAAAATCCGCGGGCTGAAAGCCGGTGTGGCGGACGGCTCCATTATCCCGGTGTTTGCCCTGAGCGGTTTGGCAGAGACGGCCTGCGATCTGTTGCTGGATTTTCTGGCAGAGGTTTGTCCTGCGCCTAAGAGCGAGTATGCGGCAGACGCTGACGGTGAGCCCATCGAGTTGACCCCGGTCCCCAACGGTCCCTTGGCTGCGGTCTGCTTTAAGACGGTGGCGGATCCGTTTATCGGCAAGCTGTCTTACTTTAAGGTGATCAGCGGCAAAATCACTGCCGCTACCCCTGCTTATAACGCCCGCACCGGCAAAGAGGAGCGCATGGGCAAGTTGGTAAGCGTATTCGGCGCCAAGCAAACGGATATCAGCGAACTGTCCGCCGGGGATATTGGTGCAGTGACCAAGCTGGGCGGCTTTGCCACCGGCGATACCCTTTGCAGCGCCGCGCAAGTGGTGACCCTGGACGGTGTGCATATTCCGAGCGCCACCTATGCCATGGCTGTGGAAGTGGCCAAGAAAGGCGAGGAGGAGAAAGTGGCTTCCGGTCTCAGCCGTCTGTGCGAGGAGGATCCGTCCCTGCACTTTGGCGTCAACAACGAGACCCATCAGCAGATCCTCAGCGGCCTGGGCGAGCAGCACCTGGATGTGGCGATGGCCCGGCTGAAGAGCAAATTCGGTGTGGAGGTGACTCTGGTGCAGCCTCGCGTGGCGTACCGGGAGACCATTACTATGAAGGTCTCTGCCCAAGGGCGGCACAAGAAGCAGTCCGGCGGCCACGGCCAATTTGGTGATGTGTTTATTGAATTTGAGCCTTATGATACAGAAGAACTGGTGTTCGCCGAGCGTGTGGTAGGCGGCGCCGTGCCCAAGAATTTCTTCCCGGCAGTAGAAAAGGGTCTGCGGGAGAGTATGCAAAAGGGTGTGCTGGCCGGGTATCCTATGGTGGGGGTAAAGGCCACGCTGTTTGACGGCTCTTACCACCCGGTGGACTCCAGCGAAATGAGCTTTAAGACCGCTGCCTCCCTGGCCTATAAAGAGGGTATTCCCAAGGCGATGCCGGTGCTGCTGGAGCCGATCCTGACAGTGACCGCAACGGTGAACGATGAGGCTATGGGCGATGTGATCGGTGATATTAACAAGCGCCGCGGGCGCGTGCTGGGCATGGCCCCCTCCGGGGACGGCAGCCAGGAGATCTTGGCGGAGGTGCCGGAGTCGGAGATGTCTACCTTCTCTACCGCTATGCGCCAAATGACCCAGGGTCGTGGTTCCTTTACCACCGCCTTTGCCCGCTATGATCGGTGCCCGGAGCACATTGCACAAAAGATCAAGGCGGAGGCCAGTCAGTTATAATACATATTATATATGGGCAGCCCTCGGTACGCCGGGGGCTGTTTTGTATGATTTTCGGCTCCGATGGCATACTGAAAAAGGGCGGCTTGTCTATGATTTGACAAAGGGGCCGTTTGGTGCTATAAATGAGGTATGCTTGGCTTAGGGCAATCGTTTCTATTGGAGGGATCACGATGCGCGAATTGTTTGAAAAATTCCGTTCTTATTCCATTGTCAGTATCATTGTTTCCGCGTTGTGCGGGCTAGCACTGCTGATTTTTCCGGCAGCCAGTATTCACTATATCAGTCTGGCCTTTGGCGGCGCTTTGTTGATTATGGGCGCTGTTGGGGCGGTGCAGTATTTTCGCAAGACTGCCGGCCCGGTGGTGCTGTCCGCGGGACTGGTTTCCATGGTGTGCGGCGTGATCGTCTGCGCCAAGTACCAGAGTATTCTTACATTGGTAGAATTCCTGTTCGGCGCATCTATCTTTTGCGGCGGGATCATTGGTCTGGTGATCGCCCTGCGGCGGGAAATGCGGCTGCTGCCCGGCTGGGGCGTCAATTTGGCGCTGACGGTGGTTTCCGTCATTTTAGGGATCGTGTGTATGGTCAATCCCTTTCATACCGCCCTGGCGCTGGCCAGAATGCTGGGCGTGGCACTGCTGTTGTATGCGGTGATGGAAGCCGTGGGCTATGCACAGCTACGCAAGGTGGGCCGCGCTGTGGAGGACGCAGTTAATCGTACGGCGCCGATCATTGACGAAAACGCCCGCGTATTGGATGATCAGGACGAAAGTGTAAAATAATCGATAAATGCATACGATTTTCTGCTTTCCTGCTTGACAAGGATTTTGTTTTATAGTATATTTATAGACGAGAAGAGGGTGAAGCAGAAAGGACTTCATTATGAGCAAAAAAATGACTGCATTTGGCAGCAAGTTCATTCAAACCGCCAAAGCTATTTCCAAAAAGCGCAAGGAGCTGGCTGAAGCCGTAGGCATGGAGGCTGCAGGCACTGTGGCTGCGAAGGGAGACAAAAAAGCACGTGTGTCCAGATGTATGGTTGAGATTTTGCTGTGTCTGGATCAATCCAAGGCTCCCCAGACTGTGCGCGATGTAAGCCATGATACGGATTACTCTAAGGGCATGATCAGCCGCTGCGTCGAGGAGTTGCGTAAGCAGGGCTATGTGACCGTTGTGCGTGACAAAGAGGACCGCCGCGCCGTTCGCATTTCTCTCACGGATAAGGCCAAGGCTGTGATCGCTGATTTCCATGCCAAAGAGAAAGAAATGATCGAGACCCTGTATGCCGGCTTGAACGATGCGGATATTCAGGATCTGGATCGGATTCTGGAAATTGTGCAGGCAAATATTGCTGATATGTAATCTATTATAAACTTGAACCGTCCTGTTTCGGCAGGGCGGTTTATTTCTGTCTGTTTTGAACCGTAATTGCAGGTGGTGTACCCGGTTGCTGGGCAAAAGCGGCGCACTGCCTATTTTTTGCGCCTTTTTTTAGAAATCTATTGACATTCTCTATCCGGTTGAATATAATGACATATGAACAGATGAGAATATGTTATCTTGTTCTAAACGACAAAACAAACATTTTGCATAGGAGAATGGTTATGAAAAAGACTTATAATGTGGACGTGGATTGTGCCAATTGTGCTGCCAAGATGGAAGACGCTGTGAAAAAGACCCCCGGTGTGCAGAACGCTGCCCTGAGCTTTATGACCTTAAAGTTGAAAGTGGAATTTGAAGCAGGCGCGGATGTGGATGCAGTGATGGCAGCCGCCCGAAAAAATTGCAAGCGGGTGGAGAGCGATTGCGAGATCTTTCTGTAAACCTGCATTTGGGAGGAAAAGGTATGAGCAAGAAGCAAAAGAAAGTGCTGGTGCGCATTATCGCGGCGCTGATGCTGCTGGCAGGGGTAATCCTGCTGGATAAGCTAGCCTCGCTGTCACAGTGGGCAATGATCGTTCTGTATTTGGTGCCGTATTTTGTGATCGGCTACGATATTCTTTGGAAAGCACTTAAGGGGATCAAAAACCGCCAGGTGTTTGATGAGAATTTCTTAATGGCAGTGGCCACCGTTGGCGCCCTTTGCTTACAAGACTTCAAAGAGGGCGTGGCCGTTATGCTGTTTTACCAGATCGGCGAGCTGTTCCAGAGTGTGGCAGTGGGCAAGAGCCGTAAAAACATTGCTGCCCTGATGGATATTCGTCCGGACTATGCCAATTTGATGGTGGACGGCAAACTGGAACAGGTGGATCCGGACGATGTGGAAGTTGGCACGGAGATTGTGGTGGATCCCGGCGAAAAAGTGCCCATTGACGGTGTGATCGTAGAGGGCAATACAACGCTGAATACCGGTGCGCTTACCGGCGAGAGCGTGCCACGGGATGCCAAGCCGGGAGACGATGTAATTAGTGGCTGCATCAATATGAGCGGGCGCATTACGGTGCGCACCACCAAGCCATTCGGCGAGTCTACCGTGTCTAAGATCTTGGATTTGGTGGAGAATTCTGCCATGAAAAAGTCCAAGTCCGAGAACTTTATCACCAAGTTCGCCCGGTACTATACCCCTGCCGTGTGTTACAGCGCATTGGCGCTGGCAGTGCTGCCGCCGTTGATCCGCCTGTTGGCAGGTCATCCGGCTATGTGGGCCGAGTGGATCACAAGAGCACTGACCTTCCTGGTTATCAGTTGCCCCTGCGCGCTGGTGATCTCTATTCCGCTGAGCTTCTTCGGCGGTATCGGCTGCGCTTCTAAAAACGGTATTTTGGTGAAAGGCTCCAACTACTTGGAAGCTTTGGCAGACACCAAATATATTGTATGTGACAAAACCGGTACCCTGACCAAAGGGGTGTTCCAGGTGACCGGTGTGTACCCGGCGCCGGGGGTGGATAAAAAGGTGCTGCTGGGTCTGGCGGCCTATGCGGAGAGTGGATCGCATCACCCCATCAGTCAAAGCTTGAAAGATGCTTACGGTCAGCCTCTGAAAGGGGAGCGGGTCAGCGCCATTCAGGAGATCGCCGGTCACGGCGTGCAGGCGTTGGTGGACGGCCATCCGGTAGCTGTTGGTAACGCCAAGCTGATGAAAAAGATCGGCGCTGCCCTGCCCGATGCGCGTACGGACGGCACAACCGTGTATGTAGCGGCAGATGGCAAGTATATCGGCTGCATTGTCATTTCTGATGTGGTGAAGCCCACCGCCAAGGCAGCGATGGCTGCGCTCAAGGAGAATGGGGTAAAAATGACCGTTATGCTCACCGGCGACGCCAAGGCGGCGGCAGATCGGGTGGCTGCGGAGATCGGTATAGATCGGGTGGAAAGCCAGTTGTTGCCCGGTGATAAGGTGGCGCAGGTGGAAAAGCTGCTGGCAGAGAAAGGCCCCAAGGAGAACTTGGCCTTTGTAGGCGACGGCATCAATGACGCGCCGGTGCTGTCCCGCGCAGATGTGGGGATCGCTATGGGCGCCCTCGGCTCGGACGCTGCCATTGAAGCGGCAGATGTGGTGCTGATGGACGATGATCCGTCTAAGATTGCGCTGGCCATGAAGATCTCGCGCCACACCTTGCAGATCGTATGGCAAAATATTGTGTTCGCCCTGGCGGTGAAGGCTGTTTGCCTGGTGCTGGGTGCTCTGGGTATTGCCGGTATGTGGCTGGCGATTTTTGCCGATGTGGGCGTGATGGTGCTGGCAGTGCTCAACGCCACCCGCGCACTGAAAATCAAATGATAATTGAAAAACAGCGGTTGCAGGCATAAACTTGCAACCGCTGTTTTGTTCTTATGTTATGCTTCTTTTGCTCTCTTCTTCGTTGCCGTAGTGTAGCCAGTGACCTTTCCAGGTGTACAGAGCCATCAGCACTAAGCCGATTATCCAGGAGATGGGGTAGAGGATAAACACACCGTCGATGTTGTCATAATGGGGCACTGCCAGCTGGATCCAAATGATGCGGAAGATGCACATGGAAAACAGCAGAATGAGCATGGGCGGTATGCTTTTGCCGGTGCCACGCACAGTGCCTGCCAGTACATTCAGCGCACCCAGCAGCACATAGTAGGGGCAAAAGTATTTCATCGCCAACACACCGTAATGAATGGCGGCGCTGTCCGAGGTGAACAGCCGCATTACCGGGTGGGAGAATGCCAGCAGCAGCGCGCCGGTCAGTATGGTATAAACGGTGCTCATCAGCAGGGCGGTCCACATTCCGCTTTTGACCCGCTTTAGATTTCCTGCACCGTAGTTTTGGCCCACAAAGGTGGTCACTGCCATGCTGATACTCAGTACCGGCAATATATTAAAGCCGTCCACCTTTAAGTAGGCGGTGAACCCGGCCATGGCCATAGCGCCGTAGTGGTTAACACTGGTTTGCACCAGCACATTGGAGAAGCTGATGACCATATTCTGTATGCCGGTGGGCAGCCCCACGCGGACAATGCGCCTGGCCATATCGCCGTCCAGGCACAGGCTTTTCACGTGGATTCTATAATCGGACTTTACCCGCAGTAGGTAGCTCACCGCCAGCAGGCAGGAGATCAGCTGGCTCACATCGGTAGCCACAGCGGCACCGGCTACGCCCATTTTGAACCCCTCAATAAGTACCAAGTCCAGTACGATGTTGGTCACGGAGGCGGCGCCCAGGTACAGCAGCGGGCGGCGGGAATTGCCGGCAGCGTTGAGAATACCGGTGGCCATATTGTACACCACATTAAAGAGAAAACCGCCGGCGTAAATGCGCAGGTACAGCACTGAGTCGTTCAGTACAGCGGCTGGGGTGTCCATGGCCACCAGCAGCACCCGGCTTAGGGCGATGCCGGCCCCGGTGAGCACTACGCCTAACAATAAGGCAATGGTGGCTGCCGTGTGGACTGCCCGGTGCACCCGCTTGGTGTCGCCTGCACCTAAGAACTGGGAGATCACCACGCCGGCGCCCACGGACGCCCCTTGGGCAAAGGCGATCAGCAGGTTAATGAGTGCGTTGCTGGAGCCAACGGCGGCCAGCGCATTGCTGCCTACGTAGTTGCCTACAATAATGGAGTCCACTGCATTGTACATCTGTTGCAGCAGATTACCCAGAATCAACGGCACGGCAAACACCAATAGCTGTTTCCAAATTTTGCCCTCGGTCATCAACATGGTGGCGCTGTTTTGTTTTTGATCCGATTTTACTCTTGTATCTTTCATAGTTGCCTCACTTCATCCGGCACTATTATACACCCGCATTTCTCATAGGTAAACCCTGGGGCAGGGGATAAAAACAGAGAGAGTGAAAAATTCGCTCTCTCTTTTCTTTATTATTTGTGCAGTTTTTCAGCTTGCTTGCTGCCTTTGTTTGCGCTTTTTACCAGCGCCTTTGCCAGGGAATAGGGCACCAGCCCGCCGCTTTGGCACACTACGCTGTCCAGGGTGCCGTCCTGTATACCCTCCAGCAGCATCATTACCTCCGGGTCGTTGTGGGACTTGCCGGGGAACAGCAGGTATGCCAGTTGTCGCACCAGTGCCAGCACCCGGCGGGCAGCGCCGGAATATGCCGCCAACTGGGCAAGGGAGTTGGCAGTGGTATACTCGCCCGGCGGGGTGGCTGCGTCTTCCGGGAACTCTGCGCCGTACAGGGCGCAAAAGGTCTTGTGGTCCACAGTGCGCAGTTTGGCAGATAAATCAAAGTATGGTGCCAGCGATAGGCGTTGATCGGGCAGGGTGTAGTCGCTCTCCACCGTGACCGGTAAGGTCAGGCGAATGGCGTCACTGGCAGCCGCCAGGCATAGGGTGTAATCCCCGCCGGGCATACAAAATGCCTTTTGCACCGGGTCATAGACCGAAAAACTTCGCTCATTTAGGTGCAGAGTAACGGTTCGGCTTTCGCCGGGTTGCAGCCGCACCTTGCAAAAGGCACGCAGCTCCTTCTCCGGGCGCAGGGCGTTGCAGGTCGGGTTCTGTACATACAGCTGCACCACCTCCGCACCGGCGCAGGTGCCGGTGTTGGTGACGGTGCAGGTCACCGCCAGATCGCCGCCCCGGTACACGCTGCT
>ERZ773260.3396-NODE-3396-length-15274-cov-7.409554_pt1 | contig 15274 bp, 10 predicted proteins | sample MGYA00511387_ERZ773260 | MGnify/ENA primary metagenome ERZ773260 (study PRJEB29015, sample SAMEA2737745) | human gut metagenome | biome: human gut; feature: human-associated habitat; material: faeces | place: China | collected 2012 ... | reverse complement strand
TAAACACCGTAGGTCGTCGTAAGGCCGCTGTGGCTCGCGTATACGTGAAGCCGGGCAAGGGTCAGATTACAATCAACCGCAAAGCGCTTGAAGTTTACTTCCCGCTCGAAATTCTCCAGTACCAGGTGAAGCAGCCCCTGCTGGCCACCAACACGGCGGAGAATTACGACATCGTCATCAACCTCGATGGCGGTGGTATCACGGGACAGGCTTCGGCCGCTCGTCTGGGCATCGCACGCGCACTGTGCGAAATCGACGCGGAGATGCGTCCGGTGCTGAAGAAGGCCGGATTCCTCACGCGCGATTCCCGCGAGGTTGAGCGTAAGAAGCCCGGTCAGCCCGGTGCACGCCGCAAGTTCCAGTTCAGCAAGCGTTAATACGCACGACCGGAATTTCGGCAACGCACGGCGACGGTTCTCAAACCACATGGATACTTATTTATATATTGGGAATTTTTCATTTTTAATTCTTAATTTTTAATTAGTCTACTATCTGGTTGCCGCGCCGCGGAAAACTCCCCGGGACCGGCCAGGCCGCTACCCGGAGGGTTGAAGAAAAGAGAATTAAAATTAATCAACGAATTGAATTAAAATGTCACGTACAGATTTTAATACATTATTGGAAGCCGGTGCGCACTTCGGTCACCTGAAGCGCAAATGGAACCCCAAAATGGCTCCTTACATCTTCATGGAGAAGAACGGCATCCACATCATCGACCTGCACAAAACCATCCTGAAGATCGATGAGGCTGCTGCGGCCATCAAGCAGATCGCCAAGAGCGGTCGCCGCGTGCTGTTCGTAGCGACCAAGAAACAGGCCAAGGACATTGTTGCCGAAAAGGTGGCAGCCGTCGGTATGCCTTACGTCACCGAGCGTTGGGCCGGCGGTATGCTGACAAACTTCCCCACCATACGTAAAGCCGTCAAGAAAATGTCCACCATCGACAAGATGGCGACCGACGGCACGTTCGATAATTTCTCCAAGCGCGAAAAACTCCAGATCTCCCGCCAGCGTGCGAAACTGGAGAAGAACCTCGGCTCGATCGCCGACCTGACGCGTCTTCCGGCGGCTCTGTTCGTCGTCGACGTACAGAAGGAGGCCAACGCCGTGAAGGAGGCCAAACGCCTCAGCATCCCCGTATTTGCAATGGTAGACACTTGTTGTGATCCGACCGACATTGATTACGTTATCCCTGCAAATGACGATGCCACCAAGTCGATCGCCGTGGTTCTCGAAGCCATGTGCGCCGCTATCGCCGAGGGCACCGAGGTGCGCAAGCTCGAAAAGGAGAAGGAGGCACAGGAGGCTGACGCCGAGGGTGCAACCGTTAAGAAGGAGGGCAAGCCCCGCATCAAGAAGGCCGTGAAGGCTGCGATTGATGCCGAGGAGGCTGCCGTGGCAGAGGTTGTCGCCGCTGTCGAGACTCCCTACGAGGAGCCTGCTGCCGCTCCCGCAGAAGCAGCCGAAGTTGTTGCTGAAGCAGCCGAGACCGCCGAGGAAAAGGCAGAATAATTGTATTTACGAACCTTATAGAGAAAGGACAAGATTATGGAAATCAAAGCTGCTGATGTAATGAAGCTCCGCAAGATGACCGGCGCCGGTATGATGGACTGCAAGAAGGCCCTCATCGAAGCCGAAGGTGATTTTGCCCGCGCTCAGGACATTATCCGCGAGAAAGGTAAGCTCATCGTCGCCAAGCGCGCCGACCGCACCGCTACCGAGGGTGTCGTCGTTACGAAGATCGTAGGCCAGAAGGCTTACATCCTCTGCCTGGCGTGCGAGACCGACTTCGTGGCCCAGAACTCCGAGTATTCGGCTTCGGCCGAGGCCATGCTGGAGGTCGCCGTGAAGAACGACGCTGCCGACCGCGATGCGCTGATGGCTGCGAAAAATGCAGAGGGCCGCACCGTCGAGGAGATGGTGACCGAGAAATCGGGTCAGACGGGCGAGAAGATCGAGCTGGCTTACTACGGCCGCATCGAGGCTCCCTACTGCGCCGCTTACGTGCACTTCAACAAGAAGCTGGGTACGATCCTGGGCTTTAACAAGGAGATTCCCGCCGAGGTCGCACACACCGTGACCATGCAGGCTACGGCCATGGCTCCCGTTTCGATCTCGGAGGCGGACTGCCCCGCAGAGGTTGTGGAGCACGAGCGCAAGATCGCCGTGGAGGCCATGAAGCAGGACCCCAAGAACGCCAACAAACCCGAGGCCATTCTGGAGAAGATCGCCGAAGGCAAGATGCGCAAGTTCTTCGAGGAGAACACGCTGCTGGCCCAGCCGGTGGTAGGCGAGAAGGAGTCGATCGCCGACTACATCCACAAGGCCGACAAGGATGCCACGGTCGTGGCTTACAAGCGGTTCGCTCTGGGCGAATAGTCCAGGCCGATTTATGTGAAAACAGACCGGAGCGATCCGGTCTGTTTTTTTTGTTGCCATTTGCGGCTCTCCGCAGGAACCACGGCGGATATTTCCGCACATCCCTCGAAATCCCCGGACGGGACGCACTCCGGCGCTACCCGTCCGGGGATTTTCTCTCCCGGTCTCTTCCGTGGGCTGCCGTAAAAAAGCAGGGCTGTCGAAAGCCCTGCCTTTTTCATTTCCAGCCCGAATGCCAGAGCACGCGCAGCACCTGCCGTCGCAGCCAGGGCGGGATCGCGAGCCAGAGGCGCGATCGGAGCTGCCAGCCGGGGGAGTCGCAGCCGACGACGCGGCCCGAGGCGCGGATGACCCGGACGGCGATGCCGGCGACGTCGCGTGTCGTGCACTGTTCCGTGATGCGGTAGTTCCCGTCGCCCGCGAGTGTGAGGCGCTCGCCGTCGCGGCGGACGATGCGGTGGAGGATGTGGCGGCCGCAGCAGCGGAACAGCACCACGTCGCCCGGTTGCAGGCGCGCGGGGTCGGCGCAGGGCGTCAGCACGACCTGGTCGCGCTCGCTGCGCAGCAGGGGCCGCATGCTGTGGCCCTTCATGCGGATCTGAACCTCGCGGCCTTCGGCGAGCATCGCCTCGACCTCGGCGAAGAAGAGTTGGTTGGGGAGCAGGATCATAGCGTCGCGTCGTTGAAAACCGTTCGGCAGGCGAGCTGCGCCGCCGCCGCGTCGGGCAGGCACTCCAGGTGGTAGACGGGAACCTGTGCGATCAGCCGGGAGAGCAGGCCGCAGGTGTCGTCCGAAAGCCGTTCGTCGCGGGCGAAGGCCGGGGGTGCGGAGGGGAGCAACGCTCCGATGGACTCGATCGGCCGCAGGCGGCGGATGCGGTTGTGCGGGGCTTGCGAGAGCCGTACGACGGCGGCTATCGGGCAGCTCTCGTTGCGGTAGCAGGGCGTTTTGCCGCTCCACGGCGATCCGTGGACGAGGGCTTCGCTGTCCGTGGCCCGGATGATCGGACTGTCGTCGTTGAGCAGTTCCGCACCCGGGATATGCTCCCGCCACAGCCGCGTGTGGGTGCTTTTGCCTGTTCCCGATTCGCCGAGGAACAGCACTCCCCGGCCGCGGTAGCGGATCACCGAGGAGTGGAAGGCCACGGCTCCGAGGGGCAGCGCCGCGATGTTGAAAAGGATCCAGACCCCGAACCGGAACAGCGCGGGATTGTGTCCGGGGGTGATGTCGCTCCGGGCCGCCGCCGCGCCGTAGGCCATGCGGTAGCGGGCCGGGGCGCTGCCGTCGCGGGGCGTCATTTCGAGCAGGTAGCCCGCCGCGTCGGTCCCGAAACGGCAGTCGGCGTCGGCGTCGGGAAACTCGAAGATGTCGAGTTCGCGGTAATCGGCTTCGGCCGGAATCCGGGGGACGATTTCCAGCGCGAGGTCCGCAGGGCCGGCGCCGAGTGTCAGGAACGGGCGCAGGGCCCGGGTGAAATGCTCTCCCGTGCAGGCGTCGGGCAGGGAGACGCGGATATTGGCGATCGTATAATTCATAAAGCGGTTGTTAGCGTTCATTTTTTTTCGCGCCGGCGGTGCAAGGATATACTCTGCCGTACGAGCCGGGTGAATCGTAGGCCCTCTCCCTCGCTGGGAGAGGGTCGCAGCTGGCGGATGGGAATAAGGGACGGCTTCCGATTCTTCATCTTATTTTTCCAGCGTTATGATTCGGTCGCAGTATTCGAGCGAGGTTTCGCGGTGGGCGATCACCAGCAGCGTAAGGCCCGGATTCCGCGCGGCGATCGCGGCGATCGAACGGTTGATCTCCCCTTCGGTGCGGCTGTCGAGCGCCGAGGTCGCCTCGTCGAAGAAAAGCACGTCGGCGCGGCGGTAGAGGGCGCGTGCGATGCCGATGCGCTGCCGCTGTCCGCCCGAGAGGCGGCTGCCGCATTCGCCGACGGGGGTGTCGATCCCCAGGGGCAGCGAAGCGATGAATTCGCCCAGCTGGGCCGCTTCGAGGGCTTCGGTGACCCGGCGGCGGTCGATTTCGGCGTCCGGGACGCCCGGTGCGACGTTGGCCGCGAATGTTCCGTCGGTGAGGAACAGACGCTGCGAGACATAGCCGATGCGGTTCTGCCATGCCCGGCGGTTTGCGGCGGTGAGGGGCGTGCCGTCGACGGCGATTTCTCCCGACGTGGGTTCGTAAAGGCCCAGCAGGAGGTTGAAAAGGGTGGTCTTGCCTGCGCCCGACGCTCCGCGGATGCCGATGCGTTCGCCCTTGCGGATGGTGAGCGTGAGGCCGTGGAAAAGTTCCCGGCTCTCTTCGGTGAAGCGGAACGAGAGGTTGCGGACCGAGATTTCGCGCTCGAAGGGCAGCGTTTCGCGCGTCGGGACCTCGGGGTGCGCGGAGGCCTGCTCGTGGAGGGCCGCTTCGCGCAGGATGGGGATGGTGTAGCGGTTGTAGCGGATCGTGGCCCAGCCCGACATGATGCCGCGCACGGAGGGCATCAGCCGCAGGGCCGCCACGGCGAAGACGCCGAACAGCAGCTGCGACTGCCCGCCGCCGAAGCTCACGGCCGCCAGCAGGGCCATGCCCACGGCAAGCCCGATCTCGGTGAAGAGTTGGGGCAGCTGGCCGATGTCGGCCTCGCGCGAGCGGGTGCGCACCACTTCGTCCATCGTGCGGTCGAAGGCGCGGAGCATCCCCGGGAAGGCGTCGCTCAACTCGATGTCGGCGTATCCCCGGAAGGTCTCGGCCACGAGGCGGGACTTCTCGCGCTGGGCGCGGTTCTCCTGTTCGCCGTAACGGTTGATGCGGTTGCGGACCAGCGCGTAGTAGAGCCACACCGCGGGGAGGAAGATCACGACGGAGAGCAGCGCCGCGAGAGGCGTGTAGAGAGCCAGCGAGGCGAACAGCAGGACGAAGAGCATCGCCTCGGCGATCATCGCGGCGGCGGGGCGCAGGACCCCGGCGGCGAATGCCAGGCAGACGACGTTGACGTTGCGCGCCAGCACCGAGGAGTTCGAATTGTTGATGAAGGCCAGACCCCGGTCGTGGTAGGCGATGTAGAGGCGGCGCGAAAGGGTGCGGTAGAGGTCGTAGATGTAGCGGCGTTCGGCGCGTGCCAGCAGGAAGTTGACGCCGCATTTGAGGACGATGAACCCCACGACGGCCCCGCAGACCGCGAGTGCGAACGTGCGCGGCGAAGCGACGCCCGACCAGACGTAGACCATCGCCAGCGGCCCGTCGCCCTCGAATCCCGCGGGGTCGAGCACCAGCGTCAGCACCGGCAGCAGGGCCGCGAGTCCCGCCAGGTTCAGCACGGCGCGCAGCACGAGGGTCGCGGCGATGCGGAGACCCCGGCGGCGGAATGCGGCGGGAAGGCTTCGGAGAATGCTTCTCATGGCTCCACTTTTTCGATTTTACCCAGTTTCACATACCACAGATACCCCTCGGCCGGGGCATAACCCATTTCGCCCAGCAGGCGGAGGTATTCGCGCATCTGCCGGCGGTGGCGTTCGGCGTCGCGCAGGCCGAACTTGTAGTCGACGACGACGACCCGGCGTCCGTCGATCATCACGCGGTCGGGACGCCGCGTCGACCCTCTGCCGGGGATGATGATTTCGTTTTCGTTGCGCACGCGCTCCCAGCCTCCGCCGAACCATTCGCGCACCTCGGGGTGTTCCAAGGCCCGGGCGATCATCTGCCGCAGGGTCGCGGCATCGGCTTCGGACAGCGTGCCGTCGGCCTGCATGCCGCGCACGGCCTCGTGGATTCCGGCCTCGTCGTCGGCCTGCTCGAAGGCCCTGTGCATCAGGATGCCGAGGTTCCGGGGCGAGAGTTCGACCTCGCCGCCGTCCTCGAAATAGCGTTGCGAGGGGAGCCGCAGCCGCAGGTCGGCCTGCGCCGTGGGGTACTCCTCCAGAATGACGTGCTCGGCCTCGGAGCGTTTCGAACCGCCCGCGACGGGGCCTGCGAACTCCCCGAAAGCGAAGTGTTCGCCCGCTTCGTCGATGGTGCAGCGGCCTTCGAAGTCGCCCAGCAGGGCCTTGTCGCCGTCGGTTGCGATGCTCTGGAGCAGCAGCCCCCCGACCGTGCGGCCGCCCTTCTGCGGGATGAAGACGTGCAGCGACTCGGCGGCGCGCGTGAGGGCCACGTACAGCAGGTTGACGTTGTCGACGTGGGCGTAGACCAGCTCGCGGTAGTACTCCGACGAGAAGCCCGATTCGGCCATCGCCTTCTTGTACCTCACCGGGAAGCGGCCGATCGCTTCGGCCCCGTCGCCGCGGGCCTCGGCCCAGACGATGTTCTGCACCGTGCCGCTCGACTTGGGGTCCGGCGACCACGAGCAGTAGGGGATGAGCACGGCCCGCTTTTCAAGCCCCTTGGCCTTGTGGATGGTGGTGATCTCGACCGTCGTGGCGCTCTCCTCGACCGACAGCGAGCGGTTTTTGCCCGTCTCCTCCCACCAGCGGAGGAACAGCGCTATGTCGGCGATTTTCGTTGCGCAGAACGAGATGATCTGCTCGTGGATGGCCTGGAGGTAGGCCGTCTGCCGACGGTCGCCTTGCAGGGCGTGCCGCATGACGATCCGCTCGAACGCCTCCTCGGGCGACAGGAGCCGCACCGAGCGGAAAAAATCGCGTTCCGAATCGTCGAGCGGCCGGTCGAACGGGCGGCCGAGGTAGTGGTTGTAGACGGCGCGCGAGAGCGAGTCGTCGGGGTTGAGCGCCAGCCGCAGGGCCACGGCGATGAACGAGCTGACGGGGGCGTTGCCCACGATCAGAGCCTCCTGGGTCATCACGTCGAAACGGTAGCGCGGGTCCTCGTTGCGGCGTTTGAAGTCGAGCAGTTCGGCGGCGACCTTCGCGCCGTCGGTGGCCCCGCGCACGAGGATCATAATGTCGCACGGCCGGAATCCCTTGTCGATCAGCGCGCAGATGCGCTCCACGACGGGCGGCCGCTCGGCGAAGGTCTCGACCGAGACGTAGCCCGGGTGTTCGGCCTTGCGGCGCGGGAGCTGGGCATGTCCGCGGTAGGCGTCGGCGAGGGTGTCGCGCAGCGCGGCGGCCTCCGCGGGATCGACGGAACCCTCCTCGGAGGCCTTTGCGAGGGTTTCGTTCAGCGCACGGTTGTCCGCGGCGACGATCCGTTCGATGATGCGGTTGTTGAAGGCGACCACCGCGGGGAGGCTCCGCCAGTTCTCCCGCAGCACCTCGACTTGGGTGTCGCCCGCGCCCAGCGCCTGCTGGGCCTCGCCGTGGAGGATTTTCCAGTCGCCGCCCCGCCAGCGGTAGATCGACTGCTTGATGTCGCCCACGATCAGCACCGAGGTCTCCTCCGACTGCGCCATGGCGTTTTGCAGCAGGGGCAGGAAGTTTTCCCACTCCTTCAGGGAGGTGTCCTGGAATTCGTCGATCATAAAACGCTCGAAACGGTTGCCCACCTTCTCGTAGATGAACGGCGCGTCGTTGTGGCCGATGAACTCCGAGAGGACGTATTTGGTTTCCGAGAGGAGCATCATGTTCTGCTCGTCGCACAGCTGCTGCACCCGCTTGTAGAGGTCCGACAGCAGGGCGAAGCTGCGGTAGTTCTCCTTCAGCAGGTCGCAGGTGTTCCAGCTCTTGCGGTTGGCGTCGTAGATGTCGCACATTTCGCGCAGCAGGGGTTGCAGCTCGGGGGCCAGCGCCTGCGCGGGCGATCCCTTGGCGCCCCAGCCCTCGGGCGCGGCGGCCATCTTGGCCACCGTCGCGCCGTAGGGTTTCAGTTCGCCCGCGGCGACGGTGAAGAAATAATTGGCGAAGCTGCGGCTCTTGCCCGAAAAGTCGGCGGCCGTAAGTCCGGCCCGGGAGATGATCGCAACGGCCCGGGCGGCGGTCTGCTGCAATTGCTTTTTGGTCGCCTCGGCCTGCGCCGCGGCGCGCGATACGATCCGGCCCAGTTCCTCGCGCGACCGCGGCACCGACAGCGCGTCCTTGTTCTTTTCCTTGAACAACTCGCCGCCGAGCGAAAGGATGCCGTCGCGGATGTCCCATTTGCGGCCTTCGTCGATGCGCTCCTGCACGAACTCCGTGAGCCAGCGTTGCAGGTCGCGGTCGACGGTGATCTGCTCGATGAGCGTGTCGGCGCCCTTCGACAGCACCGACGCCGTCTCGATCTCGACGTTGTAATTGAGGTCGATGCCCAGCTCCTTGATGAAGGCCCGCAGGATGCGCTGGAAGAAGGTGTCGATCGTCAGCACCGTGAAGCGCGAGTAGTCGTGCAGGATTTTCGAACGCACCTCGGCGGCGCGTTTGCGCACCGAACGCTCGTCGAGCGACAGCTCGCGGCAGAGGTTTTCCAGATAGGGGCTTGCGCCTCCCGAGGCCAGACGGTGGATCTCCTTCAGGATGCGCGATTTCATCTCCTCGGTGGCCTTGTTCGTGAAGGTCACGGCGAGGATGTGGCGGTAGAGGCCCGGCTGGTCGATCACGTCGCGGACGTATTTGTAGGCCAGCTGGTAGGTTTTTCCCGATCCGGCGCTTGCATTCAGAATCTTCGCTCTCACTGTCCGAAATTTCGTTTTAATGGGTAAAAATACAAAACAAATCCCGAACTTCGCAATAATTTTGTAATTTAGCGGAGCTAAAACAAGATCTTGTTATGAAGAAAATGATTCTGACGGCCGTGATGCTGGCCGCCGCAGCGCTCTGCCGGGCGCAGCAGCCCGCCGAAACCGGGGAACGCCGCGAATGGCTCACGTCGTTTACAGCCGTCGAAGTGTCGGCGCCGCTCGACGTCAAATTCGTGCAGGTTCCCGACACCGAAGCCCCCAAGATCGTCTACGACACCAAAGGTTCCTATACGACCAAATTCCGCGCCGAGGTGAAGGACAAGGTGCTGCGCATCACGGAACGCTCCGACGCCCGCCGGCCCGACCGCACTTCGGTGACGGTTTATTACAATTCGCTGGAGCGCGTCGCCATTGCCGACGCCGTGGCGACGTTCGACAGCACGCTGGTGGCCACGGTCCTCGACCTGACCGTGGGCGGCATGGCGCAGGTGACGGCCCGGATGGATGTCAAGGACCTGAAAATGGAGCTTACGGGCAAGAGCACGGCGACGCTGACGGGCGCGGTGCGCTACCTTTCGCTGTTCGTCTCGACCGGAAAGCTCGAAGCCGCGGGGCTGGAGGTGATGGCCGCCGAGGCCAACGTCACCAGTTCGGGCGTTGCCGCGCTGTGGGTGACCGACCGTTTCCAGGGCAAAACCTCGACCGGGGGCAAGATCACCTACAAGGGCGCTCCGCCCATCGTGCGCAGCGGAGCGAAGTTCATGGGCGGCGACATCACAAGGGTGGAGTGATTCGCAATTCATAATTCATAATTCATAATTTTGACTTTGCTGAAGTCGGTTTTAAACGTCTGCAAACTAAATTATTGTGAATTGTGAATTTTGCATTATATGAAAACCTTTCTCCACGAAGTTGCCGAAGACCTCTATGCCCGTTACGGCGAAGGGCTTTCCGAAAGGGCGATCCTCTTTCCGTCGCGTCGTGCGCGGCTGTTCTTCGTCGACGCCCTGACGGGCATCGCCGGGCGTCCGATGTGGCAGCCCCGGTGGGTGACGGTCGACGATCTGACGACCGAGATCTCGGGACTCCGCACCGGGGACCGCGTGCGGCTGATCACCGAACTCTACAAAATCTATTCGGAATACCACGCCGAGCCGTTCGACAAGTTCTATTTCTGGGGCGACATGCTCCTGACGGATTTCGACACCATCGACAAATACCGGATCGACGCCGCGATGCTGTTCCGCAACATCTCGGAGATCAAGGAGATCGAGGCCGACATTTCGTACCTCACTCCCGCGCAGCTGCAAATCCTGCGTTTCTGGTCGACGCTCGCCGACGAAACCGATCTCTCGGAGGAGAAGCGCCGCTTCCTGGCGATCTGGAAGACTCTTGGGCCGGTTTACGCCCGCTTCCGCGAACGGCTCTCCGAGCTGGGCATCGCCTACAACGGCATGGTCCAGCGGGCCGCCGCCGACCGCATCCGCGGCGAGGGGTATGCCTTTCCCGAGGCGCGGCAATATGTCGTGGCGGGATTCAACGCCCTGTCGGAGTGCGAGAAACAGCTATTCCGCTTCCTCTCGACGGCTGCCGAGACCGATTTCTACTGGGATTACGACTCCTATTATAAAGACCGCCCCGAGCAGGAGGCCGGGATGTTCGTGCGCGAGAACGTCGTGCAGTTCCCGCCGCGCGGGGACGTGTCGCACGACAACATGGAGCGTCCGAAGGAGCTGACCGCCGTGGCCGCCGTGTCGAACGCCGTGCAGTGCAAGCACGCCGCTGCGATCCTGCGGGAACTGGCCGCACGGGGGCCGCTGGACAAGCGCACCGCCGTGGTGCTGACCGATGAAAACCTGCTCCTGCCGCTGCTCTACGCCCTGCCGCCCGAGATCGGGAAGGTCAACGTCACGATGGGCTATCCGCTGCGGGCCAGCCTGGCCTACACCTTCGTCGAACGCCTCGTGGAGTTGCAGGCTCACCGCCGCACGAAGGGCGCAGGATGCACTTTCTACCATGCCGACGCCGTGGGCATTCTCGCGCACCCCTACGTCGCGGACAGCGATGCCCGCGAGACCCGCGCCATGCAGGACGAGATCGTGCGCGAACGGCGCATTTCGGTCGACGCCGCATGGCTGGGACGCAACGACCTGCTGCGGATGATCTTTTCGCCCGCCGCCGCGTGGCGCGAGCTGTCCGACTGGCTGCTGCGGGTCGTCGCCGCCGTGGCCCGGACGCCCTACGAGGGCGACGACCGGCGTCAGCGCGTGGAGTTTCTGGCCGTGATTTCGGAGGAGATTTCCAAACTCCGCAATTCGCTGGACGAGTGCGACATCGAGTTGACGACGGAGGTTTACACCTCGCTGCTGCGTCGCCATTTGCAGACCGTGCGCATCCCCTACGAGGGCGAGCCGCTCGAAGGGGTGCAGGTCATGGGCATCCTCGAAACCCGCAACCTCGATTTCGAAAACGTCGTTCTGCTCTCGATGAACGACGACAACTTCCCGGGCAACCACATGGCGCAGGCGTCGTTCGTGCCCTACAACCTGCGGGCGGCCTACGGACTGCCCACGCCCGAGCACCACGAGGGGGTTTACGCCTACTATTTCTACCGCCTCGTGCAGCGCGCCCGGCGGGTGTGGATGCTCTACTGCTCGCACGCCGACGACAAATCGACGGGCGAACCGAGCCGCTACATCTACCAGCTCGACTACGAGAGCGGATTTCCCGTCCGGAAGGTCGAGGTGGGTGTGGATGTCAACCTCGCCGAGACCGATCCGATCGAGGTGGCCAAGGACGAGGGGATCATGCAGCGTCTCGGACGCTTCACCGACCCAGAATCGAAGGCCACGCTCTCGCCGACGGCTTTCTTCCGCTATGTGGCCTGTCCCCTGCGGTTCTATTTTCACTCCGTGGCGCGTCTCCAGGCCGACGACGAGATCGCCGAGGAGGTCGACGCCCCGATGTTCGGCACGATCCTTCACGCCGCGGTGCAGAAACTCTATGCCCGGATCGTGGGCGAGGCGCACCCCGGCGAGACCCTGCGGGCGATGATCCGCACGGGTGAGATCGCCGCGGCGGTCGAGGCGGCGATCAACGAGAATTATTTGCAGGACCCCGCGGCCACGACCGACGACTATACGGGCAACCTGCTGCTGGTCAAAGACATCGTTACACGCTATCTGCGGGGCGGGGTGATGCCCTACGATGCGGCGCACGACGGCTTCACGGTCACGGGGCTGGAGCAGGAAGTGGCATACGGATTCGATTTCACGGCGGCGGGCCGCCCCCTTTGCATGAAGTTCGCGGGCATCGCCGACCGCATCGACGCGCTGGACGACGGAACGCTGCGTGTGGTGGACTACAAGACCGGGGCGCCGCACCTGGAGTTCGCCGGGGTGGAGAGCCTTTTCCGCGGCGAGGGCAAACAGCGGCTTTCGAACATTCTCCAGACCTTGCTCTACGCCATGATGCTCTACCGTACGCGGGGCGTCGACGCCGAACCCGCGCTCTACTACGTGCGGGCGATGAACCGTCCCGACTATCTGCCGACGCTCGACGACCGGGAAACGGGCGTCCGCGGCGGACGTTACACGCTTTATGCCGAACGGTTCGAGGAGTTGGTGCGCCAAACGCTGGCGGAGCTCTACGATCCCTCGGTGCCCTTCCGCCAGTGCGAGGACGCCGACACCTGCAAGTTCTGCGATTTCAACGTGATTTGCAAGAGGTAGTTTTTGCGGCCTGCGGCCGCGGGATTTCATGTACTTTTTTCCGCAAAAAGTACCAAAAACTCCCCGACGGATGCCTTTGCCTGCGACGAACCGGCTAACGCTGGCTCCGGGCGACGATTCGCGGGGGCGCACGCGCCCCGTCCCTTCCGCTTGCGCTTTTATCCGGTCCGTCGCTTAACGGCCCCGGCATCGAGTCGGGATCGGATTGTCTCCAAGATTTAAGTCTATAATTTCACCACGAAATAGGACGCTCCGCTGCGGCGTGCCGCTTCGATGCCGATTGCGGAATCCTCGAAGATCAGCGTCTCGCGCGGCGTGCAGCCTTCGCGGCGCATGGCCTCCAGAAAACAGTCCGGAGCGGGTTTCGGACGCTCCACGTCGGCGCCCGAGAGAATGCCGTCGACACGGCCCAGCGGCGCTGCGGGGTCCGTTCCGCCGGAGTGGAAGCCCGTTTCGGAGACCCCGCCCTCTGCCGTGGGGCCGCCGATTCCCAGGTGGCGCATCACGTTGTCGATGTTGGCCCGGCTGCCCGTCGAGACCACCCACACGCGGCCGCCGCCGGCGCGGAACTGCCGGCAGAACGTCCACAGGGGTTCGTTGAGCCGCACGGTGTCGAAAAACGTGGGGTAGAGGGCGATCTTGCGAAGCCGCAGCCGCTCGCGTTCGGCGGGGTCGGCGATTCCGAAGCGCGTGAGAAACTCGTTGCACCGCATTCCGAAGTAATTGGCGGCGTACTCCTCCTCGGTGAGCGTGTAGCCCGCCTCGCCGAGGGCCGCGACGTAGGAGAGCGTGTTGGCCCGCCGGGTGTCGGCCAGCGTGCCGTCGAAATCGAGCAGAAGAAGGCGGATTTCAGAATTTTCCATTTTTCGGTTTGCTATTCGGTCGAAGGCGTGTATCGGCTATGACTCGTTCCAAAGGCTCGTTGCCGCCTGAATCCCGGCTCTTGGCCGGGTCAGTCGAACGACTGCATGCCGGTCTGGGCGATGCGCATCAGGCGTTGGTACTCGGTGGGGGTCAGCTCCATGAAGAAATAGTGGATCGGGTCGACGCGCATGCCGTCGAGCCGCACTTCGTAGTGGAGGTGGGGGGCCAGCGAAAGGCCCGTGTCGCCCGAGAGGGCGATGATGTCGCCCCGCCGCACGGTCTGGCCCTTGCGGACGTTGATCTTCGAGAGGTGGCTGTACGAGGTTTCGTAGCCGTTGCCGTGGTCGATCACCACGGTCTGGCCCTGCGTCGAGTTGCGCTGCGCCGCGTCGCGCACCACGCCGTCGGCCGTGGCGAAGACGCGCGAACCCTCGGGGATGGTGTAATCCACGCCCTGATGCGATTGCAGCGTCTTGTAGAAGGGGTGGATGCGCATGCCGTAGGAGGCTGTGAGCAGCGTCAGCTGCTTGTTGATCACGGGCTGGATCGAGGGGATGTTGTCGCACCTGCGGCCCGCCGTGTCGATGCGCGCTTGCAGTTCGAGGTACGAGGCGTTGAGCGTTTCGAGCTGTCGTTCCATCTCGTTCACCCTCTCGCGCAGTTCGCGTTTGAGCTGGCGCGTCGAGCGGCCCACGATCTTTTCGTAGGTCGAACTCTGCCGCTGTTCGTGCTCCGAGTCGAAATCGTACGGCTCCGACTCGAAGAGGATGCGGAAAACGTTGCGGTCGCGTTCCGAAAGGTTTCCCAGAACGGTCGAGAGCGAGTCGTACCGGGCGGACAGCGCCTCGTATTCGCGGCGCAGGCGGTCGGTCGAGTGCTTCATCTGGTATTCGAACGGCGTGTCGAAGAAGACCGAGAAGCCCACGTAGTAGAGCACCGCCATCCCCAGCCACACGAAAAGGTGGACCGTGGCGCGGATGATCCGTTGCTTGCGCCGCCTGCGCCTGCGCAGACGCTCTAAATCCTTTTTACCTGCCATGTCAGAGCTTTTCGAAGTTGGTCTCGCGCATGTTCTCCATCAGGCGTTCGTACTCCTCGGGGGTCATGTTGCGGTTGAAATAGTTGATCGGGTTGACGGGCACGCCCTTGTGGATCACCTCGTAGTGGAGGTGGGGACCCGTCGAACGCCCCGTGTTGCCCGTCCGGGCGATGATCTGGCCGCGCGTGACGCGCTCGCCGGGTTTCACGAGCACCTCGTTCAGGTGGGCGTAGCGCGTCTTGTAACCGAATTCGTGGTTGAGCAGCACCTGCTTGCCGTAGCCGCCGTTGAAGCCGCTGGCCGAGGCTGTTTCGACCACGGCGTCGCCCGTGGCATAGACCGGAGTGCCGCGGTCGCAGCCGAAGTCGATGCCCGTGTGGGGGCGGATGTAGCCCAGCACGGGGTGCATGCGGCGCGCGCTGAAGGCGCCGATGTGGTTGTTGTGCAGCGCCGAGCGGTCGATGGGCCAGATGGCCGGGACGGCTGCCGAGAGCTGCTCCTTGTTCTTCGAGAACTGCTGCAATTCGTCGAACGACACCGATTCGAGGTAGATCGTCCGGGCCAGCGCGTCCAGCTGCCGCCATGTCCCGACCATCAGCGGGGCGTAGTCGTCGGCGGCGAGCGGGGCGTATTTCGAATCGGGGTAGGGTTGCCACACGCCCGGGATCGAGAGCGTGTCGGTCGAGAAGAGCGAGCGGTAGACGTAGTTGTCGCGGTGGCGTATTTCG
>ERZ773260.3394-NODE-3394-length-15289-cov-2.687541_pt1 | contig 15289 bp, 12 predicted proteins | sample MGYA00511387_ERZ773260 | MGnify/ENA primary metagenome ERZ773260 (study PRJEB29015, sample SAMEA2737745) | human gut metagenome | biome: human gut; feature: human-associated habitat; material: faeces | place: China | collected 2012 ... | reverse complement strand
GCATACGGTCAGCGCCACGGGGGTGCGCACGCGGAAGATATCATAGATGGCCTGCGACAGCTTCTCGTCCAGGTGGTGCGAGCGAAAAAAGCCCATCGCGATCTGGTCCGGACAGGTGAGCAGAATCCGCCCGTCCTCCAGGCTCCAGCCGGTATCGGCAATCCAGGCGGCCAGCGCGGGGCTCTGGCGGCGCAAAAAATCGGTCAGGACCGGTTTGTAGCGGTTCAGGTCGGCAAGAAACTTTTCGCCCAGGGAGGGGCTGGCGATGCGCAGCGCCACCGTCAGCTTGGGAAACAGCTCACGCAGCCTGCGCTCCAACAGCAGGTAGTCGTGCTCGGTAACCAGCTCATCGCTCAGAAAGCTCATATAGGCCTTGTTGGCGGCTTTCTGATAGAGCACGCGCTCAATATGCAGCTTGCCACGCAGGGGAGGAACCGTTTCCTCAAGAAGATGAAGCAGCTCGGTTTTGTTCATTGGTACGCCTCGGCAGGTCAATCAGGATGGAAGCCGCACGCGCGGCAGGATGCTACGGTATTATAACACGCGCGGTAAAAAAGCGCAAAGCGGCCGGAACACGCGTTTATCCGGCAGGAAAACCCGCGCCCGGCGGCGAATACATGAAAATATATCGGCATTTTTATGCCACGGACGCAGCAGCGAGCCCGCGATGGCTGAAAACCGCATAGGAAGGGAGCTTCTGGCATGAACCATAACATGATCGGAGACCTGATTCTCAACGATGCCCTGGAACTCTACGGGCAGCCAAAATGGACCTTTGGCAAGAATACCTGCAACACCTATGAGGTATTCGTCGAAAAGGTGCATATGCCCGACGGCGACGTAATCCCCGCCTGGCCGGTGGTCGAGCTGATTGAGCGGGATGAGGCGCTGACGCTTCTGTTTTCACGCTGGTTTTTGGAAAACGCCATGCGTTCGGCCTGCGACCTGACCGAGCAGACGGATTCCAACGTGACGCTGTCCATGAACCTGCTGCCCCTCTATGCCGATCGTGAGAGTTTTGTGGACGACGTGGTCGCCATGCTCAAAAAGACGGGCCTCAAACCCCAGAAGATGCAGTTTGAGGTCAGCGAGGCGCAGGACCTGACCGAGCGGGGCATCGCCAACCTCAACGCCCTGCACGACGAGCAAGGCATCGGCCTGTGGCTGGCCAATTTCGGCACGGGACACTCCAATGTCGATCTGCTGCGCGAGGTGCACTTCGACGGCCTGGAGCTGGACAAATCCTATGGGGCGCTCGTGCCCGGACATGAGCAGACCTGCCGCCTGGTGGTGGCGATCCTGCATATGGCGCATACGCTGGACCTGCATGTGTGCGCCAAGGGCATCGAAAACCAGGACCAGTTCGAGTTTTTTGAGGAGCTGGGCTGCTTCAAGGGCCAGGGCTTCCTCATCGGCAAGCCCATGGACATGGCCAGCGTGAGCGATTACATCCGAAAATATGCCGTCAGGCGCAGGCATGGCTGATGCCTGCCGCCAGTGTGAAAAGAGAGCGGCCCGGAAAAGACAGAAACGCCTTTTCCGGGCCGCTCTCTTCTTCGCTTACGCCTGTGCGGCCCGTTCCTGGGCCAGCCTGCGCGCCCGCTCGATCAGGATGGCGGCCAGATCTCCCTCGACCTTTTCCGGCGCCTTGCCCTTTTCAAAGATCGCGCCCACGGCGTAGGAGCTGCCCTCGCCGCCGGCCGAGCCGCCTGCACGGCTGAGCCCGCCGCCTGCCAGGCCGATGTCCGCCTCGCGCGCCTCGCCGGGGCCATTGACCACGCAGCCCATCACAGCCACGGTCAAGGGCACGCGGATGTCCGCAAGCTCGCTTTCCACCCGTCGGGCGATGGCGGCCACGTCGATGCCGGTACGGCCGCAGGTGGGGCAGCTGACCACGTTGACATAGCCCGTGCGCAGGCCCACTGCGCGCAAAATATCGATGGCGGCGGCAGCTTCCGGGATGGGACTGCCGGTGAGGGACACACGGATGGTGTCCCCAATGCCGTCCAGAAGCAGCGCGCCGATGCCGATGGCGCTTTTGATATTGCCCGCGCCGGGCAGGCCGGCTTCGGTCACGCCCACGTGCAGGGGATAGTCGGTTTCCTTCGCGGCCAGGCGGTAGGCCTCCACGGTCAGGGGTACGCTGGAAGCCTTGAGGCTGAGCACGATGTCGTGAAACCCCGCCTCCTCCAGAAGCCGGGCGTGTCCCAGCGCGCTTCTGAGCATGCCGCGCGCCGTCACGCCGCCCTCCTGGGCCAGAATCTCCTTTTCCACGCTGCCGGAATTGACGCCGATGCGGATGGGCACATGGTGCATTTTGGCGCAGTCCGCCACACGCCGCACCTCGCGCACGCTGCCGATGTTGCCGGGGTTGATGCGCACCTTGGCGATGCCGCGCTCCATGGCTCCCACGGCCAGGTCGGCCCGGTAGTGGATATCCGCCACCAGCGGCACGGGAGACCCTTCGATGATGACGAGCAGCGCCTCCAGGCACTGCTCGTCGTACACGCTCAGGCGCACGATGTCGCATCCGGCCTGGGCCAGGGCGCGCACCTGGGAAAGGGTGGCTGCGGCATCGCGGGTATCGGTGTTGGTCATGCTCTGCACGGTGACGGGCGCGCCGCCGCCGATGGGAAGCGGGCCGATGAAAAAGGAGCGGGTGTTGCGCATGGGGATATACCTCCTCAATACCTGGGCTATCGGGTGTGGGTACGCCTTCATTATATCATGCCCGCGTGTGCCAGGGGAAGCACGGCGTGCCCCGGCGGGGAAAAAACCAAAAATCTTGCGAAAAACCTGATTGACACGGCCCTGCAAAACCGCTATCATGGGAATCGGAACAAAAGGCGCTTATCCGCCGGAAGGAGGAGCATGTAGTGGATGCCGACCCGTATAGTCGAAACGACGTTTTGACATTTCCATGGGCACAGGTTCACAGGCTCCGGGCGATAGGCGCGGCGCGCGTTGACGCGCAGATTGCGCCTGCATAGGCATGCGCCTGCCCGGAAGCGAAGCCGCCTTGGCGGCCGCAGAAAGGCAGGTTTTTTTGATGAAGCGGATCTATCTGACGGTGGAGGACCACCTCAACGAAATCAATACCTTTGAAAAGGGGTGCTGGGTCCATCTGCAAAATCCCACGCGCGAGGAGATCGATGGCATCAACGCGCGTTTTGCGCTGGACCCGACCTATATCCAGTCCGCGCTGGACGAGGAGGAAAGCGCCCGCATCGAGCGCGACGGCGACCAGACCCTCATCATCGTGGACATCCCCTACGTGGAGGCCGAGGGCAACGGCTACAGCTACACCACCGTGCCGCTTGGCATCATCATGGTGGATGACGTAATCATCACCGTCTCCACCCGTGAATCCACCATCATCACCGACTTTACCGAGGAGCGCATCCGCGGATTCTGGACGTTCAAGCGCACGCGCTTCATTTTGCAGCTTTTGCACCGCAACGCCTCGCGCTTCCTGGCCTACCTCAAGCAGATCGACAAGGCCAGCATGTTCGTGCAGACCCGCCTGGAGGCCAGCATGCGCAACCAGGAGCTGCTGCAGATGATGAAGCTGGAAAAGAGCCTGGTGTACTTCTCCACCAGCCTCAAGGGCAATGAGATGGTGCTGGAAAAGATGCTGCGCATGGACATGCTGCGCAAATACCCCGATGACAGCGACCTGCTGGAGGATGTAATCATCGAAAATAAGCAGGCCATGGAGATGTGCGCCATCTACCGCGACATCATGTCCGGCACGATGGATGCGTTCGCCTCCATCATTTCCAACAACCTCAACGTCGTCATGAAGGTATTGACCAGCCTGACGGTGGTTTTGTCCATCCCCACGCTGTTTGCCTCCCTGTGGGGCATGAATGTGGGCGTGCCCTTTGAAAATGCACCCTTCGGATTCTGGATGGTGCTGGGCATCTCGGTGGTGGCCAGCGTGGCGGCGTTCGTGCTCTTGTGGCGCAAGAAGATGTTCTGAGGGGGATTTTTTGTGCGCACGGCACTCATCACGGGCGGAAGCCGGGGCATCGGCGCGGCGGCGGTGCGCGCGTTTGCGCGCGCGGGCTTTCGCGCCGCGTTTTTCTATCGGGCGGATGAGGCGGCGGCACAGACGGTGGCGCGTGAAACGGGCGCGGCGGCCATCCGCTGCGATGTAAGCGACCCGGACCGTGTGCGCAAGGCGTGCGCCGAGGCCGAAAAAACGCTGGGCCACATCGACGCGCTGGTGAACAATGCCGGCATCGCCCAGCAAAAGCTTCTGACCGATATCACCGACGAGGACTGGCGGCGCATGCTGGATGTGAACCTGTCGGGGGCGTTTTACGTGACACGCGCGGTGCTTCCCGGCATGATCAGCCTAAAAAGCGGCAGCATTGTCAACGTATCCAGCGTCTGGGGGCAGGTGGGAGCCAGCTGCGAGGTGCATTATTCCGCGGCCAAGGCCGGGCTCATCGGCCTGACGCGCGCACTGGCCAAAGAGGTCGGCCCCAGCGGCGTGACGGTCAACTGCGTATGTCCCGGTGCGATTCAGACGGATATGCTGGGAGACTTCACCGGGAGTGACCTGGCAGCGCTGGCCGAAGAAACCCCACTGGGACGCCTGGGTACACCCCAGGAGGTAGCCGCGGCTATCCTGTGGCTGTGCCAGGGGGACGCGGCCTTTGTGACCGGGCAGGTCATAGGGGTGGGCGGCGGCTTTGGCGCATAAAAAGCGGTGACGATTCAGTATTTCTCTGAATTGCCACCGCCTTGTTCTATTTATCAGAAGTTGGCCGCTGCCTCGTCCGTCCAGCCGGAACCGCTGTCGACCCAGCCGGAGCCGGATGAGCCGCTGCCGTCCGTCCAGCCGGAACCGTTATCAACCCAACCGGAGCCATCATCGACCCAGCCGGAGCCGTCGTCCATCCAACCGGAGCCATCATCGACCCATCCGGAGCCGTCGTCATACCAGCCGGAGCCATCATCGACCCAGCCGGAACCGTCGTCATACCAGCCGTCCTCATCGACCCAGCCGGAATTGTCAATCCAGCCGATGTCCTCCGAAAAGGCGAAGGGATCTACGGTCTCGCCGCTCAATCCGCCGGTGCTCTGTCCGCCGGCGCGGTTCTGCTCCCAAAGCGACAGCTGGCTTTGCAGCTGGGACGAGGACAGGTCATAATAGAAGGCGGGAAGTCCGGCGGGGTCGTAATCTACCCGGAGGGACAGCACGATCAACGCGCTGCCCGCTCCGCTCACGTCCACCCATTCGCCCGGCTGGTGAGAGGGCGGCTGCACCCCGGCGGCAAAGTCTGCACAGTTGATTACAACCCAGACACTCTGGTTCTGCACGGTTACATTGGCCTGGCTGTTGAAGGAAACGGAAACGCACAGCGAGGAACCCTGCATGGAAAGCGTGGCCTGGCCAATGATATAGCGGTTGCTGGCACAGATATCCACGCTCATGGAACCCTGGCCGGCCAGGGCGTTCAAATCCACCATGGTCCCCATCATCCAGTCGCCGTAGAAAGCCACCGCCAGGTCGTTGAGCCGCACGCCATAGGTGCAGGCATTGTTGGCTACCAGCCGGGCCTGCTGGTGCATAAAGGGCATGGCATATACATAATCCCCCACGGTCAGGGTTACCAGATAGGGAATGGTCCGGTCCGCCACATAGGGCAGGTAAATCACGCCGCTGTCAAAGGTGCCGCTTTGCAAACCATAATCTTTGTCAAAAAGCAACGTCTGCGAATCCATCTGCATCAGTGTGAGCCGCACCGGGGCCGCCAGTTCGCTGGAATCACTGATGTATTTTCTGACCCTAACGCCCTGGGCGCTTGCAGAAAGATATTGCGCCACATATTCGTCGCTGTTCAGGCTGTTCATATCCAGCGTATCCACGTCGATGGTGAAGCAGTCCTCCGCCAGGGAGGGAACGGACGTCCACACCAGCAGCGCGCACAACGCCACGCAAAGCCACATGCGTTTCTTCATGGATGGTTTCTCCTTTGATGATGGGTGCTGTAGGTACCCATCCATTGATCCTAACGATTAAGTCTACCATTTTCATGCATCAAATTTGCTTCGGAATTTTGAAAACACGATACAAAAATACGACTTTTTCGTAACAAAACTGTAATATAGCATTTACTTTTTGGAAAAGCTTTGTTATACTTGAAACGCGGCCCGCTCCGGCGGGCTTTATCACACACCGCAGTGACCCAAGGAGGAACCGGATCATGAGAGCTTTTCTGCGCGCGCTGTCTTTTCGGATGCTGGCGCTTGCGCTGATCCTGACGCTGCTGGCCGTGCCGCAGGCCCTGGCGGCAACCAAGTATGCCACGCTGGAGTTTGGATCGCGCGGATCGGATGTGTTGAAGCTGCAAAAGGCGCTTCTGGAGCTGGGCTTCAACCCCAACGGAACGGACGGAAAATTCGGCCGCGGCACGGAAACGGCGGTCAAGGCCTATCAGGCTGCCAGGGGACTGGAGGCGGACGGAAAGGCCGGCACGTTGACGCTGACCAAGCTTTATGCGGAAACGGATGGGCAGAGCGCGACGGTGACCACGCCGGTGACCACCAATCCCAACACCCTCAAGTACGGCGACAGCGGCAGCCGCGTAACCGAGCTGCAAACTGCGCTGGTCAAACTTGGGTATAATACCAACGGCGTGGACGGCCGTTTTGGTGCGGGCACGCAGCGCGCGGTGATTTCCTTTCAGAAAGATAACGGTCTGGAGGCCGACGGTCTTGCAGGGACCAAAACCCTGGAGCTTCTTTATAAGAAGGCGGACGGGACAAGCTCCTCTTCCGGTTCCGGCACATCCTCCGGTCTTACGCGCACACTGCGCAGGGGGTATACGGGCGATGATGTCATCACCGTCCAGCAGCGGCTGAAGGAGCTGGGCTACTATACCGGGAGCATCGACGGCGTGTACGGCAGCGGCTCCATCGCCGCGGCTACGGCGTTTCAGAAAAACAACGGCCTCAAGGTGGATGGGCTGACCGGCCAGAGCACCTATGCGGCGTTGTTTTCCAGCTCGGCCGTGGCAGCTGGTTCTTCCGGCTCCAGCAGCTCTTCCGGCGCGTATGTCAAGCTGAAGTCCGGAGACAAGGGCACGGAGGTCAAAAAGCTGCAGCAGGCCCTGAAGGACCTGGGCTATAACGTCAGCGCCGACGGCACCTACGGCCCCATCACCGTGGCCGCGGTCACCGCCTTCCAGAAGCTCAACGGCCTGGATGACGACGGCATAGCGGGCGCCAAGACGCAGACGGTGCTCTACAGCGGCAACGCCAAGCGCTATGATTCGTCCTCCAATAGCGGATCTTCCTCCGGCAGCACGGGTACGACCGTCGCTCCCAACGGCGCCACCATCCAGCTGCTGCACTGGTTTAACGATGTCAAGCCCACCCTCAAAAACGGGCAGAACCTGATCGCCTATGATCCCGAGACCGGCATCAGCTGGACGCTGCGCATCATGAGCCGCGGCAATCACGCTGATGTAGAGCCCCTCACCGCGGCGGATACCGCGGCGATGTTCGAGGCCTTTGGCAACAAGGAAAGCTGGGGTCCCAAGGTCGTGTATGTCAAACTGCCGGACGGCCGGTGGTCCATCGCTTCCACCCATAATGTGGCGCATGGCGGCCAGACCATTTCGGGCAACAATTTCGACGGCCAGAACTGCGTGCATTTCCTGCGCGATATGGACGAGTGCAAGCAGAACGATCCCGATTACGGTGTGCAAAACCAGAACGCCATTCGCAATGCGTGGAAAAAACTGACGGGCATCACTGTGGACTGACGCAAAAAGGCGGAGAGGAAGGCTCCTCTCCGCTCTGCGTTTCCGCAGCCCTTACCGGGCGTGATAGCTGGCGCATTCGCTTTCGTCACAGGTGCCGGTATGGCAATTGCCGCGGGGCGCCACCTTGATCACGTCCAACTCGCACATGCCGTCGTTGGTGTGGTGCTTGCAGCTTCTCACATCGCACTGGACGCTCTGATTTTTGTTGGGAAACGACATTTCACTCACCTCCCTTTCTGTTGATGGCTTCAGTATGCGCTTTTGAAGGGCTTCGTATGCACCTGTCGACGCAGAAAGCAAGTTGTGCTATACTTACATACTGGCGTGATATCGGCAACACGCCATGCAATCAGGAGGAATGAAGAATGCACAGTTTGTTTTCCCGTCGAAACACGAAGAACCTCTGCCTGTCTGCCCTGATCGCGGCGCTGTATGCGGCGCTGACGCTGGCGTTTCAGCCTATCAGCTATGGCGCGGTGCAGTTTCGCATCTCGGAGGCGCTGACGCTTTTGCCCGTGCTGTTTCCCCAGGCGGTACCCGGCCTTACGCTGGGTTGCCTGATAAGCAATCTGTTCAATCCCATGGGCGCTACGGTGTATGACGTGGTATTCGGCACGCTGGCTACGCTGAGCGCTGCCGTGATCACCTGGCGCATGCGGGCGAGCATCTGGGTCAGGGCGCTGCCGCCGGTGCTGTGCAACGCGGTCATTGTGGGGCTGGTGCTGACCTATGCCTACGGCATTGATATGCTGTGGATGAACATGCTCACCGTGGGCCTGGGCGAGGCGGTCGTGTGCTACGTGCTGGGCGTGCCCATGATCAAACTGCTTTCCCGACAGGATCTCAGCCGCTGGCAAGCCTAAAGATTTTGACAGATGGATGGCAATGCCATGGTAATTCGTTCTATATCATCGGGGGGCGCCTTTGATGCGCCCAACCCATGCGTTTGGAGGAGGAGGTTGAGCATGCGTTCCGTCAAGAAGCGGCATATGCGTGGCGCCTGCGTGTGCCTGTGCGTGTGCCTGTGCGCCCTGCCGCTGCTGGAAGCGCTGGCCGAAAATGCGGCCGCGCCCCTGCCCACGCCCACCCTGATACCCGCGGAGGACATCCAGAACACGTCGGAAAACGGCACCCCCGCGACCGACGAGATTCCCACACCGGAGCCGTCTACCCCCACGAACGAGCCGGGCGGTACGGATTCCGGGACGCCTACGGCCAATCCGGGGTCAACCGCAGTTCCGACGGCTACGTTAACCCCGGCGGCTTCCGAGACGCCCACGCCGGTACCGGAGACGTCCGAGACCCCCACACCGGAGACGACCGAGACGCCCACGCCGGAGACGTCCGAGACGCCTACGCCGGTTCCGGAGGCATCCGGGACTCCCACGGCTGTTCCCGCATCCACCCCGGAGGGAAGCACGCCTCCCGTTATTACGGAGCTGCCCTCAGTCAGCCCCGCTCCCGTCTGGGATGAGAGCCAGTGCGACCATATGAACGAGCACTGTGAACGTGCGCCCAAATGCACCGTACCGGGCTGCCGCCATATCGGCGTCAACGAGGCGGGCGACGTGGTGGCGCTCTGCGGGCTGGGCCAGTGGCTGATGGAAGTGGGATCGAGCCCGGAGAGCGGCATCATGATGCTGGCCGCCACCGCGCCCATCGAAATGGAGCTGGTAGACGGCGAAAACATCCTCTACCGCAGCGGCAGCTATCGTCTGACCGGCGGCGGGGAGAACGCGACGCTCTATATCCGCGACAACATGGTCCTGTCCATCGAGCTGGACGGGGTGCAGCTGCTCACTTTGCGCGTGTCGCAAAAGTCCGTGGTCACCATCGGTTTTCAGGGCTACACCACCATCCAGACCCTTACCGCTCCCGACGCGGCCGTAAAGCTGAGCGGCTCCGGCTGCCTCACGGTGGCCAACAACCTCAACTACGGCGTGCTCAATGTGGAGCGCGGCAACGTGCGCCTGCCTTCGGGGGCCACCAGCGAGAATGGCCGCAGGCCGGTCGTCTTTGAGGCGCCCGGAGCGGAACAGGCCTATGTGGACGGCAAGTTTTTCACCTACGTCAAGACCGGTTCGGACGGAAAGGTTACGCTGTGGCTGCCCGCCCCCGGAGAAGGCGGGAGCTATTGGGGCCGCATGAACGGCAACACGCTGGAGGTCAGCTCCCTGGCCGAGCCGCCCGCCGAAGATGATAAGGTGGATTTGAGCGTGGCGGAGCCCTTCCAGGCGGAAGCGGGCAAGAGCTACACCCTCTACGCCACGGACCCCGCCGACCAGGACCGCTTCATCAACGGCGCCGCAGGAGCTTCGTTCACGCTGACCGCGGCCGGCACGGAGGGTTCCGCACCCACCTTTCAGGGCGACGGAGGAACGCTGTATGTGAGCGGAGATACCTATCTCAGCGCGCTGTCCGGGCCGTATGCCGTTTCCGGTACGGGACGGCTGCATGTGGGCACGCTCTCCGGCGCCGGGCTGACGGCGCAGGGCGGGCTCACCTTCCGCGCGGCTGCGGGCGACGCACCCCCGGCCTGGACCGCCGTAGCGGTATCGGGCGGCGAGATGGCGCTGGATTTGACCGCGGAGCATAATGGCGCCGCCGTGCCGGTGCTGTTTTTTTCCGCAAACCCGCAGACGGCCTATGCGCCGCTGTCCCAGGCGGCGGCCGGCTACCATTATGCGGCCACGGTGCAGGGCAGCAGGCTGCTGCTGGAAGCCGTGGAGGACGAGCAGGGCGCGTCGGTCACGCTGGGCGCGTCGGACCATACGTTTGACGCCTCCGGAAACTACCGCGTCGTCAGCGAGGGCGGCACCTCCGGCAAGATCATCGTGGCAGACGGCGTGAGCGTCAAGCTTACGTTGGCCGGGGCCTTTACCAGCGGGGATCTTCGCATTGGCGCGGGCGCGTCGGTTACGCTGGTGCTCCAGGGCGCCAATGCCGTAGGCCCGCTGGTGCTGGGCGAGGGCGCCACCCTGTCGGTGAGCGGTACGGGCGCGCTGGATGCATCCAGCGCCTCCGGCGGCGGTACGGTCACCATCAGTGAAACCACCAACCTCAGCCTCTCCAGCGGTACGGCGCTGCCCGGCAGCGCCCTTCAGCCCACCGTCATCGCCGTAACCAACGATGAAAACGCGCCGATGGCGCGCACGCAAATCGTGCTGAAGCTGGGAAACGAGGAACCCTTCAACGTCACCACCGGCAGAAGCGGAACCGTGACCCTCTGGCGCGCACAGGCGCTGAGCGGCACGGACGTGGTGGTGCTCAGCGATCAGGATACCTACGCCGCCGTCATCAATGGCGGCGCTGCCAGCCCTGATGCACTGCCCGTCATCCGCAATGTCAAGGCCACGCCCTATGGCTCCATCACCTTTGAAACCGATACCGGAAACACGCTGGGCGTGCAGTACATCGTATCGGACAAGGAGGAGGAGATGGCCGATACCTGGGTACCCACCGCCGGCGTGGCCCTGCTTCGGGGCGGGGAATGCACCATTCCGGGCCTCAAGGACGGGGATGTGGTCACCTTCCGCGCCTTTGCCTGCGCGCAGGCCGGCGTCACCCTTTCGGGCGACACCGCCTCCGCCTTTGCCTTCAGCGAAAAGGTGGTCTTTACCGTCAAGGAGGAGCGCCAGCCGCTGGTCATCGCCGACCAGGAGCGCACCTACAACGGCAAGGCCTTTCAGCTCAGCAAAAAGCTGTACCCGCAGAGCGCCACCGTCAGCTATTTTCAGGATGGAGAGCTTATGCAGCGCGCTCCCGTCAAGGTGGGCGAATACATCGCCCGCGTAACGGTGCCTGCCGGCGATGCGCAGTACCTGCCGGGCAGCTACGATGTGCGCATGACGATCAAGCGCATCGTGGTGCTGATTTATCCCGAGGAAGCCAGCAAGCAGAAGGGACAGGAAGACCCGGACTTCTACTATGAGTACGACGAAAGCGTCATGCTGGAGGATGACGAGGTCACAGGGTCGCTGTCGCGCGTGAAGGGCGAAACCTACGGCAACTACCCCTACCTGACGGGCTCGCTGTCCGCGCCGGACTATTATGAGCTGGTCATCGCGCCCGACAGCCCGCTGTTTTTCATCGACTGGAACATCCACCACTACCTGCCCTATGATCCGCTGGCGCGCATTGATCCCGTCTACGACGAGCTGCGCTTTTCCAGCGGCAAGACGCTCCGCACCCAAATCCGCACCATCGACGTGCTCAAGGTGGGCGATACCTACTATGGCGCGCCGGTGACCGACCTTATTGACGGACGGGAGCGCCCCGCCACACCCACCTTGCGCCTGCGCGGCGGGTATGACTCCGCGCTGCTCATCCTCAACGCGGAGCCGGAGCTCAACGCCGACGGCGGCTATGCTACCGACCTGGACGGCAACAAGCTGGTGCGCGGCCGCAGGCTCACCATCAGCTACAGCATGCTCAACAACCTGGCCCGTCAGAATGTGGATTATATCGCCTTTGGGCTGGATGGCGTGATGGCGCTGGTGGATCTGCAGGAGCTCCGCAGCGGTGAGGCGGTGGCTGAGCTGATGGAACGGGAAGGAATCAGCAAATCCAGCGGCACGCGCTTCCAGGTGGACCTGGAGCCTGTGACCGCAGATACCCAGCTGGCCCAGAGCGAGGCCAGCGCGCAGGAGGCCGCTGATCTGGGCGAAAAGCTCATGCGCGTCAGCGTCAAGGTCAGCAGCGGTTCCCGCCGGGTGGATATCGCGCCCGTGCTGAAAAACGCCAGCGTGCTCTTTGACGCCAGCGGCCTGCTGGAAAGCGATCTCGCCGTGACGCAGGTCAGTGGAGATGTGACCGAAACCGTGGCCGGAAAACCGGTAACCGAAGACGGACAGGATGAGCGCATGCAGGCCGCCGTGGCCGCGGCCAAGGGAGAGGCCGCGGCGGATGAGGAGCTGCTGGATTGGACCCTGCAGCTGCTCAACGACCATATCCGCCTGCATTCCACCACGCTGCTGCGCTATGACGGCGGCGAAAAGGCGCTTGACACGACGGCCGTGGTGCCATATACTGCATCCGAATCCAACCGGGCCATGTTCCGGGCAGTCATGCGAACCCGGCCTTACCTGACGGCTCAGCTGACCAAAAGCGGGCTGTACGGCCTGGGTGAAGCGTCCGTTGACGGAATTTGACCCATTTGTGAAGGAGGATAACCATGAGCGGAAAGATCCTGAAACGTGCCCTGGCGCTGTGCCTTTGCATGCTGCTGCTGGCGGGCAGCTGCCTGGCTGAGGACAGCCTCGAAAATTTTGTGCCTGACGCATTGACGGAGGAAGAGCTGGCCCAGTGGCAGGAATGGGCCGAGGAGGGCATGGGCGACAGCGACGCCACCGCCGCCAACGCCGCCGAGCTGACCCCCGAGGAGGAGGCGCTCATGGCGGAAATGGCTTCCATGCTGGAGGATACCACCGTCAGTACCGAGGTGGACCTGTCCAACCTGGAACCCAACGAAGCTTTGCCCGATTATGTGGTGAACATTCTGTTGCTGGGCGTGGACAACCGCAGCGTTGAGCTGGTCAGCGGACGGGCGGACGCCAACATCATCTGTTCCATCAATACGCAGGACGGCTCCATCAAGCTGACCTCCATCGCCCGCGATACGGCCGTGGAAGTGCCCGGCTACAAGAGCAAAAAGCGCCTGAACACCGCCTTCAAGTTCGGCAGCAAGGACGGCGATATCGCCAAGGGCGCCGAGCTGGCCATGAAGACCGTCAACCGCAATTTCCAGATGAACATCGAGCGCTATGTCGTGGTCAACATTCATGGGCTGGCCGACATCATCGAGGCGCTGGGCGGCGTGGACATGGAGCTGACCAAGGGCGAGGCGCAGGCCATCAACTATGAGCTGCACGTCAAGGAGCCCATGGACGACGTCCAGCGCGACAAGCTGGAGGTGGCCGATGGGGTTCAGCACCTCGACGGCATGGAGGCCGTGACCTACGGCCGCATCCGCAATCTGCAGGGCCAGAACGACCTCAACCGCAACGAGCGCCAGAGAAAACTGCTGGAGGCCCTGCTCAAGAAGGTCATGGTGGATATGGACCTTACCAAGTTCCTCAACCTGATTGAAACCGCCCTGCCCTATGGCAAAACCAACCTGACTGCCGACGAGCTGCTTTCGCTGGGCATGACGGTGCTTTCCGGCAGCGCGATGCAGAACCTGGCCTCCGGCGGCGAGATGGTGGGCCAGTTCGGCATCCCCATGGAAAAGCAGTATGGCTACCGCGAGTTCAACGGCGAGAGCCTGGTGTACATCAGCGATAAGCGCATGCAGACCACGCTGACCGCCATGCAGGAATTTATCTACGGTCAGAGCTATGTCAAATAAGCCGGAAGAAAACCGGCATGCCGCGCCCGCGCCCTGACGGGGCGCGGGCATTTTTCTGCAAAAGGAGCAAATGATGCGATGCAATCACCGGGCAATACGGCGGCAGGCCCCGCCGAACGCGCCGCGGCCGCGGTTCGGGCCGCCTTTCCCCACACGCTGCCCGTTTTGATGGGCTTTTCCTGCCTGGGGCTGACCTATGGCGTACTGATGGCCTCCAAGGGCTATGGCGCGCTGTGGTCGCTTTTGATGAGTGCGCTAGCCTTCGGCGGCAGTATGCAGTATGTGGCTATTTCGCTTCTCACGGTGGCATTTGATCCGCTTCAGGCATTTCTGATGAGCCTGATGGTCAATGCCCGCCACCTGTTTTATGGCCTGAGCATGCTGCCCCGCTACCGGGGCATGGGCCGGGTACGCAATGCGCTGGTGTTCCTCCTGTGTGACGAGACCTTTTCCATCAACTGCGCTGCGGAGCCGCCTGTCGGCATTCCCGCCAAAGATTTTTATCTGGCCGTATCGCTGCTGGATTACCTGTACTGGGTGGCGGCCTCGTTCGTGGGCGGGCTGATCGGCGGCATGCTTCATGCCGACCTGACCGGGCTGGATTTTGTGCTCACGGCACTGATCTTCGTGCTGTTCCTGGACAAATGGGACCGGCGGGAGGACCGCCCATCCGCGCTCATCGGGCTGGGAGCGGCGGTCGCTTGTCTGGCTGTGTTTGGTCAGGACAGCTTCATCATCCCCGCCATGGGGGTCATTCTGGCGGCGCTTTTGCTGGGGAGGAACAGGCTATGCAGGTGATGACGCCTCTGGAAACGATGGCGATGATTCTTGCCGTGGCGGCGGGTACGGTGATCACCCGCTTTCTTCCCTTCTGGCTCTTCCCGGAAAGCAAGGGCATTCCGCGCGTGGTGGCCTTTCTGGGGCAGGCGCTTCCTCCGGCCATGATGGGCCTGCTGGTGATCTATTGCCTCAAGGGGACGGATGTGCTGGGTCCTACACACGCAATTCCCGAAATTGTGGCGCTGGCGGTGATCTATGTTTTGCACCGGATAAAGCATAATGCGCTGCTGAGCATCGCGGGCGGCACGGCGGTCTATGTGCTGCTTTTGCGGCTGCTGAGCGCGGCGGCGTAATCCGACAGGCATGCAAAAGGCGGCCCCTG
>ERZ773260.3392-NODE-3392-length-15289-cov-5.975253_pt1 | contig 15289 bp, 15 predicted proteins | sample MGYA00511387_ERZ773260 | MGnify/ENA primary metagenome ERZ773260 (study PRJEB29015, sample SAMEA2737745) | human gut metagenome | biome: human gut; feature: human-associated habitat; material: faeces | place: China | collected 2012 ... | reverse complement strand
CAGCAGGCCTTCTTCCTGAGTCTGCTGACCCAGTTGTAAAAGGTCCCTGGATGGATCCCATGCTTCTTGCACCACTGATAATCGGAGAGGCCACTGTTCCTGCATTCCATAATCAGTTGGAACTGCTGATCAGCCGGGACTCTGGCATTGTAACTGGACATTTTCGATACCTCCATAAATGTGTAGTGAAATGCCCACACCTATCAATGAAATGTATCGTATTCCAGAGCGAAGTGCCTGCATCTAGCTATCTACCATTATGAGGTATTTGGTGGCGGAGCGCCAGCCACCCTAACATTTGACGCTTACGTTTAAACGCTCATAGGGTCAATTAATTTCCTGAATAAATCAGCACTTCTTTTCAGACTGTAATTAGATTGAAATAATTGTAGAGAGGAAAGCCGCATATCATACCGCTGTTTTCCATCAAGATGATAGTAATCAAGTATGCTTTTTTCAAAAGCGTCTATAGTATCTGCAATATATGAGTTATTGCCATGTTGTATAACATAACCTTCAAATGCATGGCTTGTTCCTACTACTGGCAGGGCATAGGACATGGCTTCAGCAACTTTGACTTTCATGCCAGCACCGTCAAAGATAGGGGCAATGTATAATTCGGCATTATAAAAATACGGTGCCATATTTGCAGGTGTATTCACTACTGTAATTGAAGGTATTTTCTTTACAAAGTCTAAAAACTCAGGAGTTGGATGTGATCCAGCAACACAAAGCTCTTTTGGAATCGGTAATTGGCGGTATACATTTTCTATAAACCATAATATCCCTTCAAAATTAGAACCATACCACAGTGAACCGGTTATCAGCATGCGCAATGGGTGCGGGGCCTGATTTTGGTTATCAAATGAGGGAAAGTATATTTTTGGGGGTGAAATGCACACCGGAATAACAGTTATTTTCTCAGATGGAATATGGTATAATTGGCACAAACGATTTTTATCTTTTTCTGTCAGGGCAATTAAATGATTGGCCCGATTGACAATCAACTGCTCACGGGGCTTGGAAAAGCAGGCATCAATTAAATTAAACACATTTCGTTTATGACGGTAATTATTTTGGGAATAATCATATTCTACATTGTGTACACGAACGAAGAAAGGTGCATTTCTTATTCGTTTAAGGACATAATGTAATTTAGAAAAATCCATTATAACTGCATCATATGCAGAAAAATCAATACGCAGTTTAAGCCATGACCGATAGCGACGGTTTGTATTCATGAATAGTGTATCAAATATCCTTAGCAATATGTTATTACTGGGAATTAAGTAATAAGTTCTATCATAAAACCTGGCCAGGGATTTATCTGCAATTTCAGGACCGATGTAGTCCACAGAGTAATTATTGTACACGAGTGATAATAAGGTCTGCTTGACACCAATTCCTCCTCCGGACGTTGAGGAGGGCGGTTCAGGGGTAATATGTAACAGTTTCATAGATATCTCCAGTTTTGTCATATTTTTTGCTGTTAAGAGAGAGTATATTCAGTATAGCATTAAATATTAAAGGCTGCAACCTTACATGTTATGACGAAGTTGCAGATTCGGGTTCAAAATGGTATACTGATAAAACATTATAGTTTAAGAAAGGATAACAGACGGATGAATGAAAATAACGATTTAATTGTATCGTGGAAACGAGCCAATGAAATTATTACAAGCGTTTATATAGTTGCAATACTGGTAATTTTTCCTTTGGCTTTTTATAATTATTATTTTGACATTTTAGATGTAAAATACATGTTTTATTATGGTTCGGTAATTTTGCTAACAGTAGTCATTCTAATAACCGCTTTTGTTTATATGTATATAGACGCAAGAGATTATCAGTGGGAGAATACACGTTGTATATTCAAGCATTTTCGAAGAAGGCCCTTAAGAATAGCTGATTGGGCTATGATATTCTTTATGGCTGCAGTTTCGGTATCAACCCTTCAGTCTGATTATTTTTATGAGTCTTTTTGGGGGAATGAAGGCAGATACACGGGAATGTTTTTGATTCTTCTATATTTTGTCAGCTTTTTTATTGTTACCAGGTTTTTAAAATTTAAGCGTTGGTATCTGGATATATTTTTGGCCGCTGGGATGGTTGTATGCCTTATAGGGATATTACAGTTTTTTGAAATTGATCCAATTGGATTTAAGGTAGGACTGTCGTGGGATGATTATAGGATATTTGCTTCAACCATTGGAAATATCAATACCTATACATCTTATATAGCACTTGTTTCAGGCATGAGTGTTGTTCTATTTGCTCAAGAGAATAATGTTTACAGAAAAGTCTGGTATACAATTTGTGTTATTATATCGTTATTTGCATTAATAACAGGTATCAGTGATAATGCATATTTGGCATTAATTGCTCTATTTGGATTGTTGCCTATATATCTATTTGATAGTATAAAGGGTATTAAAAAGTATATGTTTCTTTTGGCGCTATTGTTTTCCGAATTTCAACTGATTGATATTATTATTGGTAAGTTCCCAGAACATGTGCTGGAGATTACGGGCTTATTTAATGTAGTAGTCGGCTATGATAAGCTCCTATATGTTGTTGCGGGTTTGTGGGCATTAACAATATTTATTCATATATTGGATATTAATCTAATAAAGGAGAACTATCTGCAGAAAAAAGGTAATCTGGGAAGGTGGATTTGGTTTGCGGTATTAATTAGTGGAATTCTTTGTATAGGATATATACTGTTTGATGTCAATATTAATGGTAATGCTGATAGGTATGGTTCATTAAAAAATTATCTTGTTCTTGATGATGAGTGGGGAACACATCGTGGATATATCTGGAGAATTGGAATAGAGAGTTATCAAAAGTTTCCGCTAATTCATAAAATTTTTGGTCATGGTCCGGACACATTTGGGATTATTACTGTAAACAATTATTATGATGAAATGCTTAGCCGATATTATGAAAAGTTTGACAGTGCACATAATGAGTACTTGCAATATTTTATTACGATAGGCGTTGTTGGTCTAGCGGCATATCTATCGCTGTTGTTTACTGCTATAAAGGAGATGATTCGTGCGTCTTCGAAAAAGCCTCTTCTAGTGGCTATTTCGTTTTCAATTATATGCTATGGGGCTCAGGCTGTAGTCAATATAAGTGTCCCGATTGTAGCGCCTATTATGTTGACTCTGCTTATGGTTGGTGTGGTAGCTGCTCGGGAAGTGGCAGATAAGGATAAGCATGTTTAATGATATTAAGAAGGGATGAGATAATGGATTCAGAAAGGATAATGAAAGAATATTACCGTTGGGTAGATTGGGCATTGGGGGATTCCAATTCATAAGGGATGGAATGATTCTGGAAATCCACGGCGATATGATGGTTCAGTTGGACCGTGGCTGTTCTCCATTGGGCAGGCTCATATAGGTAGCTGGGAAGCGGCCGTAGGAAAGTAAGTCCTTCTTCCAGGGACACAGGGCGCCGGCTGCCGTCCCTTTTCAGGAAAAGTGTATCATTGAAACGTTCCAGTTCTTTAAGGATAGCGGCGTTCATCGCGTGGATATCAAAAAATTCCCGACTGCGGGGACGGGCAATGATGTGGGAAGTAAGGTTGCCCACGCTCCCTTCTACGGCAGCGTTGTCCCGTGGAGCCAATACACGGGCCGGAAGGAGGGCTGTCTGCCAGTAATCTGCCAGTTCCTGATAGGAGCGGTTTGCGACAGGGGCCTCATATTTTCTGTTGCTCAGGATGCCGACTTTCAGGTTATCAGGGGTCAGGATTCTGGCTACGCCTCCAAAATATCCATGCATGGAGATATGGGCGTTGATTCAGTCCTGTTCTTTCATGGTCCGGCAGGCTTGTGCGTAGCAATACATACTGAACGGCAGGGGCGCAACGAACAGATAAACCTTGCAGATGTCCCCTGTTGTTTTATCATAAAGCGGGAGAGCGGTGCCTGCCCAATCGACCATAAGTCTGTCACCCGGTTTATGCTGGATGTGCATAGTGAGCTTATTCTGCGCAACGTAGTCCTGATACAGCTAGGAATATTGGGAATAGCTATAAGACGGCTGGCCTGCACTCCGGCAGGTATCCACGTATTCTTCCCACAAAAGCTTTAATGTCACACCGCTCTTCAATAATTCCTTATGTATGTAGGAAAAGTTGGATGTGGCAAGGCTGGGGAGCAGCGGTATCTAGAGCTGTTCCAAAGGTACCTGAAGCGTCAGACCATTTATGACTGGCATACAGCCAGCTTCCCAGGAAGGAACAACTACTGCAAGACAGATTCGGATGCAACGTTTATGCATATGAAAGATGACCACATGCGCAATGCCCATTTAAAACCGGGGTATAACGTACAGATTGGAGTGGACAGCGAATACATTGTAGTGGTAGATATATTACAGGATTGGAACGATGTGTGGACGCTGGTGCCATTTTTAAAGCGGATGAAAGAAAAGCTGGGTTTTAACTATCCGGGTGTTACGGTTGATTCGGGATATGAAAGTGAAGAAGGCTACTGCTATCTGCGGGAGGAGGGGGAGAAGCCATACATTAAACCTCAAACCTATGAAAAATGGAAAAAGCGGAGTTTTAAACAGGATATCAGTAAACGGGAAAACATGACTTATAACCAGGTGTCTGATACCTATATCTGCTATGCCGGGAAGGAACTGCGGGTGCTCTGCCTGAAAAAGCAACGCAGCAAAAGTGGGTATGAATCCGAGGTGACGGTATACGAATGTGAGGACTGTGCCGGCTGTCCCTATAAAGATAAATGTACCAAAGCGAATAAGCATCTGTACGTGTCCAAAAGCTTTTTGGAGAAGCGTGAGGAATCATATCGAAACATTCAGAGCGAGAAGGGAATTAAGTACCGGACGAATCGCTCAATCCAGGTAGAGGGAGCTTTCGGGGTTTTTAAAAATGACTACGGTTTCCAACGATTCCTGCTGCGGGGTAAGAAGAAGGTAAAACTGGAGATTCTCTTGCTGAGTATGGGGTACAATCTAAATAAACTATATAAAAAAATCCAGAATGAGCGGGCTGGAAGCTATTTGTTTGCTTTAAAAGCGAGTGCATAAATACAAGAAAAGCCGTATGCTTATTAAAGTATGTCCAAAATCAGAAGGAAGTCGAACGAAAATGATTTTCTCCTGATTTTTTTGGCTCGTTGTCAATAGTTGGGGTGGGATTTGTTAAAATCCCGCCCCAATTCTAGGGAGTATCCCAAAGATTGTGTAAACCTCCAAACTGATGTAAGATAGAATGACTCAGTTTGGAGGTTTTATTATGGCAAGGAAAAATGACACACCACAGAAAGCGGCAATGCGGGAACTCATGAGCGGTTACTTGAAGCAGAACAATGTCAAGATCAAAGATGGCACAGATGTCAATGCGATTATGCGGGACATGATGAGTGTCCTATTGGAAGGTGCCCTCGATGAGGAAATGAATGAGGAACTTGGATACTCCAGGTATGATTACCGCAACAAAGAAACAGACAACAGCAGAAACGGGCATTCCCAGAATACCATGCATACCAGCTACGGAGATATGGAGATTGATATCCCGCGGGACAGAAAAAGGGGAATACGAACCTCAGGTGGTTAAAAAATAGTATTTGATTTTTCGATATTTAAAAGCATTGAACTGTGAAAACCATTGCAAATACAGACCTTTTCACCCGTTATAACACTTATTACAACAATGATTTTTACCGCTTTGGTGCCAAAATGGTGCCCAGATTTCCTTTGTCGATATAAAGCGATATGGGCAGATATAAGAAAAATTATAATATGAGAGGGCGAAAACACTTGTTGCTTTCGCCCTCTTGGTTTGGTTGCTTATATTATTTTTTTACTCAAAATCTTCATATTCTTTCTTTAATCTTTCTGCATACTCCTCTTTGCTCTCGTCATCATACAAATATTTTTCGAGTGTTTTTTCGCTTATCTTTCCATCATTTACATCTTTAAGAGTATCTTTCGCAGCTTCTTCACCAAACATATCAAAAATTTTGCTAAAATTAATAATATCTAATTTGTTATTCCCCATTGTAGTTATCTCCTTTTTACAATTAATTTTACTTTCGTAAATACTTGCTAATGGTCGCCTGGGATACTCCAAGCATAAGTGCAATCTGTTGTTGTTTATAGCCTTGTTTGCTTAAATCTTTTGCTTGTGCTATTAAGGCATCTCTACCCATATTTACAGCAAATTGGGCGGTGGTTTGTATAACACCATGCAGTTGCTTTGTAAGTGTAATGGTATGCTGGATACCATCTTTAGTGCCAGATACAGTTGCTATCCCTGCTTTGGAATTGAAACTCTGTTTTACATCATTCAAACCAATCTTTGTAACCAAGTCGCTAATTGCAACTAAAAAGTTTTGCGACTGTTTTTTTTTATCTCGTGGCTCATAATAAGTTCACCTCACTCATGCCCATTATAAAGTGATAATTTTTATAACTTTACAATAATATGGTGAGCGGGATTTATCAAGAGTTTTATTGTAAATTATAAGCACTTGAAGATATTTAGTAAGAGTTTAATTCACTAACAACGACATAAAATCTCTCTTATTGTTGAAATTAAAAACAAGTAATTTTACGGAAAGGGTACCACTTTCCTATGCTTGCTACGGAACTTTTTGCAAAAGGAACGGAAAGGATAAACTGAACAGATAGTAACTTGCTTTGAAAGGTTATGCAGTTAAATAGCATTTTTGCAGGAAAAGGTATAATCTCTTGACCCATCGGTTTTAGCTCTGTAAAGCCTTTTCTTTTAAGGCTTGTAGAGACTCTAATGCTCAACATAGTGGTGTAAAGCAAAGTAGCCATAACTGGTCTCTGTCGGTGCGATAATACTGTCCCGCACTTGTGTTTATTGCCTTATTTGTGGTGCTAAAATGGTGACCAACTTTACAAAATCAACTTATATGGAGATATGAGAAGATATAAACAAAAATGGGCAAATCATTTAAAATAAAGGGTTTTCCCTTACTTCTATAAACACTCGCAAGAAGTTATAAGACGATTTTCGTCTATCAAATCAATAAAAAATATCAGAATACCGTCACCCAGGACATGGAAGAAAAAATCCTCTCCATGTACGCCAAGGGCATGACCACCAATGATATCGAAAGCCATATGCGGGAACTGTACGGCATTGAGATTTCAGACAGTACCATCAGCCGTATCACGGACAAGATCCTGCCTATCGTAAAGGAATGGCAGGAACGGCCATTGGAAGAGATTTACGCGGTGGTGTTCCTGGATGCCACCCACTTCCACGTACGCAGCGAAGGGCGTATTGTAAAACAGGCCGTGTATATCGCCATAGGGATTGATATGTCCGGAAGGAAGGATGTCCTTGGTATGTATGTTGGGCAGAATGAAAGCGCGGAGTTCTGGCTTTCCATCCTGAACGGATTAAAGAACCGGGGTGTGGAGGATATCCTGATTGCGTGTGTCGATGGGCTTTCGGGTTTCCCACAGGCGGTAGAAGCCGTTTATCCCCAGACAGAAATCCAGCAGTGTATCATCCATCAGATACGCAATACCACCCGTTTTGTCTCCTACAAAGAGATCAAACCGCTGATGGACGATTTGGAGAAAGTGTATGCGGCACCGACCGAGGAAACCGCGCTATAGGAATTGGACAGTTTTGATGAAAAATGGAGTGGGAAATATCCTAAAATCGCCAAGTCCTGGCGTGATAACTGGGTAAATCTATCCACCTATTTTAAGTATCCAGAGGCAGTCAGACGCCTGATTTATACGACAAATACCATTGAAGGATTTAACCGTCAGCTGAGAAAAGTGACCAAATCAAAGACGGTATTCCCATCCGATGACAGCCTATTAAAAATGCTGTATCCTGCAATGATGGATATCACGAAGAAATGGACGGATCACCGTCAGGATTGGGGGCAGATCCATTCCCAACTGGAAATATTTTTTGAAGAACGGTTGTCCTGATTATAAGCAGTGTAGGGCAGCCCCGCTTGACATACCCAGAATCCGTATTATAATACAAACAAAGGGCAAGGCCCAGAAAGATGGCTTTGCCCTTCGTAACTATCAACTTATCTTATTTCAGTTTTTTGAGTTTACACAAACTTTGAAACGGTCTCGAAAGATTACTGGATTCACGGTTTTTCTGGAACTAAAAAACTGTTAAGCAATACGTGAATTGTCAGGAGTTTTGCCTATATAGCTGAGATGCTTCTTGAGTTGGATGTAATTTTTAATAAAGGGGGCGTTTTGGACTTGATTTTTTTATGACACAACCCGATAACTCCCTCTATCCGGCGTCGCCGTATCCCATTCCGGCATCCAGGCCCCATCGCTTCCAACCCAATAATACATCTCAATCGCATTGGACTTCACATAGCAGTCAGATTCCATATATCCATTATAATTAAAATAATACCACTTATCATTAATGATTCTCCAGCAGTCTGTTGCATAAGTTCCATCCCCATACTTAAACCTCCAGCCGGAGTAAGCCTTTTCCCATGTACCGTTTCCGCGGGACCAGGCATCCTCACGGGTCAGTACCTTGGCATCGGAGTCAGCCGACCAGCCGCTGGATTCTGTGGTATAGGTGCCAAGCGCACGTACATTAAATGTATATCTGCCTTCTGTATTAATATACGAACTGAAATCATGTGAACAACCCGTCTCTGTTACTGTGGCCAGCAGGCGGTTATTTTTATACAGTTTCACCTCGTATTTTTCTGAACCCTCTACTTCGTCCCAAACAGCAGTGTCGCCATTCCAGCTTGTAGCCGTGGTTGCAGGCAGATTGCCGGAAATCTCGGGAAGGTAGACCTGCAGGATTAGTGAACTTCCATCTGATTCAATGTGGGATTCCTTATACTGCACTCCCAGACCGGACAGGGTGAAGTTATTTCTCTTAATGTCAGAGAAGCGGTATCCATCCCGAGCGGATAATTCCACCTCAGCTTCAGGTCGCTCACCAAAGATCCAGGTGTCATCGTCTTTTACATATACCGTTCCCTCAACCTTATACTGGCTACTGCTGGAACTGGCATAGATGTTGCCTACAATATCGCCGCCTCTGGGGGATTTATCCCAGGAAAAGGATAGGGAGACGGAAGTAATGGATTTTTCCTGGGCATAGGCGCTGATAAAACTGCCGGCAGCCAGGCAGGCTGCTAAAATAGAAATTGCAATTACTCTTTTAAACATAGAATTACTCCTTTCCATAGGAATTAAACTGGTAGATGAATGTTTAGTGATTATTTTTATTGTAACGTATAATCGGGAAAATGTCTAATGTTTGCAGAAAAATGATGGAATGCTGGAAATAGTAGAATACTGGAAATAGTGGAATACTGGAAATAATGGAATACTGGAAAGGATGGAATAAGGGCAACAATGGAACACTGGAAATGAAGAGATATTCAACATAAAAAGGGAACAGATAAAAAATATAAATATTTAAAAAATCATTACGGAAAATGGTCGGATTTCATGATGAAAATTAAGATTACATAATAGCTCACATATACTATAATAGATTAATAGGTATATTCATGGTCGTAGTATTGTCAAATAAAAGAATGTAAGCAGCGCCCTAATATAGAAGAAAGAACAAATGAACGAGATGCATAGAAAAATGGGATGCAAGATGATGAAGGTATATAAACATAAAAAATAAATGCATAAAAGAAAGAACATAGATGTACGGAGACTTAAAAGTAGAGAGATATAAAAAAGTATAGGTACATAAAAGTATAGGTAAAAAAAGCGTAGGTAAAAAAAGTATAGGTACACAAAAGCGTAGGTAAAAAAAGCGTAGGTACGCAAAAGCATAGATACACAAAAGCATAGGCACACAAAAGTGCAGAGTCACATAAACACAGAGTTATATAGCACAAAGTAACAGATTCATAAAGCCACAAAAGGAATATTACCAAAAAGCCAGTCAATAATTTAATGTGATATATGGTCAATCAAAGCCGGTATCCGCCTAAAGACACATCCATTTCCCTATTTCATAATGAAAAGAAAAAAGTAATGGCGGCTCTGCATTTTCTGGAGCCGCCCTATTGGACCAATATGCCACACAGAAATCAAATAGAAAAGAAGGAGGATAATACATGGGACACCTGACCACCCGCGACGCCTACAAAAACCTGAGTGACCGCATCAACTGGTTTACCCAGGGCGCACCGGCGTCTGAGACATTGTATAAGATTTTGCAGGTATTATATTCGGAGAAGGAGGCGAAGTGGGTTGCGCTGCTTCCTGTGCGTCCGTTCACAGTGAAAAAGGCTGCAAAGATATGGCAGACGTCTGAGTATAAGGCAGAGCGCCTTCTGGACCATCTCTGTGAAAAGGCCCTGCTGGTGGATTCCTGGCATAAAGGGGTCCGCCAGTTCGTGATGCCGCCGCCAATGGCTGGATTCATTGAGTTCGCCCTGATGAGGACCAGGGGGGATATTGACCAGAAATACCTGAGCGAGTTGTATTACCAGTACATGAACGTGGAGGAGGATTTCATCAAGGACCTGTTTTATGCCACGGAGACAAAGCTGGGGCGTGTTTTTGTCCAGGAGCCGGTTCTTACCAACGATAAAATGAACCACATCCTGGATTATGAGCGGGCCACCCATATTGTGGAGGAGGCGGAGTATATCGGACTCGGTTTATGCTATTGCCGCCATAAGATGTCCCATGCAGGCCATCCCTGTGAAATTGACGCGCCCTGGGATGTGTGCCTGACCTTTGACAATGTGGCCCGTTCCCTGGCGGAACATGGGGATTACGCGCGGCTTATCTCCAAGGAAGAGGCACTGGATGCCCTGGAGCGCTCCTATGCCAGCAATCTGGTGCAGATTGGGGAAAATGTCAGGGAGCACCCGGCATTTATCTGCAACTGCTGTGGCTGCTGCTGTGAAGCCCTGCAGGCGGCCCGGCATTTCAGCCCTATGCAGCCCGTTGCCACAACCAACTATATACCGGACATTTCCGAAGAGAGATGTGTGGGATGCGGGAAGTGCGCAAGGGTCTGTCCGGTACTGGCTATTTCCATGAATGAGGATGGGAATGGGAAACGGAGGCCTCTTTTGGACCGGGACATCTGTCTGGGCTGCGGCGTGTGCGCCAGGAACTGCAGCGTTAAGGCGATTGAACTTAAGAAACGGCCGGAGCAGATCATAACTCCGGTAAACAGTACGCACCGGTTCGTGCTTCAGGCAATCGAAAAGGGTACCCTGCAGAACCTTATTTTTGATAATCAGGCATTTGCCAACCACAGGGCCATGGCGGCCGTGTTCGGCGCTATCCTGGACCTGCCTCCTATTAAGCAGGCCATGGCCAGTAAACAGTTTAAATCTATTTATCTGGACAGGCTGCTGTCCATGCATAAGGAGAGGAGAAAATGATTGTCAGTGTGAGCCGCAGAACCGATATTCCGGCATTTTACCCGGATTGGTTTTTCCGGCGTCTGGAGGAGAAATACGTTTATGTGAGAAACCCCATGAATCCCCGTCAGGTCAGTGAACTGCGTCTGGACCGGGATTCGGTGGACTGTTTTGTGTTCTGGACAAAGAATCCCGGGCCTATGATGGACCGGCTATCCGCGCTGGATGAGATGGGATACCCATATTATTTCCAGTTTACGCTTACTGCTTACGGTACAGATTTGGAACCCGGAGTTGCGGATAAGGATGAAATGATAAAGATTTTTCGCAGGCTTTCCCGGCGCATAGGACCGGAGCGGGTAGTGTGGCGCTATGACCCTGTTCTGCTTGGCGGGGACTATACAATCCAGTACCACAGGGAGTGGTTTGAGAAAATGTGCAGGGCTCTCTGCGGATATACAGAGTCCTGCGTAATCAGTTTTCTCGACATGTATTCCAGGATAAAGAAGAATATGGAATATCAGGGGATTTTACCTCTGAGCCAGGAGGACATCCGTATTCTGGCTTCTATTTTAGGACCAATTGCAGCCAGGTACGGTATAAGGATGAGCACTTGTTCGGAGGAAATGGACCTGGAAGAATATGGGATACGGAAGGGGAAGTGCATTGATGACCGCCTCATAGAATCCATTACGGGACATCATCTGGATGTGAAAAAGGATGATACGCAAAGGGCTTCATGTGGCTGTGTGAAGAGCGTGGATATAGGAACCTACCACACCTGCGCACATTTTTGCAGGTACTGCTATGCGAACCTGAGCCAGCGTCAGGTGGAGGAAAACAGGAGACAGCATAATCCTGATTCGCCTCTTCTGATTGGCAGCCTTCGCGGGGACGAGAAGATAACGCCCCGGGGGATGAAGTCTGTGATAAAAAAGACATAGATTGGAACGACATTAGATGAAGATCAGACAGATAACAGCGGCCATGGCATGCGCTCTGGTGATTGCAGGTGAGGCCGCCACCGCTGCCTGCGCAGCAGAACGCTGGAACGGGAATATGGAAGGCCGGAATGCGGAAAGCCAGAATGGAAATACGGAAGGCCCAAATGTGGAGAGCTGGGACGAAAACGTCGAAATCACAGCCCACAGAGGCGATTCAGCGGAGGCGCCGGAAAACACAATTCCGGCATTTGAGGCAGCCATTGAAAGCGGGGCCGACTGGATTGAACTGGATGTGGGCGTTACAAAGGATGGCGTTCTGGTAGTGCTCCATGATGAGGATTTAAAAAGGGTTGCAGGCGATTCCAGAAAAATAGGGGAACTGACTTTTGAGGAGGTGCGCCGTCTGGATGTAGGAAGCAGTTTTGGTCCAGACTTTAGAGGAGTTGGCATACCCTCATTGGAGGAAGTGCTGGATTACTGTCAAGGCAGGGTCCTGCTGAATATTGAGATTAAATATCGCAAAGGCCAGGACCTGGCTTTCATTCCCCGTCTGGTGGACCTGATCTGTCAAAGGGAAATGCTGGACCAATGTATGATAACCTCTTTTAATTACGGCTGCTTGCAGATGGTGAAGATATTTGAGCCAGCGCTTAAGACCGGACTTATCAGCTCCAGGCCCATTGCGCAGCCCGAGATTTATACGAGTGCGGATAATTTTGTACTCAGCATTGAACTGATTGAACCGGATACCGTGAACCGTATCCATGAACTGGGGAAGGAAGTCATTGCCTGGACGGTTAATGACCAGTATTCGGTGGAGAAATGCAGGAAAGCCAGAACCGATAATATCATTACGGATAATCCGGACAATATCATCCCGGATTGATTGCCAAGACTACAATGACATATCGCCCGGGATACCATATGCAGAATACTACATGCGGGATACCGTATGCGGGAAAACATATGCGGGATACCGTATGCGGGATGCTATATGCGGGAAAGCATATGCGGGATACCATATGAGGAATACCACACTACCACATCCGCAATTGTATCCCGGCAGGTATATATTTTCCAAAAAGGCCCATAATATCCATATATTACCGGCAGGCCGCCGGAAATGGAGGAAAGATTATGAGATTACCGAGGCATATTGGAATCATACCGGATGGAAACCGAAGGTGGGCTTTGGACCGGGGGATGGAGAAGCCGGATGGATACAAACATGGTATTTCACCGGGAATGACGCTATACCATATGTGCCGCCAACTGGGCATTGAGGAAATGTCTTTTTATGGATTTACCGTGGACAACACCAAGCGCCCCAGCGCCCAGCGCCAGGCATTTACAAAAGCATGCGTGGCGGCTGTGGAGGAACTGTCAAAGGAGGATGCCAGCCTGCTTGTACTGGGCAATACCCAGTCCCCCATGTTTCCTCCGGAACTTCTTCCCTATACCCGGCGCCATGATTTTGGGGCTGGCGGGATGAAGATAAATTTTCTGGTTAATTACAGCTGGGAGTGGGATATGGGATTTAAAACGGAAAAGTCCGGTACTGATTCTGCTGCGTCCGGCATGATTGGACCTGTCCTCAAAACGGCTGAGGTTTCCAGGATTGACCTGGTCATCCGCTGGGGCGGCAGGCGGAGACTGTCAGGATTCCTGCCGGTCCAGTCCGTTTATTCGGATATATATGTGGTGGATGATTACTGGCCTGATTTCAGAAAAGAGCATGTGGAGGATGCGCTTAAATGGTATTCTGGCCAGGACGTTACATTGGGAGGTTAAAAAAGATATGAGTGTGGGAGTGTAAGGCCCTAAGGGTATGTGGCTATGATAGTATGTGGCCTTAAGGGCATGTACCCTTAAGCGTATACTTTTATAAAGTATGGGTTGCCAGGCTGTGGCAGCGCCGGGAAATGTATCTGCGGTTCGTTTGGATTGGCAGCGCATGCATTTTCGGGCGCTGTTGCATATTAGCAGAGGAAAGCGAAATTTCTACAATAAAGCGATTGTTTTCAACATATATGGACAAAATGGTACAGGGGGGTGTAAAATATCATAAATAAATTAAGCAGTACGGGGAAAGTATTATGATACATATAGCAATTTGCGATGATGACATACAGCTATGTAACCAGCTGGAAGATTATATAAGGAAGTGGAGAAAAGAAGGAAGGAAACTGGAAGCAGAGGTATTCAACACAGGGAAGGAATTTGAGAAGGCTCTCAAGGAGCGGTATTTCGATTTGATTTTTCTGGATATCATCATGAAGGACTGCAGTGGGATTGAGTTGGGACGGTTTATCCGCGAGGAGCTTAACAATGACAGCAGCATGATTGTATATATGTCTGGATACGGAGACGAATACGCTTTGGAGTTGTTCCAGTTCCAGCCCTTTCATTTTTTAAAGAAGCCTTTTAAGATTGAAGAATTTCAAGCCATTTTCTGTAAGGCGTGTGAGAAGATACAGGGAGATACGGGTATCTTCGAGTTTAAATCCAACCGGACCGTGTATCGGGTCCCGCTGAAGGATATCCATTATTTTGAAGGGGATAACCGGCGGGTTAAAATCGTAACCGGCACACACACATATCATTGTTACTCCACCATAGAAAATCTGTTTTCAAAAATTGACATGGAGCAGGCTGGGTTCATCCGCCTGCATAAATCCTATGCTGTGAACCTGCGGTATGTGGCAAAGTTCAGCGTCAGGATGGTAACATTGTTTGATGGGGAGGAGTTTACAATCAGCGCCCCGTTTAAGGAAAATGCCCAACGTCAGTATGAGATTTACAGCGAAAAAATCAGCAGGACAAAGTGATTTTGCAGGGAAATGAATTATCAGATAAAATGGACAGGAGGCCCGTATTTTAAGATTGGAGGGGCCTCCTGCTTTTTATTATGGGCTTTAGCCTGTTGAGTATGTCGGAGTTTTTCGTGTTCCGAAAAATGGA
>ERZ773260.3391-NODE-3391-length-15297-cov-4.515484_pt1 | contig 15297 bp, 14 predicted proteins | sample MGYA00511387_ERZ773260 | MGnify/ENA primary metagenome ERZ773260 (study PRJEB29015, sample SAMEA2737745) | human gut metagenome | biome: human gut; feature: human-associated habitat; material: faeces | place: China | collected 2012 ... | reverse complement strand
GAACCTGGGCTTCACGCTCCCAAATCACGTGCGCTACCAACTGCGCTACACCCGGATATTCAGTTTTTCTGCATGATACCACGCGAGGAAGGAAAAAGCAAGTTTCTCGTGTCTGTGGGCGGCGCTGTGGTCAAGCCCGATTTTGCGAGAGTTTTTCAACTGGGGAATTTCCGCCGCAAGCTACTGTCCCAAAGGCTTCCGGGTCTTCGCTTTCAGGAAAATGGATAGGGTATCTATCCTCCCAAAAAGGCAGGCACACTACCAATTGTGCTAATCTCGAACAGACCGTTTTAGTATAGTATATTCTGCGGTTATTTGCAAGCCCTTTCCCGCTGTAAAAGGCCTCCGCTCCCGGCGACCATCTCCCGGGATGCGGAGACCCTTCTTTATACTATACTGCCGCCTTGCTGCGGTCCTTTTTTTTGTGCCGGAGCAACACCAGCAGGGCTGCCAGTACCGCGGCGGACGCCGCAAAGAGCCAGGGAGAGGGGACGCCAGGCCTTGTCAGCACCGCAAAGGATCCCTCGCGCTCCATAGGAAAGCTGAGGTAGCCCCCCTCTCGCCGGGCCTCCGCGAGCCGCAGCGCGCCGTCCTGCCAGACGGCCACGCACACCTCCCCCTTGGCGTCCGGGACCCGGACACGGACGGTATAACCGCCTTGGGGCTCCGCCTGCCCCCTGTCCTCCACCGAGAAGGTATATCCGGCCGCCAACCGATATCCCTCCAGAAGTTTGCCCGCTCCCGGCGTCCAGTCCTCCGCCTCCAGCCTGGCTCCGGGGGCAAACGCTCCCTCCAGCAGCAGCACGGGCTGTTCCTCTCCGGTGGAAATCGTGGTGATCCAATCGCTGTACACCGCCTCCACCGTCCGGCTGCGAGTGATATTCTCCTGGGAGAAATCCTCCCAGGCCCCATAGACGCCCTCCCTCCGCGGGACCTCCGGAATGGACTCCGGGTCCAGATCTCCACCGTAGGGGACCGCCAAGGTCTTGATGGCCGCTCCATCCACCAGAAACGTAATGCGGAAGCCCAGGAATTCCTCCGGCATACCGGGCACTGCGGCAAAGTCCTCATAGTCCATGGGTTCCGCCTTTCCCGCATAGTCCACGCCATCGATGCCCGCCAGGGATTCCCGAACAAAATAGTTTCGTTCCCCCTCGCCGTCCGCCATGCCCGCCACGGCCCCGAACCGTTCTCCACCGCCGACGACAGACACCATGGTATAGCACTCCCGGATATCATGCCCCTCTCCGGCCACGCCGCCCACCTTGTCGTTTCCCGTAAGGGAACACAGGGCATAGCTCCGGCGGATGACCGTGCGGGAGAGTCCGGCCACTCCGCCGCACTGGCCTCCCGAGGTGGTCTCCACATCCCCGGTGTTCCGACAGTCCAGCACGGCGCCCACCTCGCCCCGGCCGATGATCCCTCCGGCGCAGTCGTTTTTCGCTGTGACCGCGCCGGCGTTGCGGCAGTCCCGTACCGTAGCTTTGATATAGGCAGTGGTGTCCGAGAGGAGCTTGTCGTTCTGGATGTCCAGGTCCTCTTCCGGGTCCAGGCCCAGCTCAGTGGCCAGAATACCGGCTACACCGCCCACGTTGGCGTCGCCGGTCACTTCACCGTGGTTAGCACAGGAGATGACCCTGCCCTGCTCCCCCTCCTGCTCCACGCTGTCGGACACATCATCCACCGTCTTTTCCGGCGTGGAACCCAGATCGGTGATGGCAGAGCGGACACTGTCCAGTTGGCTGAGGATATCCCCGGTGGTATCGTGGAGGTCCCGGTTGGCGGAGGCCGCGCCGTCGGTGAGCCGGTCCACCCGGTCTCCAATCAATTGGAGCTGCTCGTCGATCTGATCGGCCGCATTTCCACCCTTTCCGCTCAGCGCCCCCAGCCACTGCCGAAGCATATCCTCAATGGCATCCACGGCGCTGTTGACGGTGCGCAGCTCTCCAATGGCGGCGTCGCTGAACCCTTTGCAGGCGCTTTGGAGCCCGTCCGCCGCCCCCGACACCCGATCCAGGGCCGCGTCGGCCTCCTCCCACGTGTCGTCCGCCGCGTCGCCGAAGTCGTCCAGGGCGTCGCCCAGATTTTCCCGCAGTGCGGTCACATCCCCACTGATCTCCCGGAGCGATGTCCCAATGGAGGTCAGCGCACGCTCCACATCGTGGCGCTTCAACTCCTCCACAGCGCCCTCCAGCGCCTCCAGTGTGCCGCCGTTCAGCAGACTTCCCGCGGCCCGCACCACCCCATCCAGGGCGTCAAAGTAGGCGCCGATCTCCTCGATGGCCGCGCTGATGCGTCCGGCCTGAACTTCCATATCCCTGACCTGGGCATCCAGTGTGAGCCGCGCCTCATAGGCCGCGCTGTCCATAGCGGTAAAGCCCTTGTCCAGGCAGTCACGGAGCGCGTCCATGGCGTCGCCCAGCTCGGTGAGATCCCGGTCCGCCGCCGCGGCGAAGGTCTCCGTATGGTCCAGAAGTGTCCCCAGCGCCCCGTTGATGATCTGAGCCGAGTCGTAGATCGCCTCTCCAGCCGCCTGGGCGTCCTCCCTGCCGTCGGTCCCTGCGGTATGGGCGGTCTCCCGAATGGCATCCATGGCGCCGCTGACGGCCTTCAGGTCGTCCACGGCGTCCCCGCTGTAGCCGCTGATCTGGTCGGTGAGGCGGGTCATGAGGCCGGAGAGCCGGGAGAGCTCGTCGTCCAGTCTCTGCATGGGGTCCTCCCCATAGGTCAGGACAGTATAGGGCTCGAACTGTCCCACGATACCGCCCACGTCCTTGCGCCCCCAAATGGAGCCGTAATTCTCACAGCCCACCACACTGCCGTTCTGCCGCCCGGCGATACCGCCCACATTGTAGCCGGTGTGAGGATAGCCGATCTCCCCGTGATTGACCGAGCCGGTGATGGTACCGGAGGAGCGGCCCGCAATGCCGCCTGTGTCCTGGGCATCGTCATTGGCGTCCGGATCAATCGCGCCCCGGTTGATGCAGGCTTCGATGGTCCCCTCATTGCGCCCTGCAATGCCGCCGGTGTGGGTCACACCGGTGATCTGAGCCTGATTTTCACACTGCCGCAGCACGCCGGTGGCCTCGTTGAAGGCTTCTATGAGTCCGTCCAGCTCGTCCGCCTGGGCGTGGACGCCCTTCCAGGTCTTTTCCTCATCATACCACAGGTCGTTCAGTTCGTCCACCGTCCGGCCTTGCTGCTCCACCCAGGTGTAGTACTTGAGGTTGTGGACCCGCTTGCGGCCCTGGTAGGTGAGCTCCTCCATGGAGTCGGTGCGCAGCCCCAGCATGTGGAGCTGGTGGTCCACGGCTGCTGCCGCGGCGTCGTAGGGACCGTACTGCGCAGAGAGCTCCTGGATGCGGGAGCCGTACATGGCGGCCGAGTCGGTGAGGACGGTGCACACCACGTCCCGGCCGGTCAACTCGTAATATTTGGCCATTTTGATGCAGCACAGAACGTTGGCGATGCCGGAGATGCCCAGCCAGGAGAGCCGGGAGAGCGTTTCTTCGTCCACACCGGCCTCCATCCTGAGGTAGCGGAGCCCGGCCGGATCGCTGAAAAGGCGCAGGAGGCGTTGGGAATCCTCATCGTCGATGGCGATGACCATGTCGGTGTTCTTCACGTTGTGGATCCAGGGGATATGCTTGTCTCCAATGCCCTCGATGCGGTGGCCACCGAAGCCGTTGTTGAGGATCGTGGGGCACTGGAGGGCCTCTCCCACCGCCAGACGCATGGCGGGATATTGCTCCTTGAGGTAGTCGCCGCAGCCGATGGTGCCCGCCGACCCGGAGGTAAAGCAGGCCCCGGCCATCCGGTCCCCGGGGCGCTTGACATGCTCAAAGACGGTGGCGATGGCGTCGCCGGTGACCTGATAGTGCCACAGGTGGTTGCCCATCTCCTCAAACTGGTTGAAGATCATGCAGTCGGGCTCCTGCCGCAGCTCGTGGGTCTTGTCGAAGATCTCCTTGACGTTGGACTCGCAGCCGGGGGTGGCGATCACCTCCCCGGCGATCTGGGAGAGCCACTCGAACCGCTCCCGGCTCATGCCCGCCGGGAGGATGGCCACCGATCGGACCCCCAGCAGCTTGGAGTTGAACGCGCCGCCCCGGCAGTAGTTGCCGGTAGAGGGCCACACCGCCCGGTGATACCCGGCGTCGAACTGTCCGGTGACCAGCCGGGGAGCCAGACAGCCGAAGGAGGCGCCCACCTTGTGGCAGCCGGTGGGGAACCACTTGCCCACCAGGGCGATGATGCGGGCGGACACGCCGGTGAGGGCGGGGGGCAGCTCGATGTAGTTGGGTACGGCGCGGTACAGTCCACCGGATTCCATGGGCTCGTTCTTCCAGGTGATGCGGAAGAGATTCAGGGGGTCCACATCCCACAGGCCCACGCCCCTCAGGCGGGCCCGGATGGGCTCCGGTACCGTCTCCGGGTGCTTCATGTTCTCGAAGGTGGGGATGACGACGCCGCTCTCACGGGCCTTTTGGATGTTGCGGTCCAGTGCTTGGCGGTGGATGGTCAGGTCGATCATGCAAAAGCCTCCTTACTCCGAATTGCCATACTCCCATGATAGCACAAGGCGGGCAGAAATCAAGCGCAATTCGCGCCGGGCATAAGAGAAGAGGGGCGCTGCATCTGTGCAGCGCCCCCCGAGCTATACCAGGGATCAGTCCGCGGAGGAGAAGGACTGGGAGGCCAACTCCACGCCGGCGGCGTCAAAATAGGTGACGACCACCAGGACGGTCTCATTGGAAACGGACTTCTGCACATCCTTGGCGGCGTCCACGAAGGTCTGGGCGGTTTCGGCCAGTCCTGCCTCCAGGGCCTCGGCATACACGGAGCGGTCGTCATCGGTGGTCTCAATGGTGGTCAGGGTGAGATCGTAGTGCAGCTCATCGCCCTCGGCGTACATTTTGAGCTCCATCCCCTGGGATTCGTACTGCTCAACGGAAGAGGTGACAAGCTTCTGCATGGTGTCGGTGTTGAAATACTCCTCCAGGTTCTTTTTGCCGCAGGCGGACAGGGTGAGCATCATGGACAGGGCCAGGCAGGCGGCCATGGCAAGGGACAGAATGCGTTTTTTCATTTGGTTTTCTCCTCTCAGTCGGATGATATGGCAATGCAGATCTCCTGCACAGTGCCCGAAGGCAGGCATCCAAAGGCGGACGCCGCGGTGGGGCCGCGTATTTTGGGGGAGTTGAACCGGGTAAGACGCGGCGGAGGGGGATCCGGGGACAGAACGGCATACAAGGAAATAATTCTACTGACAGTATAACACAGCAGAGACATATATTCAACACCTTGTAGATAAGAATAAAACCAAATGTTTTTTGCCATTCGATAAAATAGGGTAGCAGGCTAAGGGCGGAGGTTGGATGGATGAAAGACCTAGGGGAGCGGATCAAGGAATATCGGACCTCAATGAAGATGACCCAGGCCGATTTTGCCTGCCGTCTGGGGGTGACCGGAGCCTCTGTGTCGGCCTACGAGAACGGGACGCGGCTGCCCTCCTATGATATTCTGATTCGGATTGCGAATATTCTTGGAGTGAGTACCGATTCGCTGCTGGGGCGGCGGGGGATGGGCAGCGTCACCCTCGATGTAAGCAGGCTGACCCAGGAGCAGAGAGGTATCCTTCAGAGAACAGCAGACCTGTTTGCCGATTACAACCGTCTGTCGGGCGGCGGCGTATCCGGGGAAAAAGAGGAGCAAAAGGGGAGCTGACGGCTGTCAGCCCCCCTTTTTGGAGCGAAAAAGGGAGCTGCACAGGTGCAGCTCCCTCGGTGCGTACCGGGATCAGTCCGCAGAGGAGAAGGACTGGGAGGCCAGCTCCACGCCGGCGGCGTCAAAATAGGTGACGACCACCAGGACGGTCTCATTGGAAACGGACTTCTGCACATCCTTGGCGGCGTCCACGAAGGTCTGGGCGGTTTCGGCCAGTCCTGCCTCCAGGGCCTCGGCATACACGGAGCGGTCGTCATCGGTGGTCTCAATGGTGGTCAGGGTGAGATCGTAGTGCAGCTCATCGCCCTCGGCGTACATTTTGAGCTCCATCCCCTGGGATTCGTACTGCTCAACGGAAGAGGTGACAAGCTTCTGCATGGTGTCGGTGTTGAAATACTCCTCCAGGTTCTTTTTGCCGCAGGCGGACAGGGTGAGCATCATGGACAGGGCCAGGCAGATGGTCAGGGTCAGGGAAAGAATGCGTTTCTTTGCGGTGTTCATGTTATAAGCTCCTCTCAGTTATTTGGTACGGATTTTATGGATATGTATGGTATACATAGATCCCGTCAGGGCGTGGGTGTGTGTGCTTCGTTATAGGCTTTGTTCTGCTGAATGCCCCCAACGATAAACAGAATGGGGGCTGCAACGCCGCAGACCAGGGAAGCAACACCGTTGGGGGTAACCACCCCGGTCAGCAGGGTGCCAATACCGCCGATGACCAGCAGTGGGATTCCCCAGCCCAGGAAAAAGCGGTATTTTTCTGGCCGCCGGCTCCGGGAGAGCCCCAGAATACCAACCGTCAGATCAATGATCAGCATGATTACAGCAATCGCGCCCATTACAAAAACAAATCCGGAGAAAACAGCCATTATCTCGTCGCCGCCGATCAGGCCGTCGCTCTGTGCCCGGGCCATTTGATCGACATAGGGATACAGTTCGGAATCCATCATGCTCCCCACTGAGAGAAGGAGTCCGGCCAGCGTGACAAGGGCGGAGGCAAGGCCGCCCACAATAAACAGAAGGCAGCCTACTTTTAAAAGAGAATTAGGATGCTCGTGCATCAAAACAAACTCCTTTCTGTTTCTGCTTTGTATTAATTAATAGTAAATTGTTCCACTGCTCACCAGAAGAAAGGCAAGGGCAAAGACTGCGGCCCAGGAGACCACCAGATAGGCAATACTCAACAGGACCCGGAGCGCGGGGGCCAGATTCTCGGAGGTGGACAGCCGAAGGGTCAGGAAAATGCCGAGCACGGCCAGCACTCCGCCAACAGCGCCGTTCATAATCTGCGCCAGGTTAAGGGCAGACACCACATAAGCCCACACCGGGATTTTGCCGATGGGGGTGTAGGGCTTGCCGGTGCGCAGCATCACGCCGTCCACCACCAGCTCCATGGACCACAGGCCGGACACCAGCATCACATGGGCGCCGGAAATTGGGAGATCCACCTCCATGGTCAGAAACAGCAGCTTCCGCGCCGGAAGAGAGCGGATTTTGTAGCGCGTTCCGTTGATTTCCACGGAGTAGGATCGTAAACAGATGGTGTAGTCCTGGCCTTGTAAAGTGATATGGTAGGTTTTCATGGTAATAACACCTTTCTGCAAACAGTGGTGCTATTATAGCGTAGACATAGGGTACCGTCTACCCAGTTTGCCGATTCCGTCGTTTAAGAGGTAATATCCGTCGTTTGGGGGTGCTCGGGCAGATACCAGATGGCCTCGGCAATGAAGCGGCGGCCCTCAATCCGTACCTGTAAAAAGCCGTCCAGAGAGGACAGGGCCCGGCGTACACTGTCCAGCCCCATACCATGCAGGGAGGTTTCTGCCTTTCTCGTTTTAAAGTTGCCCTCGTGATCCTGCAAAAGCGTGCCGTCAAAGGTGTTCTCCACACGGAGGCGGCACAGGCCCCTGTCCGCCCACAGGGCGAGGGACAGCTCCTTTTGGGGGCAACGGGCCAGTCCCTCCACCGCGTTATCCAGGAGATTACCCAAGATAGTGTTGACGGTAAAGAGGGGAAGGGAAAGTCCTGCGGGGAGGCGGAACTCTGCCCGCACCTGCGCCCCTGCCCGCCGGGCCTCGGCTAACTTGAAGTTAATCAGGCTGTCCAGTTCGGGATTGCCGCTGCTGGCCCAGAGGGCCGAGGGCTCTAAACATTTCGAAAACTGTTCCAGGTAACCCTGCAGTGCTCCGGTGTCCTGCTGGCCGGCCAACAGATGTAGGGCGGCCAAGTGGTTGCGCATATCGTGCCGCAGGGTGCGGAGCTCCCGTTCCCCGCATTGGTAAAGGGCTACCTCGTTGGCATAGGCCTGATTCTGCTGCTCCAGTATACGGGCGCGGTACTGCGCGTAATAGCTGCGTCCCACCTGCCGGTAGAGATGGAATACCAGGAGGTTGAGAAGAATGAGCATCCCATCCACAAGCAGGGACAGCCAGGCAGGGCAGTGGGCAAAGTAAAACAAAAGTATGACCATGGCAATGGAGGTAGAGGGAATCAGAAGTACGGCGAACCAGTAGAAGGGGCCGTCCGGCTGAAGCTCTTTTTCGGAAGAGGGACAACGCTTTTCCAACACCAGGGCCATAAAAAACAGGAGCAGGGCGGATACCAGGTTTCCAAGCTGGGAGGTATGGGCAGGCATTAGCAGAAAGACCAATGTATCCAGCAGAAAGCTGGCGGCGTAGATGACCAGCGCAGACCACAGCCTTTGCCAATGCGGAGCACGGTAGAGCAGGGAGAGCAGCAGCAGGGGGAGCAGGGAGGAGGCCAGGTTCAGCAGGGGGACGCCGACCAACAGAAAGCACAGGCTGTTGAGTACATAGGCACACAGGTAGCCTGCCGCCTCTGCCGGGCATCCCACCCTGCGCTGGCCCAGAAAGAGGGTCAGCAGGCGGCGGTAGAGGTACCAGTGAAACCCGTTAATGAGCAGGTAGGAGGCGGTTTGCAGGTCGGTCATAGCACCATCCCCCCGGGAGTCCATCTCAGCAGGCGCCCCCGCACCACCCGCCGGTAGGACTGGCTGATGGGCAGCTCTGTTCCGTCGTCCAGAGTGAGCCGATCATATTGGATGCGGCGGACATACAGGGTGTTGACCAGGAAGGACTGGTGAATACGCAGAAAAAACTGCTCCGGGAGCTGGCGGGCCACAGTGTCCAGCTTGTCACGGCACACCAGTTCATGCTGGACGGAATGAACGGTGATCCGCTTATGGTAGCTTTCAATATAGCGTATGGCCTGGGTCGGCAGGGCGCGGGGCGTCCGCTCCACTAAAACGGTAAGCACGGCCTCTTCGGGACGGGACAGGCGGATGGCCTGAACCACACAATCCAGCAGCTTTGCCTCGTCTAGGGGCTTGAGCAAAAAATTGAGCGGCCGGGTATCAAACAGAGCCATAGCGTACTGCTGCTGGCCGGAGATATACAAAAGCTGTGTCACAGAATCCCGCAGCTCTTCCCGCAGCAGGCGCCCAATGGCAACGCCGTCCACGGTATCCAGTTCGATGTCCAGGATAAGCAGCGCAAACCGGGCTCCACTCCGCAGGGCGGCAGCCAGCGCCGCACCGGAATGGAAGGGGGTCAGCTCCAGTTCCTTTCCCAGGGGGGAACCGCTCAGCGTGGTACAGACCTGGGTAAGAATTTCCGGGTTGTCGTCACAAACTGCAATCCTATACAAGCCATATCACTCTTTTCCTTGTTGATCGGGGAAACGCCTTGGACTCCTGTGCCAGGCAGCAACACATAACTATTGAGAAACAGGAAAATAACCCTACTCTTAATTCGGCTGGGTGCCGCAAAAAATAAGGGTATGGGGCCTGATTTAGTGGAATGCGGCGCGGGGAAAGATCGGGCTTTCCTTTTCCTGCCCGGTGCGGTATACTGGAGGCATAAACAGAAGGAGGTGCGTTTTATGGAAGTCGGGAGGAGCATCCCCCGCGTGGACGCCGCCGACAAGGTGACCGGCCGCGCCAAATACACCGACGATCTCTGCCCCCGTCCGGTGCTGGAGGCGAAGATTCTCCACAGCACCATTGCCAACGGCTGGGTCAAGTCCATGGATATCTCCGCCGCCCAGGCCCTGCCCGGGGTGGTGAAGGTGCTGACCTGCTTTGACGTGCCGGACATCCAGTACCCCACCCCCGGCCACCCCTGGAGCGTGGAGAAGGCCCACCAGGACGTGTCCGACCGCAAGCTGCTCAACCGCCGTGTGCGCATCTACGGCGACGACATTGCCGCCGTGGTGGCGGAGGACGAGATCACCGCCCGGCGGGCCCTGGAGCTCATCCGGGTGGAGTATGAGGAGTACCCCGTGGTGCTGGAGCCGGAGCAGGCCATGGCGGAGGGCGCGCCGGTGCTCCACGAGGAGCACCCGGACAACATCCTGGCCCGGATGGATCTCCGCACGCCCATGCCGGAGCCGGACTTCCACAGCGTGGAGGACGTGCTGGCCTGCCCCGCCTATTACCAGTTCCGGGGACACTACGACACCCAGCAGGTGCAGCACTGCCACATCGAGAACCCCATCTCCTACGCCTGGATGGAGGGGGGGCGCATCGTGGTGGTCACCTCTACCCAGATCCCCCATATCGTCCGCCGGGTGATCGGCCAGGCCATGGGCATCGGCTGGGGCTCCATCCGGGTGATCAAGCCCTACATCGGCGGCGGCTTCGGCAACAAGCAGGAGGTGCTCTACGAGCCCCTCAACGCCTGGCTTACCACCCAGGTGGGGGGCCGCTGTGTCCGGCTGGACGTCTCCCGGGAGGAGACCTTCCAGAACACCCGCTCCCGCCACCCCATCTCCTTTGACGCGGCGGCGGCGGTGGACGGCGACATGCGCCTGATGGCCCGCTCCTGCACCGCCGTCTCCAACCAGGGGGGCTACGCCTCCCACGGCCACTCCATCGTGGCCAATGCCGTCACGGGCTTCCGGCAGCTCTATCTGGACCGGATCGGCCACCACTCCACGGCCTACACCGTCTACACCAACCGGCCCGCCCCCGGCGCCATGCGGGGCTACGGCATTCCCCAGTGTAACTTCGCCGTAGAGTGCATGATGGACGACATTGCCCGGGAAAAGGGCTGGGATCCCAAGGCCTTCCGGCTGGCAAACCTCATGCCCCTGGGCTATGTAGACCCCTTCAACGGCATCACCTGCCACTCCACCGGCCTGGCCGAGTGCATCGAGAAGGGCGCGGACTTCATCGGCTGGGCGGAGCTGCGGGAGAAGTACCAGAATCAGAGCGGCCCGGTGCGCCGGGGCGTGGGCATGGCCTGCTTCTCCTACAAGACCGGCGTGTACCCCATCTCCCTGGAGACGGCCTCCGCCCGTATGGTGCTCAACCAGGACGGCACGGTGCAGCTCCACCTGGGGGCCACCGAGATCGGCCAGGGGGGCGACACCGTGTTCTCCCAGATGGCCGCCCAGGCCATCGGCATTCCCACCGGGGACGTACATATTGTCTCCTTCCAGGACACCGACACCGCCCCCTTTGATACTGGGGCCTACGCCTCCCGGCAGACCTACGTCACCGGCAAGGCCATCAAAAAGGTGGGGGAGGAGTTCCGGGAGAAGCTCCTCGCCTACGCCGCCGAGCTGTTCCCCGACGCATCGGGCCTGGACATCCGGGAGCGGCAGATTGTGGACGGGGCGGGGGAGGCCCTCATCTCCCTGGCCGACCTGGCCATGACCGCCTTCTACTCCCTGGAGCACAGCGTCCATATTACCGCCGAGGACACCAACCACTGCAAGGAGAACACCTTCGCCTTCGGCTGCTGCTTCGCCGAGGTGGAGGTGGACATACCCGTGGGCAAGGTGAGGGTGCTGCGTATCGTCAACGTCCACGACTCGGGGAAGCTCATCAACCCCGCCCTGGCGGAGGCCCAGGTTCACGGCGGCATGAGCATGGGCATCGGCTACGCTCTCACCGAGGAGATGAAGTTCGACCCCAAGACCGGCCGTCTGCTCAACGGCAACCTGCTGGACTACAAGATGCCCACGTCCATGGATCACCCCGACCTCACCGCCCTGTTCGTGGAGACCGACGACCCCTCCGGTCCCTTCGGCAACAAGGCTCTGGGCGAGCCGCCCACCATCCCCGTGGCCCCGGCCATCCGCAACGCGGTGCTCCAGGCCACCGGCGTGGCGGTGAACACCCTGCCCCTGTCGCCCCAGAAGCTGGTGGAGGAATTTACGAGAGGAGGGCTGATCTGACATGTATGACATTGCATCCATTTATTCGGCCAGGTCGGTGGACGACGCCATCCGCGCCCTCCAGGCCGATCCCGCCGCCGTGGTGATCGCCGGCGGCACCGACGTGCTCATCAAGATCCGGGAGGGGAAGCTGGCGGGCTGCCCCCTGGTGTCCATCCACGAGCTGGGGGAGGAGCTCTCCGGCGTGACGCTGGCCGACAACGGCGACGTGGAGATCGGCCCCCTGACCACCTTCCGCGGCGTCACCTTTTCCGACGTGATCCGCCGCACAATCCCCGTGTTGGGGGAGGCGGCCGACATGGCCGGCGGGCCCCAGCTCCGGGCCGCGGGCACCATCGGCGGCAACGTGTGCAACGGCATTACCTCCGCCGACACGGCCTCCACCCTGGTGGCCCTGGACGCGGTGCTGCGGGTGCGCGGCCCCAAGGGCGAGCGGGAGGTGCCCATCTCCCAGTGGTACCAGGGGGTGGGCAAGGTGGCCCTGGCCCCCTATGAGCTGCTGGTGAAAATCGTCATCCCATACGACAACTATGTCGGCTATACCGGCCACTACATCAAATATGCCCAGCGCAACGCCATGGACATCGCCACCCTGGGGGTGAGCTGCCTGGTGAAGCTCACCAGCGACAAAAAAATGGTGGACGACGCGGCCCTGGCCTTTGGCGTGGCCGGGCCGGTGCCCATGCGCTCTCCGGCCGCCGAGGCGGCGGTGCGGGGCCTGCCCATCGGGGTGGCCGTCGCCGCCATCGGCGAGGCCGCCCTGGCCGACGTGAACCCCCGCACGAGCTGGCGGGCGTCCAAGGAGTTCCGCATCCAGCTGGTCAAGGAGCTGTCCGCCCGCTCCCTGCGGGAGGCGGCCCGGAAGGGAGGGGCCGACGTATGATCGAAGTGCTGCGCTGTACCGTGAACAACAAGCCCGTGGAGGTGGGTATCGACCCCCGGGAGTCCCTGGCCGACGTGCTGCGGGAGCGGCTGGGCCTCACCAGCGTGAAGAAGGGCTGTGAGGTGGGGGAGTGCGGGGCCTGCACCGTCCTGGTGGACGGCACGGCCATCGACTCCTGCATCTACCTGGGCGTGTGGGCCCAGGGTAAGAGCATCCTCACCGTGGAGGGCCTCCAGGAGCCGGACGGGGGCCTGTCCCCCATCCAGCGGGCCTTTGTGGAGGAGGCCGCCGTCCAGTGCGGCTTCTGCACCCCCGGCATCATCATGTCCGCCGTGGAGATCGTGGGCTCCGGCAAGCAGTACACCCGGGAGGAGCTGCGCAAGCTCATCTCCGGCCACCTGTGCCGCTGCACCGGCTACCAGAATATTCTGAACGCCGTGGAGCGGGCGGTGGACGAGGCCCACAGGTTCGTGGGAAAAGGGGAATAAAGACAAACGGGAGACGCCTGTCGGGCGTCTCCCGTTTTGTGGGCCGATGAGGGCATCGGCCCCTACGGGCCGTGCGGAATTGGCTCCCAATACGTGCATACCTGGTCCGGGGTTCGGTTCTTGCGCCGTGGACAATGACAGTGCCCGTACCAAAGGGGGAAATAGCTGCCATCCCGGTAAATATAGTGCTGCCGGTAGTGGACGCAAGTCCCGCATACCTGTCCGTCTACAATTTCATATTTATACATCCTTATCACCTAAGACTATTTTATGCAAAAAGTGCATAAAATGCAATATGCAGTTTTTGCATGATATATGCTGATTACCGGTGATGCTTATGTACCCGCGATTGGCGGAACTGCGGGAGGATCATGATCTGTCCCAGGCGGAAATGGCAAAGATATTGAGGGTCAGTCAGGCCACCTATTCCCGGTATGAGACCGGGCGTTTGGATATTCCCAGCCAGACGCTGATTGCTCTGGCCCGGTATTATGGGGTAAGTGTGGATTATCTGCTGGGGCTGGATCACAGGCGGTAGGGGGCGGTACCCGCATCGCCCCGCCCGGACGAAAAAAAGACCTGCGGCATTTGCCGCAGGTCTTTTTGACAATCAGCACATGGGCTTCAGGTCGGGGGAGACGATCAGGGTGGCCTCGGTGGCGGCCTGTACCTGCTCCACAGTGAACTCGGGGTTGATCTCCACCAGCTCCAGGCCCTTGTCGGTCACGTTGATGACGCACATCTCGGTGATGATCTTGGTGATGCAGTGGACGGCGGTGTAGGGCAGCCTGCACTTCTTCAGGATCTTGGGGTTGCCCTTGGCGGTGTGCTCCATGGCGACAATGACTTCCTTGGCGCCCACCAGCAGATCCATGGCGCCGCCCATACCGGGCATCTTCTTGCCGGGGATAATCCAGTTGGACAGGGAGCCCTCCTCGTCTACCTCCAGGCCGCCCAGAATGGTGGCGTTTACATGGCCGCCGCGGATAAAGCCGAAGGAGGTGGCGGAGTCGATGTAGCAGCCGAAAGGAGCGGCCTGGGCGGGCTGTCCGCCGGCGTCGGTCTTATAGCGGGGGTCGGCCTCCTCGGGCGTGGGCTTGGCTCCGGTGCCGATGATGCCGTTCTCGGACTGGAGAATCACATGCACCCCCTCAGGCAGGTAGGCGGGTACCAGGGTGGGCAGGCCGATGCCCAGGTTGACCACGTCGCCGTCCTTCAGCTCCTGGGCGACGCGCTTGGCGATAAAGCCCTTGATCTCAGACTTTTCCATTACAGCTTCCCTCCATCCACGATGTATTTGATGTAGGCGCCGGGGGTGACAACGTTCTCAGGCTCGATGTCGCCGATCTCGACCACGTGATCGGCCTCGGCGATAACGATGTCAGCGGCGGTGGCGGCTACAGTGTTGAAGTTGCGGGTGGTGCCCTTGTACCACATGTTGCCGGCCTTGTCGACGAAATGGGCGTTGACCAGAGCAAAGTCGGCCTTCAAGGCCTTCATGAGCAGGTACTCCTTGCCGTCGATGGTCTGCTTGCCCAGGCAGAGAGGGGAGTCCTCCACGATGGTACCCACGCCGGTGGGGGTGAGCACGCCGCCCAGGCCCGCGCCGCCGGCACGGATCATCTCGGCCAGAGAGCCCTGGGGGACCAAGTCCACGGTGAGGGTCTTGTCCACCATGTTCTGAGTGCCCACGTCGGGAGTCATGCCCACATGGGTGGCGATGACGCGCTTGACCTGGTGGTTGTGTACTAGTTTGGCCATGCCGTACAGGTCGCCGTTGGGGCCGGTGGCCATGCCGCAGTCGTTGCCAATGATGGTGAAGTCCTTCTTGCCACTTTTGGACAGGGCATCGATGATATGGTGAGCGCTGCCGCAGCCCAGGAAGCCGCCGAACATGATGGTAGCCCCATCGGGGATCATGGCGATGGCTTCCTCAACAGAAATAATTTTTGCCACTGTTACGTTCCCTCCTAAAATTGTTTCTATGCTGACTTCGGC
>ERZ773260.3347-NODE-3347-length-15472-cov-3.462736_pt1 | contig 15472 bp, 5 predicted proteins | sample MGYA00511387_ERZ773260 | MGnify/ENA primary metagenome ERZ773260 (study PRJEB29015, sample SAMEA2737745) | human gut metagenome | biome: human gut; feature: human-associated habitat; material: faeces | place: China | collected 2012 ... | reverse complement strand
CCTTACTCCACCCGGAATAGAGTTTTACATTTTTGCCGTTCACCTTGACGGTTTTATAGGTGCGTACCCGCACATAATACTTCTTCTTGGCGGACAGCTTGCTCACGGACTTAGAAGTGGTCTTATTCTTGCTGATCGTCACCGTCTTGGCTTTCTTAAACTTGCTGCTGGTACTATACTGCACCTGGTAGCCTGTGGTTTGAGTCCTCTGCTTTTTCCAGGTCACCTTAAAGCCTTTCTTGGCAGCGGTGACTTTAGAAACGCCGGTACCCTTGGGGTTAATGTTATAGGTCATGGACTTACTGCCGCTGTAATTGCCCTTTAGGGTCACTTTTACGGTGTATTTGCCCACATTCTTCATACCCTTGGGATAGCTGATTTTGTAATCCGTACCATTCTTCAGAGTCTTACCCTTACTGTCCTTCACGGTCACAGACGGTTTTTGCACCTTGCCGTTATAAGTATAGGCGGTCTTATTCAGCTTGATGTTGTTGGCTTTATAGTATGTCTGCAAGGTCTTGGTGTATGTGGCCTTGCAGCCGGTATGGGTACAAGCATAAGTTGCTGTCCGCTTGCCGTCCTTAGAAGTCGTGGCCTTGGTAAAGGCACGACTTTTTTCTTTGTAATGATGACCCAGCGCCGGGACAATATCCCGGTGCACCTCATCTGCGCAAATGGTGCAGAAGTAGGGCGTGTAGCCCGCGGTGGTGCAGGTGGGCAGTACCGAATCCCCCGCCTCGTAATTATGCTCGTGACTGCGGATTTCAAATTTCGCCTCGGCTCGATAGCCTTGGTAGTACACCGCCATGGTATTCATACCCTCGGCGCCGCAGCCGGACATATCCACGATCACATCAACACCGTTAATGCTCAGCACACCGCCGGCATTTTTATAACACCATTCCAAGGGCTGGGTGGCGTTCTTAAATCCCACCAGCAGTTTCAATTCATTGAGCACCGCTTGGGGATTATAGCCGTTAAACACCGTCTTGCCCTGCAAATAAGCACGCAGCCCCAGTTCCTCCGTCAGCGCACCGCTTGCACCACTGATAAATGTAATATCTACATCGGAACCCTCACTGGTAGGCAACCAGCCCCAAACATGGTAGGTATATGTTTTGCCCTTTTCCAAGGTGGCAGTTATATAAGGTCTGCTATAATCCTTGGCGTTGGGACGGTATGGATACTCCCCTTCCTGCACCTTTCCGCCCGGGAAAGTCAAACTTGCGTGCGCATTGCGTCCGCTTTCGCCCTTCGGATTGTGTACAAAAAAGCTCAGAGTATACTCCGCCGTGTACTGCGGGGTAAAGGTCAGCGTGGCCTTTTCGCCTTTTGCATAGGAAACTACATTTTTTTGGGTCTCAGCAGAACGAAACAAGGCACGGCTTAAATCATATGATGTTGACGCCGCCCACGCCGTCACCGGCAGGGTGCACACCAGCAGTAGAAACGCCAGCAGAAAACTGCCCAGGCGTATAGTTTTTTTCATAATCGCACTCCTTTGCTGCCCTTATTGTAGCACAGGCCGGGCGGATTGTAAACAGGAAAGTTTGTCAATAGGTATAGCGCAGCACGGCGGAATACACCGTGTGCAGGGCGCCGTCTGCGTCTGCATAAGTCAGGTACGCCCGTGCGGCGGCAGTGCCCACATGGGCGGAAATGCCGTAGTACAGCACAAACTGGCCTTCCGGCTCCGTAGAGCGGTTTTGAGCGCAGCGCACCGTGCCGGCGTCCGTACCGGTGCCCGGCTTACCGGCCATCTCCAACACCAGGTCATCGTCTGCCAAATTCTTGCCGTACAGGAAGCCGGAGGTCACCAGTCGGTTCCCCTCCCCGGCCATGGACCGGGTGGCGGCAAACATCACCCGCCCGGTATCCGACTGCAACTGGGCGGAAAGCAGCGACACAGAGGGTACCGGCGTCAGATCATCGGTGCGCTTCTCCAGCGCCAAATCGGCAACCGCATAGAAGCTGTACCGGCTGCCATAACCCAGCACCCGCCCATCGGCTGAAAAGCCCTTGGCATCTGCCGCAGACACAGTAACCCGCGCCCCATAGGCAACAGTCAGACTGTCCCGGGCAGTTTGGCTGCCGCACTGCAAGGTGCAGCCGGGGGCGGTGATGGTCAGCTGCTTGGCTCCACCGGCGCGGTACAGTGCCTGCACGGTCAGGGATCCGGTGGAGCTGTGGATCTGCGTCGGCGTGTAGGACCAGCCGACAAAAGTATAGCCGGTGTAGGTAGGCGGCGTGGGGATCTTTACATCCGCAGCACTGTCCACCTGTTGATAAGACAGCACATTGGAAAACGGGTCAATAAACAAAAAAGTTAGCCGGTCGCTGTTGTCCAAAAACAGCGGCGTGTAGGTGGCGCTGGCCACCGGGGTAAAGGTATAACTGGCATCGCCGGACAGAATCTTATTCCCCTGCTGCCAACCGGCAAAACGGCAGCCGCTATTGGGCAGAGCCAGCAGCGTGCAGTCCTTGCCCCGATCTACATAAATCCGGCCGCCGGCGGTCACGTCCGTATCGTTAAACAGCAGCGCGCCCATATCCGCGCCGGGGGTAGCAATGCAAAAGCCGTCGTAATCTACAAAATTCGCCCGTGTGGTAGCGCTGCACCGGCTGCACCCCAGCAGGTCATAACCGCGGGCAGTGGGCGTAGCCGCCACCCGTTCCAGCAGCACAGAATAGTCGTGGGCCAAATTAAAATCCGCCGTGGCGGTGTAGCCCATATAATGCACCTGCACCGTGTTCTTACCGCAAGCACCGCAAGCGGACAGATCCACGATCACATCGGCGCCGCCTACCAACAGGCTACCCATCGCATCCTTATACTTCCATTCCAAGTGGGCGCCGGTGCGATCCACAATCAGCAGCTTCATTGCATTCAGCACCGCCTGCTGGCTGTAAGCGGCAAATTCCGTTTGGTCCAGATACAGCCGCAGCCCTACCTCCTTGGAAAGGGTGCCGCTTTCGCCGCTGGTAAAGTCCACGTCTACCGTTGCGCCGGTACTGGTTGCCGTCCAGCCCCAAACCGAGTAGGTATAGGTTTTGCCCTGCTCCAAGGTAGCGGTCAGGTACGGATGGCTATAATCCTTAACGGTAGAGCCAGTACGGTTAGGGTATTCAAAGTTCGTGACCGTGCCGTCCGGGTTCGTCAGGCTGGCACGGATATTCCGCCCGCCTGTCACATGACCGTACAGCTTTAAGGTGTATTCCGCCGTGTACTGGGGCGTAAAGGTCAGGTTTGCCGTCTCACCGGCGCCAAAGGAAAAGGCATTCGTCCGGGTACGGAACAGGTAGTTCTGGTTCAGATCTACCGAGGTGGTGGCACCGTAAGTGACCCCCGGCAGGGCACAGCAGGCCATTACCAACACCAGCACCAGGCACGCCAAGCGCTTTGTCATTTTTTTCATACCGCCGCCTCCAATTCGTTTCGTCTGCTTTCATTGTACCATAAGTGCCGCTCCATTGCCATAGAAAAACAAAAAAAGCCGACGGTCATCCCGCCGATCCGTACAATACCGACCCGGTGCACCCAACCGGCCGCACCGATAAAGCAAAAAAATCGAGCCGAGGGATTGCTCCCTCGGCTCTTTTCGCTCGAGCAATTATTTTACTAATTGCAATTAGTCGTCTTCGCCACCAATAATTTCAGGACCACTTGCGGTCATCACATTGATCTGCTGAAATTCCTTGACGTCGACAACAGGCTTAGAATAAGCTTCTTTCATGAAGACATTCCTCCTATTCCTAAATTGCCTTATATCGCTGCCGGCAGTTGCCCGCCGGCAGGAGCGATAAATAGGTGTTTACGCGATTAAGCGTAAGTGTGGTTCATCACATCAGAGTACACGGTCTTCACTTTGCCATTCTGATCCTTGTAGGTCAAGAATGCCTTAGCGGAGGCAGTGCCGGTCTGAGCGGAGATACCATAGCTCAGGATGAACTGAGTGCTGCCCTCGGTGCTGTTGGCATAAGCAGCCTTCACAACGCCGGAGTTATCAGCGGAACCCTTCTTGCCAACGTTGGCCAGAGTCAGGTCAGCATCGGACAGGTTCTTACCATACACGAAACCGGACTTCAGGTAAGTGCAGCCATCCACCATAGCGCGGGTAGCAACGAACTCAACCTTGTAAGAACCGGCAACCTGGTTGGCAGAAACAGCAGCCACAACGGGAGCCTGGGTGGTAGCGGAAGCAGCCTTCACAGTTACATCAGAAGCAACATAGAAGGTGTAGCTGTCGCCGTAAGCAACGATCTTGCCGTCGATAGCCCAAGCGGTAGCGCCGGCCTTAGACACGGTTACCTGGGTGCCGTAAGGAACGTCAGCCAGAGTACCCTGTGCGGAGTTGCTGCCGTAAGCAACGGTAGCATCAGCGTCAGTGGTTACAGTGTAGGTAGCGGCAGCGTCCTTCTCATACTGTGCATAAACAGTCATGGAGGAGGTAGCGGCCTTAATGGTAGCCTCATCTGCGGACCAACCGGTGAAGGTGTAGCCGGTGTAGGTGGGCGCCTGCGGGATCTTCACATCTGCGCCGGAAGCAACAGACTGAGAAGAGATCACGTTGTTGAACATATCAACAAAGGTGAACTGAACGGGCTTAGCGGACTCAGCGAACACAGGCGTGTAGGTGATGTCAGCGATAGCCACGGTGCTGTAGGTAGCATCGGTGGAAACGATCTTGTTACCGGTCTGCCAGCCTACGAAGGTGCAGTTCTCATTGGGAGTCGCAACCAGGGTGTAAGTGCCGTTCTCAGCGAACTTCTTAGAACCACCGGCGGTCACATCCTGACCAGCCAGGGTTACAGAGCCGTTCTCCACAGCATTTACAGTTACGGTCACACCAGCCAGAGCCGGAGCAGTCTCCTTGGTGTAGAAGTAGCCACAGTCCTTACAGGTGTAAGTGGTGATCTCGGGCTGATCCAGAGTGGCCTCCTGGGTCACCTTAGCGGTGAAGTCGCAGGCCTTGGTCTCCTTGTGAGAAGCGTCGTTTGCACATACACGGCTGTGCTGTGCATCAGCACCCTCGGTGCCCTCAACATGCTTCCACTCGCCCCAGTTATGATCGGTAGCCGGGATAGCTACAGTGTAGGTGCCGCCGCACTCGGTGCAGGTGAAGGTCTTCACGCCGTCCTCGGTGCAGGTAGCAGCCTTGGTCTCCACACCATTATCGAAGGTGCACTTGTCAGTCTTAGTAGGCTGGCTGCAGGTACCCTCGCCGGTGCAGGTTGCAGTGTGGGTGTAATCCTTACCCTCAACGAAGGCCTGACCGCTGGCGTAATCAGCAGCGGGAGCACCGTAGTTGTGGGTATGGCCCAGAGCGGGCTTGGTCTCCTCAGTGTAGGAGTAGCCGCAGTCCTTACAGGTGTAAGTGGTGATCTCAGGCTGATCAGCAGTCTGGTTCTGCGTTACCTGAGAAGTAAAGTTACAAGCTTTGCTCTCGGTATGAGTAGCGTCTTTCTCGCAGATGTGGGTGTGCTTGGACTCAGCCTTAGCGGTAGAGTCGTCATGCTTCCACTCGCCCCACTTGTGACCGGTAGCGGGGATAACCACGTTATTCTCGCTGATCACATAGCCGCAATCAGAGCAGCTGGTGGTCACGGTCTTAGAACCGTCCTTATCGCAGGTGGCATCCACAATGTTGCTTTCCAGAGTCTGCGGATTATGCGGCGTGGTGGTCAGCTTAGCAGTGAAGGTGGTGTCTGCGGAGATGGTCGCCGTGGTGGGATCGGTATCCCAAGCATAGCTGTAGTGGCCGGCAGCATCGGGAGCCTTCGTGGGCAGAGTCGGTACAGAAGCGGGGCTCTTGCCCTCTTCCACAGTCTCGGTGCCCAGAGAAGCGCCGTCCTCGGTCACATAGTTAACGGTGTAAGACTTGGTCTCAGGCGTGCTGGTGCCACCGATCTTCAGAGTACCCATAGCCGGAGTGGTGCCCTCATACTCGGTCATACCGGTTACAGTGTACATACGATCGGGGTCAACGGAACCCATGTGCAGGTTACACAGACCGGGGTCGTTGGCCGGCCAATCATTCACGCCAAACTTCAGCAGGTCGTCGGAAATCACAGTGCCTTCAGCAACCTGGAAACCAACGGTACCCAAATACAAGCCCTGCAGCTTAACGCCCAGCCCATCATCGCCGCCCAAGGGGCCATCGGTCTCAAAAGTGTAGTCGTCGCCAACATACACAACGGAACCGGTCTCCGGCAGATGCGGAGTAGCGATAGACAGAGCATAATAAGTGTCATTGAACTTTGATGCAGCATCGATCAGATAAGCGTTGCCGTCCGCATCAGATACATTGGAAAAAGAGGGAACCATCATACCGCTGTCGCCGGCGGTGAAGCCCTTAGCGGTTCTCTTACCCATGGTCAAAGCATCATCCCAACCGAAGGACAGGGTGCAGTCACCAAACTGGCCGCCGTAGTTCTTCAGGATGAAGGAAGCGGCTACATAATATTTACCGCTACGGATTGCAGCAGCCGGGAAATCGGTGCTGTTCGCAGTCTTACCAGTCAGGTCAACCTTAGAAAGATCTGCATATGTGTCGTTATTTGCAGAGTTTTCCCACTCTGCGTCACCATTCGTGATAAAAGATTTGTTCAGACCGGTGTAAGCCGTCCATACGATATCTACCTCAGGAGCAATATCAGCCGCTGTTACATAATCTTCTTTTGCAACAACATCGCCGGGCTCATAAGAGTTAGCAGCCAGTGCAGAGATGGGAGCCATGGAGACTACCATCAAACCAGCCATCACACCGGAAAGAAGCTTCTTTGCGCTTTTACGCATATGTTCTTTTCCTCCCTAAATCGTTATCAATAACTTAGCTTAGATAAATTACAGTTACTAAACGCATAATAGATTGCATAATCTGTTGCGTTCACATAGCCGTCATGATTAAAGTCGCAATTCTCATTGTAATTCGCCGCGCCTTGCTTCGCGTTAGCGGACGAATAGTAAATTGCGTAGTCTGCGGCGTTGATATAGTCATCCTTGCTAAAGTTGCAGACAACCATACCTAAATCGCCTAAATCCAAATCGCTGTCTGCTACCGTAAAGGTAACCGTGCGATCATAACCATGGGCATAGCGCAATGTAGCGGTGTACTCCCCTGCCGGGAGTGAGGGAATGGTAAAGCAACCGTCATTATTGGTGGTTGCCACCACTTCATCTGCAATCACTACATCGCAGTTGCGAACTGTAAAAGTATCTCCCGCCAAATCCCCATTGGTATTGGCCAGCGCCAGCACTCTGCCGGTAACGGCATGACCGGTGGCCGGTGACAGATCTGCTGTCATGGGATACAGCGTAGCGGCATAGCCGTCAAAGGCGGTGACCAGCGCATAACAGTCCTGGTCAGCCGTGCCATAATCGGCATAATCCGCATAATCTGCCTCAATGAAGGTTTGGTTCGGGTCCGTATCCAAGGTCACAATCTTTGCAAAGTCCACAGGCGCTTCCGTAGCAACGGTGACCTGCAACTTCAAAAGGAGCTGACCCGCCGCATCAATGGCGGTGGTCGTTGCAGTCTGGTCCACCCTGGTGATAAAACCAAAGTTGATGGTCCCATTCTGCACCAGCACACCGGCGGCGCCAAGGCCCCGCAGTTGATCCGGCTTGCTGTCCGACAACAAATCACTGTGTCCGTTGACCGTCAGCACAGCCGCGTCATAAGACATGGTGTACTGCATCACGGCAAAGGACTGCATACCGGAAAGCGTAAAGGATACGGTGTAATCCCCGGCAGACAGTGCATTGCCGTCTACCGCCCGGCCCTCGCTGTCCGTAAAGGTACAGGAGAGGTGGGGCTGCTCGGTGCCCAAGGTACCCTGGGCAGCCAGCGGGGTTATAGAGGTTAAGGTCAAAATCAATACAAACGATAAGAAAGCAGCAAGTGTTCTCTTGAGTTTGTTCAATTTCATAATCAAAATCAGTGTGACCCAAGCGGTGCCGAAGCACCGCCAGGGTACTTTAAGTTAGGATTTAGCCGTAGATTGCGTTGCTCAGTCTTGCATTGGAGAATGCATAGTAAACAGCGTAGTCTGTAGCATTGATATAGCCATCGTGGTTGAAGTCGCAAGAAGCGTTGTACTTCGCAGCACCCAGCTTGGTGTTAGAAGCAGCCAAATAGGTAGCATAGTCAGAAGCATTGACATAGCCATCCTTATTGAAGTTGCAAACAAGCATACCCAGGTTGCCCAGATCCACATTACCGTCCTTCACCGTGATGGTGATATTACGGTCATAGCCATATTTATAGTTCAGGGTTGCGGTGTAAGTACCGTTTGCCAGAGCCGGAATGGTGAAAGTACCATCCTGACCGGTGGTAGCCACGGTCTCGCCGTTGATCACAACATCACAACCGATAACGGTGAACTTTTCGCTTGCCAGCTCGCCCTTGGTGTTCGCCAGAGCAAGTACCTTACCGGTTACAGCGTAGCCCTCAGAAGGAGCAGTTGTGCCCTCTTCAAGAGAGTTCTCTGCATCAATCAGGTTCTTGTAAGCGGTGAAGCAAGCAGACAGATTGGCGGTGTAGTTGTCCTTATCAGCCGGAACATAGGTGGCAGCGTCCTTATGGGCGTAGTCGCCGTTACCGGTGGTCGCAACATCTACAGCAGCAGCCAGTGCGTTCACATAGTTGGTCCAGGACTCGTCGGTGTAAACCTTCTCGCCCTTGTTAACCAGCTTGCCGCCCTCAACAGCACCGTACTTCACGGAAGTCGCGGTGGTGGCGATTGCAGCATTCTTGATGGCATTGCCGTCTGCATCGACCTTACCGGAATCTGTCCAGGTGGTGGTCATTGCGCTGTAAGCGCTGCCGCTGGCGTGAGAAACCTCAGCCTCCACCTTGTCGCCGATATAGCCGCGCTCGGTCACAGTGCCCATGTACAGTTTAAACATACGAACAGCCTCTTCAATCAGCAAAGAAGAAGTGCTGGTGGAGAATGCATAGGTATAATCCGCAGCGTCATTACCGTTGGTGTTCGCCAGGTCAGCAATGGTCTGGTCGATCTGGTTCCAACCGCAGGTGGCAAGCACCGTCTTGGACTCGTCACTCTTCAGGTAAATATCTGCAGCGTACATCTTTTCAGCATCCTTCGCCACGGATACCATCTTCTGGTACTCGGGCAGATCGAAGTTGGCGTCCGTCATACCGTCACGAATGGAAGAAACATCCGTGAAGATCTGACCGGCAACGGTAACGCTCAGCATCTGCGCACACTGATCCACAGCATAGCGCATCTTGTCTCTTGCCTGCATGGCAAGTGCACGGGTTTCCTCACCATTGTTGACAATGGACTTCTCGGTAACCATGTGCTTCACAGTGAAGTCCTTGCTCACGGCAACGCCATTGGCATTGTAGTAAACGAACTTCGCCTGATTGAAGGTGCCTTCCTTTTCAGCACCGTTGATCGCATAGGGAGCATCCTTATAAGTGGTGGTATCCCATGCGGTGGCATAAGCCGGGGTGTTCAGGAAGTACCAGGAAGAATCGCTCTTCACAACAACCTGGCCGGTCTTATCCATACCCACGGTGTAAGCCTGACCACCAACATTGGTGGAAGTCTGAACCGTTACATCAGCATCGGTCAGAGCCTCTGTGGTGTAATAAGGCTGGCTCATAGCGCTGTCAGCATAGTAATAATTGCCGTCAGTCGTTGCATAAGCAGCCAGAGCTGCAGGCAGCTGATCCAAGGAAGTTACGGGCTTGGTTGCAGGCTCGCCGATCACGGTCTTCACCTCAGAGGTAACAGGCGTCTTCGTGAATGCACTGGACAGAGTGCCGGCAGTGGACAGATTCAGCGGAGACTGGCGGGCCTCAAAGCCGGCAGCCAAAGCAGCGGTTGCTGCATCATAGGTTGCGGAAGAGCCGCTGGCCTTATCGTAATCCTTAAAGTCAGAAGGTCTGTAGTTCTTAATGTAGCTGTTCAAAGAATCGTATGCACTATTGAACTGGCCACGGTTACCATCGTCAGCAACAGTTACTTTCAAGCTACCGGTTGCCGGGTTCTTGTCGCAGAAGAAGCTCAACTTCACTTCTTTCTTGGATACCTGAGAAATATCCGTAGAACCATCATACTTGAACAGATCCAGGGAAGAGGAGCTGTCCTTAGACAGAGTCACAGAACCGGTCTGGATGTACAGACCGTCAATGCCGGTTGCGCCGGAAACCTTGCCCAGCAAGTTGCTGTAAGCGAAGTCGCCGGAGCCGCTCTTCAGATAAACAGCGGTGTAATAACCATTGCTATCCTTAACAGCTGCAGCCAACGCTTTGCCGCCGTTCAGCTCGCTCAGCGTGTAAGCGTGGTTCACACGAGATACGCCGTTGGAGGGAACCTGGCTTGCGGCAACACCCTTGACCCAAGTCTGACCGCCATCGGTGGTGTAGTCTACCTTTTCGTAGTTCAGCACATCACCGGTGAACTTATCAAACGCGGCCATCATGTTGGAATTGTTCACAGTTACGGTCTTGTTGCTAAAGGAATCCTTAACAGAACCGGTGCTGTAAGCAAAAACGCCGTCCAAAGTCTTGTCGGGAGAACCGGCAAGGGTACGGTCATAGCCAAGACGAATCTTGTAGTTCTTCACTGCATCCAGGTTAGAGCTTGCCAGAACAATATCGGTAGGATAGCTTACACGGAACGGCTTCTGGTTCAGGTAAGCGTTACCAAAGTAACCGGTGTTGTTCACGGTAGCCTGACCATCGGCGGTCTTACCGGAAGAACCATTGGAGAATCTGCCGTCCTGAGAACCGCCCGGATACACAGAATCGGACCAGTTCTTCTGCGGAGTCACAAACTGATAAGTCTTGCAGGTCAGGCCGGTGTAGAGGGCCTGGTTGGTGTTGGTGTCGATAATGTTGTAAGTAACGGTGTAAGTTACTACAGTATCTTCATCAAAACCGCCGTTGGTAACAGTGAAGGAAGCGGACTTCTCAGGAACAACTGTCTTGCTGGAGAAGTCTACGGTGCAAGCACTGTTATCGGAAACCACATTCGTGATCTCAATGTTGTAACGGCCACGAGCAACGAAGTTACCCTCGGCGTTCTTTACCGCACGGTTCAGACCGTAGCAGTTATTGGTAACCGTCAGCGTTGTTGTGGTGGTGTTCCCGCCATAGCTGAGGGTCAAGTTGCTGTCTGCCACACGAGCGGAAGCCAGCTTCATGTTATGATCCGCCAAAGTGGTGATCAGGCCGCCGATCAAATTGTTCACAGCCTGTACGGTGTACATAGCGCCGGGCAGGATCGTATCGGTCTTGCCGCTGTCGCCGCCTACACCGCCGCTGGCTTCATACACATTGTATACCAGGGTACCCAGTACGCCGTAACTGCTGTTGCTGGAAGTACCGGCAAAGGTGTCCTTCTGCAGCAGATCGTCGAAGGGATGATCGTTGGTCGCAGCAGCGGGAACCACATTACGGGCTGTGCCGTAGCGGCCGCCGAATACAACGTTCACCAGATCAGCCAATACATTGTAAACGGTGCGGATAATGCCTTCGCTCTTAATGGGCGGTGCGGAAACCATGGTCAGCAGACGGGTTACAAACCCGGTTGCGCCATACTGGCCGTTCGCATCTGCCACACCAATATTCAGCATACCCTGGATCACATCGGTGTAGATCAGCTCTTCGGAATTCAAAGCGCCTTTCTTTGCAGAATCGCCATACTGCAGCACACCTGCAACAGGCAGCAGCTTGTTGGCGATCACATTGATGTTCTCCCACAAGGAGTTGGACTGCTTCACCAGGCAATTGCCGTTGGTGTCGCAAACGCCCAGAAGATTGGCAAGGCCCTTGCCATGCTCGCCGTCCTTAAAGGTGTCGGTGCCGGCATAGTAAACAACAACGGAATTCAGCAAATCAAACAGAGAAACGCCGTCATTCAGAGTAGCGGTCTCCGGATTCCACAGGTTGCCGTCCTTGTCGTGCATGATAATGTAGGGGCTCATTACATAACCCACAGCATCACGAGCCATCAGCAGCAGATTGTCAATGGTTACATCGTACTTACCGTCTGCGCCCTTCTGCACCAGAGAAGAGTAGTCGTGATCCGGCAGCACATAGCCCAGATACAGCTGCAACGCCAGAGCAGCTACGCCCTCTGCATCGTCGCAAGCGTCCAGGTCCTCATTGTGGATGCCCTTCTTGAAGTCGGGGATATTCCGCAGTGCAGAAATTGCAAACGGAATCATCGCGCTCTCCAAATTGGCCTCGGTCAGAGCAGTGCCCTCGCCGTTCTTATTATAGAAAGCGCCGAGAATGTTCGCATCCGTTTGATCACAGATGTACTGCAGCACCTTCAGCATATTGCCAACCAGGGTCTGCGCTACATTGCCGGGATCATCGGAATTCACCTTCGTCAGAACGCTGGCATCATAACTCGGCAGGAAGTCCTTTACTGCGGCAACCAGGAAATCATTCAGCGCTGCCAGCATGGAGCTGTAGCTGCTGTAATCATTTGCCATGAATGCCTCAATGTTCTTCATACCGGTCTCAGCAAAGCTGCAGTTCAGGGGGCCGGTGGCCTGCTTAAAGTAGTAAACAGACATGGGGCTGTAACGCAGTTTGTTGAACAGGGTGGTGGAGTCAATATCTCTCCAGGTGTAGGTAGGATCCTTCACCAGGTCACGGCTGTTGTACTTCTCCAGATCCGCCTTGATGTAAGCCAGATAGGAAGCCGCATCCTTGTACTCTTCGCCAAGGGTCTGGCCGGGCTTCAGGTTCTTTGCAGCCTTTTGGCACTCATAAGCGGCCCAAGCCTGCACATCGGCAGCGGCGTAGTTGTTGGCAACATTGCTGTAGTCCCAAGCCGTGTTGTGGGTCGTGGCACCGGTGTACCACATATAGTAATTGTAGTCGTAACCGCCCACACCGGAATTCAACTGGCCCAGCGTATCCTTCAAGGCGGTGTTCCACACCATCTCAAAGGCTTGGAAGCCAAAGTCAAACAGCGTATCTGTGGGCTTCAGCACCAGCTTCTGATCCTTGTAGCGGAACAGATATACATTACCGATGGCCTCGCCGTTCTTGTCATGATCCTCCTGTGTTACATAATGCAGGTTGGTCGTGTCAATATACGGTGCGGAACCATTCTCCATATACTGTGCGTATCTGTCTCGAGAATTGGTACCGTCGGCGTATGTAATCTGTGCGGTAATGTTGCTGAGCAACTGGGTGGAGAGCTTATCAAGCAGGACGGAATCCAGCTTGCTGGTCTCCAGACTGGGATTGTTCCGGATCTGAGCCTTCTCCTCTGCAGTAAACCAACCGGTATTCTCCAGAACCAGCTGCTGAACAATATTATATACCATATTTTTCTGATAGCCGCTGGGCATACCAATCAGGTCGCCGATGGTCTTGTAAACATCCAAGAAGCTGCTTACGATACCAAGGCCAAGATCGCCGCGCAGCAACTTCTTTACGATATTGCCGTTGGCGCCTTCAGGACCCCCGTCGGAAGAAATGTTCCGAACCAGCTTCACAATACCGCGTACAATATCGGTAGAGGAAGTTTTGCTGCGGGACATTCCGTCAACTGCGCTCAAATCTACATAGCGGGCATCGCCGGCCAGCAGAAGCAGTGCGGACTTGCTGTTCAGGAAAGAATCCAGATCTTGAACAGTTTTAAGCACCTCATCCACGCTGCCCAGTTTGATGGTGATGCTACCAAGAACGCTCAGGTCGATATTCATCGGTGCGATGTTTGCCTGGGCAAGAGTCAGATCCACAAAGTCCAAAAGGGCTGTGCAGGCCTGCTCATCATTGAGGATGGGCCAACCCAGTGAGTTGAAGTCCAAGTCCTGGTCATGGTACTTCGTGTTTGCCGAAGCATTAGCCGCGGAAGCGACCATAGCACCGGAGAAACAGCTCATCGCCATCAAGACCGCCAAAAAGAGCGCAAGCAACTTGCGGGAAAACTTTTTAGCTTTCACTAATTTTTACCTCCATAGTAATTTGTAATCCTTACGAATAAATGGTTGCGTGTACGCGCCGTCCCATCCTCTGACCATCGGGCAATCCGATATTCAGGATGAAGGCATTGCAGCCGGACGCCATACATTATGAAAATGCGCATAGAAACACATTTATCGCATTCTTATTAAAACACGATGGTCACCAAAAATCAATAAAGAGCGGTAATTTTTCTGATTTTCGGAATGTTGCACAATTTGAGCCGCCGTTTTTTGTGCGAACGGACAAATTTAATTTACACGAAATTAACAATTTGTTCATATTTTATCGCTTAGTTAAAGGACAATGTCCATTATTTTGCAAGTTTCGACTTGTAAAGGTTATGTGCTTTACGCGAGATTTTCACACGCAAAGGCGTGCCCCTTTACACCATCGATTTTTTGGCGTAACAGCGGGAAACTTTCACAAGTTCCACAGGATTTTCCACATTTTTTCCTCCAAAACCGGTGGAATTTTTGTCAGCAGTTGTCGAATGTAGCAATAACGATAAACGCGCCCTGATCCTCCACGCAAATTCAAGATAAGAATGCAGCGCAGATCCATCGGCCGGACCAAACATGGCTTGATATATAAGTACACAAAAAAATATTGCGCCGGAATTTCGCTATAAATCGGGAAATTTCGCCCACCCGTTCACATTTTGTTAAAAAGTTTTCGGAAACCTATTGACTTGCCGTTCTATATTTGGTATAAATATACTGTATTTGTTGTACGCGTGGGTATCCTGCGCCCTTTTAGCAGAGGAATTGTGAACAAATTGTGAACGCAACTTGTAAGCACATCCTCCGCTAAAAGGGTGCGCTGCCCAGGCGAATCCAAAACGACAAGTTCGTCAACATATCAGAAGGAGAGATGAATTATGAAGACGGGCAAAAAGTTACTCAGCCTATTTTTGGCTGTAGTAATGATGGTCACCACCTGCTCTGTCGGGTTCACTGCATTTGCAGCGGACAAAGACAAGGGCATCTGGAAGAACTCCACAAGTGCCGATTCCACCTTTGACGCACTGACGGAACTGGTAGACACCTATGTTCCGGCATTGCTCAATCAGCCGAATATCAAAAAGGCGCTTGAGGAGAAGTTGGGGATGACCGTCACCGACACCACCTCGATCAGTGATCTGATCATGGGTGTGTCTCCCACGCTGCTTAATCTTTTGAGCAGCCCCATGAATAAGGCAGACATCATTGACGGTTACCAGAAAGGGTATTCCGATGTGGCGTATGCCTACCTGGACGAGAAAGATGCGAAGATGAGCTTTTATCAGCTGTTTTCTTTTTGCGTCAACAACATTTCGTCCAGCGACGCAGAACTGGCCAAATGGTGCGAGGACACGCTGAGCGATCTGTCCGCCCTGCTGGAGCAGTTCCCCGAGAAACAGGCTAAGCAGCAGGAAGACCTGAGCGCTGCCTACGACGCACTGAACAAAGTGCTCGAGGTGCTGGGAGCTGTCGATTCCAGCGTGTTCAGTCAGCTTTTGCGGGAAATTC
>ERZ773260.3335-NODE-3335-length-15510-cov-9.691750_pt1 | contig 15510 bp, 16 predicted proteins | sample MGYA00511387_ERZ773260 | MGnify/ENA primary metagenome ERZ773260 (study PRJEB29015, sample SAMEA2737745) | human gut metagenome | biome: human gut; feature: human-associated habitat; material: faeces | place: China | collected 2012 ... | reverse complement strand
GCACGTGGTGCCTGGACCCGGACGAGACCCTCAGCGAGGGACAGGAGCAGGAGATAAGCCGCGTGTATGAGATGTACCCTCATCTCAACGACGATGCGTTCGTTGCATTGAACCTCAAGGATTGGATGGCATGAAACGCCGGGAGGGGGGAGAAGTATGAAACTGACAAAGGAACAGCTTGCGATGCTGGAGACGCCGTGCGTGATCCTCGACGTGGCGCAGGCGCGCCGGAACATCGAGGCCATGCAGGCGGCCGCAGACGCTGCGGGCTGTGCGCTGCGTCCGCACATCAAGACCCATAAGATGGCGGTATTTGCACGCATGCAGGTGGAAGCGGGTGCGCAGGGCATCACCTGCGCCAAGGTGAGCGAGGCCGAGACGATGGCGGCGGGCGGCCTGCGGGACATTTTTATCGCATATCCCATGGTGGGAGCATTTCGTATCCGGCGCGCGCTGGCGCTTGCGCCCAAGCTGGACCGCCTGGTTCTGGCGGTGGACAGTTGGGAGTGTGCGCGGGAGCTGTCCGATGCGGCACAAGCGGAGGGGCTGTGCTTGGAAGTGCGTCTGGAGATTGACACCGGGGCAGGACGGACAGGCGTCCCGCTGGAACATGCGGCGGCGCTGGCGCAGCGTATCGCCGCAATGCCGGGGCTGCGGCTCACAGGCATCTACACTTTCAAAGGGCTTATTTACCAGGGCGCGCCCACGCAGGACAACATCCTTGCCGCAAAAGAAGAGGGCGAGATGATGGCCGAGGCCGCGCGCAGCATTCGTGCGGCGGGCGTAGCCATTCAGGATGTGAGCGCGGGATCTTCCCCGACCGGTGTGGCCGTAGCCCAAACGGGCCTGGTCACCGAGGTTCGTCCCGGCACGTATATTTTTAAAGACCAGATGCTATGCGGCGAACATGTGGCGGAGCCCGAGCAGATCGCCGTGCGGTACGCCGCCACGGTGGTGAGCGTGCAGCACGGAGAATACGCTGTGCTGGATGGCGGCAGCAAAACCTTTGCCACGGATATCCCGCTGAACGCCCCGCCTTTTTATTATCCGGGCTATGCGGCGGTGGAGGGCAGGCCGGATCTGTGTCTGAGCCGGATGAACGAAGAGCACGGAATCCTCACAGCGGCCTGCGGGCAAACGAAGCTGAAGGTGGGCGACGTCCTTACGCTGGTGCCCATCCACGTTTGTACGGCGGTCAATCAGCAAAATACGGTATATTTGCTGGAGAATGGCCGTCTGACGCGTCATCCCGTGGACACCCGCGGGATGACGGTATAAAGGAGGGATGTCTGTGGATGAATTTGTCGTGCGCGGCGGCCTTGTGTATGATGGGACAGGCGCGCCGCCGGCCCAGGCGGATGTATGGGTGCGGGACGGTGAAATTATGGCGGTGGGTGTGGACGCGGGCGGGTCCGATATCCCTGCGGTGGATGCCTCCGGGTGTGTGGTGACGCCGGGCTTCGTGGACATTCACCGCCACTGCGACGCCGCGCCCCTGCGGGACGCGGATTTCGGCCGGGTGGAGTTAGCACAGGGCATTACCTGCGCGCTGGCCGGTAATTGCGGCCTAGCTCCGGTACCGCTGGATGTAAGCAGGCACGGGGAGTTTTATGAATATATCGAGCCGGTAGTGGGAAAGGTACCGCCGCATGGATGCTATAATAGTTATGCGGGCTATGTGCGTGCGCTGGAGCAGACAGAGCTGCCGCTCCATCTGGGCTTTCTTGCCGGCATCGGGGCGGTGCGCTGCGCGGTAAAGGGCTTTTCCGCCCAGCCGTTTACGAAGCGGGAGCTGGAACAGGCCGTAGCCCTTTTGGACCAGGCGATGGAGGCCGGCGCCTGCGGCGCATCTTTGGGTATCATGTACCGCCCGGAATGCTACACGGCTCCATCGGAATACAATGCGCTGCTGCGCCCGGTCGCCCTGCGTGACGGGCTGCTGTGCACGCATATCCGCGGCGAAGGGGACAGTTTGGTGGAGTCGGTCCGGGAAGTGATCGGGCTCGCGCGCCGCGCCGGGGTCCGCCTGAATATCAGTCATTTTAAAGCCACAGGCGTACACAACTGGCGTGATAAAATTTTTCGGGCCGTGGAGTGTATCGAGGCTGCGCGTGCGCAGGGGCAGGATGTTACGGCGGATTTTTATCCCTATGACGGAGGTTCAACTACATTGCTGTCGCTGCTGCCGCCAACGCTGGCGGAATACCCGCCGCCATTCTTTGCGGGGCATGAGGGTGCTGCGCGCCTGCGGGAGGAGCTTTACCGCGAACATCCCGGCTGGGACAATATGGTCACCTCCATCGGATGGGAGCGCATCCTCATCAGTTCGGTGGAGGGAGCGGAATACGCACGGTATCAGGGGGAAAACTTTGTCCGGGCAGCGCAGATGCACGGCTGTGGGGATCCGGCGGACCTGATGGCGGAGCTGATTGCCCGGGCGGGCGGTAAAGTGGGCATCATCGTGCTGAGCATGGCATGGGAGGATGTTCAGGCCGTGGCACGTCTGCCGTATACGGCGCTGATTTCCGACGCGCTGTATGGCGGGGGAGGGAATCCGCATCCACGGCTATACGGCGCGTTTCCCCGGATGCTGCGCAAGCTGGTGCGGGAGGAGGGTGTGCTCTCGTTCGAGCAGGCGGTGTACAAGATGACTGCGATGCCGGCGCAGCGGGCCCATCTGAGCGGCAAGGGCGTTCTGCGGCCGGGCGCTGCGGCGGATCTTCTGGTATTCCGTCCTGAAGACTTTACAGATACGGCGACATATGCCTCACCGAAGCACTGCGCCGCCGGGCTTCGGCGTGCCTATGTGAGCGGACAGCTGGCGCTGCGGGACGGGGAAATGTGCAAAACGCGGGCGGGCAGAGTCCTGCGCCGCGATGACAAGAAAGGATGAGTTAAATGGATATCTACGAAAAGATGAAAGAATTGGGCGTGGAGCTGCCTGCCGCGCCTGCAAAGGGGGGGCTGTATTCCTCCTGCAAAAAGTTTGGCGGAAACCTGTTCTATGTTTCCGGCTGCGGCCCGGTGATCGACGGGCCTGTGACGGGCAGGCTGGGCAAAGAGGTCACCGTGGAACAGGGACAGGTTTATGCCCGCGCCTGCATGCTGAACGTGCTGGCTGCGCTGGAAAAAGCGGTGGGCGATCTGCGCCGCGTAAAAAGCGCTGTAAAAATCACCACTTTTGTACAGAGCGCCGACGACTTTCACGAGCAGCCCGCAGTGGCCAACGGCGGCACTCAGCTTCTGCTGGAGCTTTGGGGAGAGGAAGCGGGCCTGCCGTCGCGCTCCGCCATCGGCGTGAACGCGCTGCCGGGCAACATCCCCGTGGAAACGGAAGCGTTGTTTGAGGTGGATACGGTATCACCGTGACCGCTTTTGTGGCGCTTGCTCCGAAAAAAATTGCATAAGCTGCCGCGCGTGCGTGAAAAGAGCCTTCGGCAAAGGGGTACAGGCCCCTTTGCCGAAGGCTTTGTCTTTCTTGCTCCTTTCACAATGCGTTCGGAGCCATAACGGACATGCCGCCGGGCATAAAATGTATTGTCCATCGCTTGAAAGGAGGAAAGGCATATGGCGGAAGAACATACCGTTTGCAAAAGTGTCTTTAAAAATGGAGACAAACCTTCGGCGGAACGGCTCGCACAGAAATGGGCCGAGCTGATCAACAGCCGGGAAGGGGGAGGTGCGGCCCGCGCACGTCCAGAATGATGGGCACAGGCCCGCGCGGGGAGGCAAAGCCGTGAAAGCGGCGCTCTACTGCCGACTGTCGGAGGAAGACAGGAACAAGCCGGCCGGAACCTGCGATTCCGGAAGCATTCAGAACCAGAAAACGATGCTGCTGCAATATGCGATGGAACAGGGATGGGACGTTTTCGACATTTATAGTGACGACGACTATGCAGGCGCGGACAGGCGGCGCCCGCAATTCAACCGTCTGCTGCGGGACGCGCAGCAGCACAAATTCGATATCGTGCTGTGCAAGACACAGTCGCGGTTCACCCGTGAACTGGAACTGGTGGAAAAATACATCCACGGTTTGTTCCCCGCCTGGGGGATACGGTTCGTAAGCATCGTTGACAACGCGGACACCGCCAGCAAAGGAAACAAAAAATCTCGGCAGATCAACGGGCTCGTGAACGAGTGGTATCTGGAAGATATGTCGGACAACATCCGCAGCGTGCTGGACAGCCGTCGGGAAAATGGATTTCATATCGGCGCGTTTGCTTTGTACGGATATCAGAAAGATCCAAAACAGAAAGGACGACTTGTGATAGACGAAGAGGCTGCTGCTGTGGTGCGGGAGGTGTTCACGCTGTTTTCACAAGGATACGGTAAGACAGCCATCGCCCGGCTGCTCAACGACCGGGGCATTCCAAACCCGACGGAATACAAGCGCCGGCATGGCCTGCGGTATCGGCAGCCCACGAAAAAAAACAGCACACTTTGGAAATATTCTGCCATTGCCGATATGCTGGAAAATGAAATATATATCGGCAATATGGTACAGGGAAAATACGGCAGCGTTTCTTACAAGACAAAGCAAAACAGGCCGCGTCCCAGGGAACAGTGGTACCGGGTGGAGGGAACGCACGAACCGATCATCGAAAGAGCGTTATGGGAAAAAGTACAGGCGCTGCGGGAACAGCGTGTCAGGCCATTTGCAGAAGGGACGGTCGGCCTGTTTTCCCAAAAGGCCCGTTGCATGTATTGCGGCTATGCTATGCGCTCATCTAAAAGCCGCGGAAAGCACTACTTGAAATGTCCGAACCGTCACGTTGCAAAAGATGCCTGCGTTGGCTCGTTTATTTCAGTCGCCCGGCTGGAGGAAATAGTGGCTGCCGAACTGAACCGGATGAATGCGGAATATCTGGATCAGGATGAGCTGGCCCGGAGACTCGAGTACAGCGGAAACCTGGAACAGAAAAAAACGCGGCTCGCGGCGGACGTTACGGCTTGCGAAAAAAAGTTGGAGGAGTGCAGGCGGGGACTCCGGGGGCTTTATTTGGATAAGGTAAAAGGGATTTTATCCGAGGGAGATTATGCGGAACTGTCCAAAGATTTGTCCGCCGAATGCGACAGGCTGGAACGCTCGGCGGCAGAAGGCAGGAAAAAGGTGGAAGAACTGGAAGCTCAGGCCGAAACGGACGGCGGCTGCAGAGAGCGGGCCGGGCGGTACATGAAGTCCGGGCGGCTCAGCCGCGAGATAGTGGAAGCAATGATCGATCATATTTATGTGGGCAAGCGTATCCCGGGCACAAAGAATGTTCCCGTGGAGATCCACTGGGATTTCTGAATTTTATCCCCCGTCGAGGCTTACGGAGCCCAGACGCGGCAAAAGCCTTAAAGCTGTTCTTACCGCATCGCAGCAGAGCAGAAAGCCCGCACCACCTATGACAATATTCTGCGTCTGGTGGACGACCCGGACGTGATCGCACCCATCCGTTTTCTGCGTGAACGGGAGATCGTCCATTTCCAGCGCTTCGGCGAGGCGCTGGAAACCGTCAAGGACACCCTGGACAGCCGCAATTTTTATGCCGTCAATCCCAGCTTTGACCGCTGACCAGCCAAAAGATGCGCGGAGGCCGCAAGGCCTCCGCGCTTGCTTTTTGTCCGCGAGCGCTTTACAATAAAATCATAACGCCGGACTGCGCGGCAGGCACGGCGAAAGCATCACAAAAAAGGGGGACGACCCATGAAAGCATTGTTCATCGGCGGCACGGGGGTCATCAGCACAGCCGTCGGCGCTCTGGCGCTGGCCCGCGGCTGGGAACTGACGCTGCTCAACCGCGGCACCAACGCGGCCCGCGCGCCCCGGGGCGCGCGGGTGCTTACAGCGGACATCCATGACGAAGCTGCGGTGAAGGCCGCACTGGGAGACGAGCGGTTCGACGTGGCGGTGGATTTCATCGCCTTTACCGAGGAGGACGTCCAGCGTGACGTGCGCCTGTTTGCGGGGCGCGCGGCCCAGTACATTTTTATCAGCAGCGCGTCGGCATACCAGAAGCCCGTGGCCGCGCTGCCCATCACCGAAAGCACGCCCCTGGCAAACCCTTACTGGCAGTATTCCCGCGATAAGATCGCCTGCGAAAATTTCCTGATGGAGCGGTACCGGGAGGAAGGCTTTCCGGTGACCATCGTGCGCCCCAGCCACACCTATTGCGGCGGCAAGGCCGTGGTGGCGCTGCACGGCGCACGCGGCTGCTGGCAGACGCTGGCCCGCATCCGGGCGGGCAAACCCGTTATCATCCCCGGCGACGGCACGTCGCTGTGGACGGCCACCCATGCCGATGATTTTGCCGTGGGTTTTGTGGGCCTGATGGGCAACCCCCACGCGCTGGGCACTGCGGTACACATCACCACCGACGAGGGGATGACGTGGAACCAGATCTACGCGGTGCTCGCGTCAGCCATGGGGGCGCCGCTGTGCGCGGCATATGTCGCCAGCAAATTCCTGGCCGTATGCGGCCGGGCCGCGGGCTATGATTTTGAAGGTCCGCTGCTGGGCGACAAGGCCGCCAACGTGCGCTTTGACAACACCAAGATCAAGCGGCTCGTGCCGGATTTCGCGCCCCGCGTTTCCATGGCCCAGGGTATCCGCGGCGCGGTGGAATATTTGCTGGCGCACCCGGAGCTGCAAACGCCGGATCCGGAGTTCGACACCTGGTGCGACAGAGTCCTGGCGGCGCAGAGCGCGGCCAAAGCCGTATTTGACGGCGCGCATCTCGCTTAATGCAGACCGAAAACACGCCCCGCACGGCTGAAAGCCGGGCGGGGCGCGGCCGCTTCCGGCGGAAATTGAGCAAAAATCGCAAGGCTCAGCGGAAAATGCCTTGCAATCACAATGGAAAACCCGTGCCCGCTCCGTTATACTGAAAAGCATACGGGCGCGGCGCGGGCCGCGCCGGGGAGGGCTGATGCATGATTCGGGACATGACGCGCGGCAATGTAACGCGCCATCTGGTGAGCTTTTCCGTACCTATCATTCTGGGCAATCTGTTCCAGCTTGCCTACAATGCGGTGGACTCCATCGTCGTGGGGCGCTTTGCCGGCACCGGCGCCCTGGCGGCCGTGGGTACGGCCAACCCCGTAATGAACATCATCATTCTGGGCGTTTCGGGGCTGTGCATCGGCGCATCGGTGCTGATGAGCGAATATTTCGGCGCGCGGGATACAGAGAAGCTGCGGCGGGAATTTGCGGCCACGCTGTTTCTGGGACTGTTTTTTTCGGCGGCGGTGCTGGCGCTGGGCTTGCCGCTGGCCGGGCCGCTGCTGCGCCTGCTGAACGTTCCGGACGAGATATTTCCGCAGGCCCGGGCATATTTGTGCATTATTTTTCTGGGTATGCCGTTTACCTTTGTCTACAACGCTTACGCGGCGGCCATGCGCAGTGTGGGCGATTCCCGCACGCCCATCCGTTTTCTGGCGCTGGCATCGGTGCTCAACGCCGGGTTGGACGTGGCGTTTGTGGCAGGCCTGCACTGGGGTGCGGCGGGCGCGGGAATTGCCACCGTCATCGCCGAAAGCCTTTCTGCAATTTTATGTGTTATTTATACAGAGCGTAATCTTGCTGCGCTGCGCCTTACCAGAGCAGAGCTGCGGCCGGACAGGATGTTGATGAAGCTGACGCTGCAGCAGGGCAGCGTAACGGCGCTGCAGCAGGCCTGCCAGCCGGTGGGAAAACTGCTGATCCAGGGCTGTGTGAACGGGCTCGGCGTAGAGGCCATCGCGGTGTTCAACGCCGTCAGCCGGGTGGATGATTTCGCGTTTACGCCGGAGCAAAGCATTTCCTCGGGGATGATGACATTTGTCTCCCAAAACCGGGGCGCGAAGGAATACGGGCGTATGCGCATGGGCCTGTCCCGGGGGCTGATGGTGGAGACCGGATATTGGATGCTTTTGTTCTGCGTCGTCCTGCCGCTGCGCGCGCCTATCATGCGCCTGTTCGTGGGGGCGGATGAAAGCGCCGTGGCACTGGGTGCGTCCTATCTGTTCCTCATGGCGTTTTTCTATTTGCTGCCTGCGTACACCAACGGCCTGCAGGGGTATTTTCGCGGGTTGGGAGATATGAAGATCACGCTGGCAGGCACGTTCACGCAGATATCGATGCGCGTTGTGTTCGTGTATCTGTTGGTGCCCCGCATGGGGCTTACAGCCGTGGCGTGGGCCAGCCTTGCGGGATGGCTCTGTATGCTGCTGCTGGAGGTGCCGTACCTGCGCAGCAGGCGCGTGAGGGGCGTGGGATGAACGGCACCGGTTTTCTGCGTCAATGCGCTGAAAAGGAAGCTTTTAATAAGCTGAGGCAGGCACTTTTGTGTTTGCCTTATTTTTTACCGTTTCAGCCAACGGAAACGGAAAACAAAATTCCGGCACGTCCGCTGCGGAAAGACGACGCGGCAAAACGGAGCAGCAAAAAAATTTTTTCGGAAAGCCTTGACCTTGTCACTGTGGCAAGGTATATAGTCGTTACAGGACCGGTCCATACGTGCCCGTTCCGGGGAACGGGCGGAAGAGGAGAAAAACGGCATGTATACCATCGGCGAATTTTCCAATCTGGCGCATGTTTCGGCACGCAGCCTGCGCTATTATGATGCAATGGGGCTGCTGCGCCCCGCGCATATGGGTGAAAACGGATACCGCTATTATACAGGCGGCCAATTGCCGGCGCTGGCAAAGATCGAGACGCTCAAAAGTTATGGCTTTACACTGGCAGAAGTGAAGGAGCTGCTTTTGCTGCCGGAAACAGAACTGGCACACCGCATCCATGTGCGGCGCATAAGCGCGTATGCCCAATTGAACGAGATGCGCCGGGTCATCCGCCGGATGGAAGCTGCCATCGTTCAAATGGAGGGAACCAGTATGGCAAACGATACTTATCATGTAATCTTAATGCAGGCTCCGGCGCAGAAGGTATTCAGTGTCCGGCGGACCATTCAGATTGGAGAGATGCACGACCTGTTCGCGGAACTGCGCGCGCAAATGAAGCGGGCAGGTGTGCGGCGTACCGGCCCCACACAGGCGCGGTACCACGGAGAGGAGTTTTCTTATGAGCATATGGATGTTGAAGCACAGGCGGCTGTAGACGCGGACGGACCGAATGTGTCGGTGATCCCGGCGGGCACGTTCGCGGCTGTGACGCATACCGGCCCATATGAGAATATCAAGTATGCATATGATGCCCTGTGTGGGTGGGTGGCGCATCATCCGGAATATAAAGTCTGCGGTCCGGCCATTGAACGGTATATCAAGGACGAGGCCATGGTGCACGACCCGGAGGAACTGGAGACGGGCGTGCTGTTCCCCGTTTGCCGGGCAGAGGAATGAACGGTTCTTGTACAGTGCCGCAGCGCGCAGTATAATAAAACGGCAGAGATAAAAACACAGCGCGGTCGGTAGTCCGCGCGCGGGGTGCATGCCCTGTCAGTAACCTTCCCTCCCGGGTCGTCCGTTCCCTGCAAGGATTTTCTAAAGGGAGGAAGAGACGGATGCAGAAGTCTCGGGCGTCGTTTACCGTGTTTTTTGAGGACCCTTTCTGGGTAGGCGTGTACGAGCGGGAGGAACCGGGCGGCCTTACGGCCTGCCGTGTGGTGTTTGGGGCGGAGCCGAAAGACGGCGAGATCTATGAGTGGATGCTGCAAAACTGGGCGCAGCTGCACTTTGGCCCCCCGCTGGCGGATGCCCGGAGGCCCCGGGCGGAAAACCCGAAGCGTGCCCGGCGCATGGCCCGGCGTTCCCTTGCCGTACAAGGCGTGGGAACGAAGGCGCAGCAGGCGCTGGCACTGGCGCGCGGTGCCGGCAAACAGGCCCGTGCCGCCGCGCGCCGGGAACAGGAGCAGGCGGACCGGGAGCGGCGCTTTGCCCTGCGCGTTCAGCGCAGGAAGGAAAAGCACAGGGGCAGGTAAAGACCTGCCCCTGTGCTTTTCAGACTGTCGAAAAAGATAAAGAAGTAAAAGAAAAGTCCGGGGGAAAAAGCTGGCGGTGGCAAAGCCATGCATCTTTGCGCAGCAAAGTGCAAGCCACGCGGCGAATGCCGCCAAAAAGGGGTGGTGAAGCCCTTTTTCATTTAAAATAACCCCGCGCCGTGCGCGGCGAACGGGGCCAAAGGCCCTGTGCTTTTGTCTGTTGCGGAAAGGCGCAAACTCCGTCAGTGCGCGCCGGCTTCTTTTTTGCGGCCGCGCTCCTCGGGCGCATAGCCCATCTTACGGATGCGTCCGCGCAGCCAGCCTCCTTGCAAATAGTAAAAAATGAACAGTACGCTGGTGAACACCCAGCTGGCCGGATAACTCACCAGCACGGTGGAAAGTTCGGGCCGCAGCGGAAGCAGAATAAAGATCCAAGCCACGCGCAGCATGCATACGCCGCCGCAGGTCATCAGCATCGGCGCCAGTGAGCAGCCGCATCCGCGCGCCGCGCCGGCCAGGATCTCAATGCAGACATATGTGAAGTAATACGGCACCAGCTGCCGCACCATGTCCAGGCCTATGGACACCACCTCGGCGTCCCTGGTGAACAGGCCCAGCAGATACGGCGCCAGAGAGCAGTACAGCACGCTCATCAGCACAGCGCTGCCGAAGCCAAGCGCAAGGCACACCCGTACGCTCCTGCGGATGCGGTCGTACTTCTGCGCGCCGAAGTTCTGCCCGGCAAAGGTGGTGATGGAAATACCGTACGCGCCCAATATCATCCAGAAGAAGCCGTCCACCTTGCCGTGCGCCGTCCAGGCCGCCACTGTGGCCGTGCCGAAGCCGTTGATGGCTGTTTGAATGAGGATATTGGAAATGGCGTACATGTTCGACTGCAGCCCGGCGGGCACGCCCACGCGCAGGATATCCCCCAGCAGGCGTCCGTGGAAGCGCACCTGCTTCCAATCCAGCCGGTACACGGTTTCCGCGCGCGTCAGCGACACAAGCACCAGTACCGCGCTCACGCCCTGGGAAAGGATGGTGGCCAAAGCCGCGCCCAGCACGCCCATGCCCAGCACCGCGACCAGCACAACGTCCAGAGCGATGTTCACCAGGCACGCGATGATGAGGAAGTACAGCGGGCGGCGGGTGTCGCCCACGGCCCGCAGGATGCCGGAACCCACGTTATACAAAAAGGACGGGATGGTGCCCAGCATGTAAACGCGCAGATAGATGAGGGCAAAGTCCATGATGTCGGCCGGGGTGCCCATGGCGCTCAGCGCCCAGGGCGCGGCCGCCACGCCGACTGCTGTAAGACCAAGCCCCGCGGCCAGAGCCAGCGCCACCGAGGTATGCACCGTACCGCCGACGCTCTCTGCGTCGTGCGCACCGTACGCCTGCGCGATGACCACTGTCGTGCCGGAGGCAAGCCCTACGAACAGGTTGACGAAGAAGTTGATGAGAGAGCCCGTAGCGCCGCCCACGGCGGCCAGCGCCTGCGTGCCAACGAACTGCCCCACGATGACGGCGTCCGCCGTGTTGTAAAGCTGCTGAAAAAACGTACCGAACAAAATCGGGAAAAAGAAATACAACAGCTGCTTCCAGATCACGCCCTCGGTGATCTGGTTCACGGCCATCCCTCCGCCGATCCTTTTGATGCCCACGCCGAAATACACTCCTTTTTTTCAAAACAAGCCGATTATAGCACAACGGCGAGGGGAAGTCGATAAGCGCGGCACAGGTTTTACAAGAATGCCGCAGACCTATCCCTCGCCCAACGCTGCACCAATGCCGATATCTGCGGTGACGACCGTGCCGCATTGCTCCGCTGCCAGCCGGTGGCAGGGTTTGGGCGCGTGGAAAGCAACGGTGACATGCGCGCGCACCGCGCCTTCGGCTGTTTCGCCGGTGTCCGCACACACGCCGCTTGGTACGTCCAGCGCCAGCACAAAGCGGCCGCTGTTCAGCATTGCGGCCGCACGCTGTCCCGCCGGACGCAGAGCGCCGTGAAAGCCCGTGCCGTATACTGCGTCCACCAGCGCGTCCGCCCGGGCGATGAACACCTCGTCCCGCAGCGTCAGGCCGTCCAGCGTCTGTATATGCACGCCCCGGTCCTGCGCGGCTTCCCGATTGGCGGCGGCGTCCGGTGTGGCCGGCTCGCCCTCGGCCAGAACGGCTATCACCTCCACACCGGCGTCTTGCAGGCGGCGCGCCGCCACAAGCCCGTCGCCGCCGTTGTTGCCCCTGCCGCAGAACACCGCCGCGGCTTTCAGGCCCGGCACGCGGGCCATCAGCTCCCGGGCGGCAGCTGTGCCCGCGTTTTCCATCATGCGCAGGTACGGGAGCCCGGCCGCGTCGGCCAGGCGCTCCAGTTCTTTCATTTGGGCAGTCGTAACTTCGTTCATTGTATCCTCCTTGCCTGCGGGCCGGGGGCCCGGCGTTTTTATCAATAGTATAGCATATATGGTTGCGCTCCGCCTGCTTTCTGTTATACTGAAAGAAAATAAAGCGGAGGTGTGGGCGGATGAAAAACCCGTTGGAGGCGGCAGAGGATTACACAAAGCAGGCGGGCTGGCGGGACCTGGCCGAGTTGAAGTGCTGCATGTGCGCTCTGGGCTTGCTGCTGGGGCTGGCCGTACCGCGCCGCTGGCGCAAAAAGGCGGGCCGGGTGTTGCTTTTCAGAAAGAATGAGAAAACTTTTCAGAAAGAATGAGAAAAACGTGTTGCGATTTTGCAACAAAAAGGCAAAAGAAAAAAGGCGTTTACAACGGGTTAAAAAGCCCATGTAAACGCCTTTTAAATACGTGTGAAAACGGTAGTTTCAGGAGAAGATGGAGGGAGCACAGCTCCCTCTCATCGGCCCCTTTTGTCATGCATTCGGCAGCACGCCGCTGGCGTGTGCCTCAGCCTTGCCTGCATCGTCCGCGACGCCGATCACGTCCTCCAAAACGATCTCCCCGATGTCGGGGTTCTGTAGGCGCTTAATGAAGTCGCTGGTATAATTGGAACCTCGGGAGACGACGATGCCGGTGAGCAGCGTGCCCAACCACGGAACCGTGAAGGAGACGCCCACAAGGGCGTACAGATTGACTCCCGCAGCAAAGCAGATAAAGACCGAGATCAGGATCGCCGCCAACTGTGTAGCGAAGGTCTTGTACTGCTTTTTTTCCAACATTTCAAGGATGGTTTTGCCGTACTGGATAAGTGCCTCGACCGTGATGGCAAGCACAAGGATCAAAACAATTGTCTGCATATGTATACCTCCGTATGAATAAATACACAAAGAGCCGTTATGCCACCACGCGAACGTACTCTGCGGAGATCCATCCGTCCAAGCCGTCGGTCTCGACAAAATACCAGCCGTCACACTCGTCAATGACCTCGAACTTTTGCCCAGCCTTAACGCTGTCAACTTGTTTGAAATCATCGGTGCCCGGACCGCTGCGCACGCGGAGGCTGTCCGCAGTGACCGCAATGATTTTGCGCCGGATGGCCTGAGCCGCAGGAAGCATGAGCTTGTCCGCCATGGTGAGGACGGCTACCTGGTCGCCGGGCGTCATGGGTCCAATAGAGAGCACATTGTCTGTCACAGTACAGCCAAGCTGCAGGGACGTAGCCAGGTTCTGCAGCATCTTCACATCTCCCGTGCTTGCAGGCCCAATATTGATGATGCACGCTTCGCTGGAAAGAGGTTTGATGCTTACAGGACCGTATGTTCCGACGCGGTTTTCACAGCCGCAGTAGGGCGCTGGATTGATGGCGGCCGAGGCTCTCCGTGCCGTCCGTACCTCAAAGTGACAGTGTTTGTAGCCTCCGGCAGCATTGCCCGTATTGCCCATGATCCCAATCGCAGCGCCGGCATTGACGCTTTGTCCGGTCCTCACCACCGGGGCCTGTGCCATGTGACAGTAGTAATAGAAGCGGCCGTCATTGCCCTGAATACAGACGTAGTAGCCCCACTCCCACGTTCTGGCCGTCTTGTTTGTAACAATGCCGGAGAAGACCACGATCCCTGCGACTACCGCCCGAATCATGCTGCTGTCAACTCCCACAACATCAATACCGCCGTGCCATGTTTTGCCGCTGTTCCGGGTGTATCCGAAGCGCCCGTAACTATAAGCAATTTGGTTTCTTCCTTCAAAAATTGTCATGCTGCACCTCCAGATAGAATAGGGCTTCGGCGCTGCATCCAGCGCAGCGCCTTGCGTAATTCGTTTAATTCATTGTGTACATAGATGCGGGCTGTGACTTCCACGTCCTTATGCCCGAGAATTTTTGCGATACTGTAAATATCCACGCCATGGCGGCGCAGATAGGTTCCATGTGTGTGCCGCAACTCGTGGGCTGTAAGGCACGGCATGTCTTTATGCCTTTGCGCCATCCGGTCCATTTCCGTCTTGAGCCTGCGGCTCCAGGTGTCCGGGCGCATCAGCCCGCCATCCGGGCCCGGAATCAGATATGGACTGTCTGGATATCGCTGCCGCAGCAGTTCCACAGCTTGCAGAGCGCGGTCCGTCAGAGGATTTGTGCGATAACTCAAAGACTTCGGCGCGGCTATCTCCGGGGCTTGTCCGTGTGGTTTTCGCACGGTGCGGGCGACGCTGTAAACATGCCGTCTGGTGTCGAAATCCGACTTGAAAAAACCCAGTAGTTCGCCCCGGCGCACGCCGGTTTCCAAAGCCAGGACCACCTCCGGCATGGTCTGAAGGAACCAGGCGGAGGCGATCTCGATTTCTGCATTTGAAAACACCTCCTTGACGCGCGGTGTAGCTGTGCTCTCGATTTTTACCTTGTGGGCCGGATTATGCTCGCACAGGCCATTCTCGACCGCTGTCTCTAATATCCCATTGAGGCACATTTTAATCTTGCTGCAGACGGACTTTGACAGGTGGGATACACTGTTATAAAACGCCTTGATGTCCATGGGGGTCAGGTCCATCATGACGCAGCTGCCCAGCGCAGGGAGAATATGCCGCCGCACTGTTATTTCATACGTGGTCGTATAAGCGGTGGGTGTGACGTCCGGCTTCTTGTACACGTTCAGCCAGCGGGCGGCCCAACCACCCAGGGTGAGTATGTCGGCCTGCTTCTCCGGTGTGCCATGGCTTTCCAGCCATCGCTCTGCGCGGCTTTTTGCCTGGGCCGTTGAACGGCCATAAAATGCCTTTTTAATAGGGGTATTATCAGCTTTAAAACCGATGGTTACAGCTACTTTTTTCAATTTCTTTTGCATCGCGTCCGCCCTCCATAATGGCTTTTGTTTACCATTATATAGGCCCGTATGCTTACGGTGCTAATTTCCTGCGCGGGGCTGTGGGAGGCGAAAAAGAACACACATTAATAATGGCGGAGCTCCCCGCACAACAAATCGGCACTCAGACCGGAGATCGCTTTGCCATTTTAAGCGATTCTGGCACAGAAATTATCGCTGGAGCAGAGAGCGGATACCGTTTCAAATTTGAGTGGGGCACGGCCACTATCGGGCGTGGCCAGGCACACAACAATATGCCGCCCTACCTCGTGCAAAATATTGTGGTGCGAGCCTTGTAAGGCCCACATGCTTACGGTGCTAATTTTGCGCTGTGCGATTTGGGAGGTACACGAAAACAAAAAA
>ERZ773260.3320-NODE-3320-length-15559-cov-3.144866_pt1 | contig 15559 bp, 15 predicted proteins | sample MGYA00511387_ERZ773260 | MGnify/ENA primary metagenome ERZ773260 (study PRJEB29015, sample SAMEA2737745) | human gut metagenome | biome: human gut; feature: human-associated habitat; material: faeces | place: China | collected 2012 ... | reverse complement strand
TAGGTGACAGCCTGGAAATTCAGGTAGCTGCTGATGCCAGAGATCCATTTGATACAATTATCTGCCTGACTTTCGAAAAAGATATCATATGGGATGGCGTTGCCGCAACAGAAGATGATATTTATGGCTTGGCAGATGGTCTGAAGAAAGCAGACTAAATGTTATCATTCGATGATGCAGGCAGGAGAGTTTTCCTGCCTGCATCGTTATCCGTTTTTTTAAGATAACTACAACCTGCTATGCTTTCCATTAAAACGGCAGCTTATTGTGCGGTTAGTTCAAACTGTACCGCTCTGTATTCCCCTGAAACGGAAGGAATGCAGATTCCGGCATTCATAAGGGCGCTTCCGCTTAAACACCTCCCATCCTCCAACCGATAAACAGCAGCATCCAGACCTTTCAGCTTGATAAATATCGGCTTACTATTGGCACGCGTGTGTGTTACCACAAGATTTACCAGAACCTGCTTTTTATCCTCCGATACGAAAGCCCATGCCACGAATTCCTTCCCGTCCCCAGGAGCGTTCAGCCGGTAATAATCTCCCCGGTGGATGAGTTCATAATACTTCTTATAGTCGGAAACCTGCTTCCTGACTTCTTCTTTTTCTTCCTGAGGAAGGGTATTCAGATCCAGCTCATAGCCAAAGCTTCCTGCCATCGCTACCACACCTCTGGTATGGAAAGGGGTGATTCTTCCTGTCTGGTGGTTGGGACAGGCCGACACATGGGAGCCCACAGCCCCAATCGGATACAGGAAAGAGGTTCCATATTGAATCTCCAGCCTTTCCACGGCATCCGTATCATCGCTGCACCAGATCTGAGGGGAATAATAAAGCATGGCAGCGTCAAATCTTCCGCCTCCTCCGCTGCAGCCCTCTATCATGAGATCCGGGAATGCCGCGGTCAGCCTTTCCAGAAGCTCATATACACCCAGCATACAGCGGTGATATACTTCTCCCTGTCTCTCTGCCGGAAGCGAAGCGCTGTATATATCGCACATACTGCGGTTCATATCCCACTTCACATAATCGATTTTGGCATTGCTGAGGATATCGGACATCCGTTCAAACAGATAATCCCTCACCTCCCGGCGGGACATGTCCAGAACAAGCTGGAATCTGCTCCGGTTGGGCTTTCTTCCCGGAATCTGAAGCGCCCAGTCAGGATGCGCCCTGTACAGATCGCTGTCCTCAGAAATCATTTCCGGTTCAAACCAAAGCCCGAATTTCATTCCCATGGCGTTGATTTTTTCAGACAGGCTGGAAAGATTGCCCGGCAGCTTGTCAAGATTTACAAACCAGTCGCCCAGACCGGAACAGTCGCCATCACGCTTTCCGAACCAGCCGTCATCCAGCACCAGCATCTCAATTCCCAGTTCTGCCGCCTGACCGGCTATCTTCAGGATTTTTTCTTCATTGAAATCAAAGTATGTGGCCTCCCAGTTGTTAATCAGGATCGGCCTTCTTGCATATTTATATTTTCCTCTGCAGATATGCTCACTGATAATCCTGTGGAAATTATGAGACAGAGCAGTAAACCCCCTGTCGGAATAGCTCATAATCACCTGAGGTGTCTCAAATACCTCCCCCGGTGCGAGACGGAAACAGAAGGATTCCGGATGGATTCCCATAAATACACGGCTCTGCCCCATCTGATCCACTTCAGCGCCTGCGATGAAGTTGCTGCTGTATACAAAGGTCATTCCATAACAATCACCCGCATCTTCCGTTGTCTGCGGAGTGCACAGAATCAGGGAAGGGTTGTGATGATGGCTGGAGGTTCCTCTCTTGCTTCCGATTGATACGGTCCCGTGGCAAAGCGGCGTGCGCTCAACCTGGCGCTCCATGGCATGTCTTCCATGGAAATGGATCATTTCCCATTCTCCAAAAGGCATGTCAAGGCATACGGAAAGCATCTTCTCCAAAGAAACCATCCCCTCTGAGGAATTCTTCAGAACGGCGGCCCGTGTGATCACATCTTCCTTTTCAAATACGCCATATTTCAACAGCAGCTCCAGGCCGGTATTCTCATCACGCAAAAGGATGGAAAGGGAGCTGCTGATTTCCTCTTCATCATATACCGCAGGCATTCCCGTGATCTTATATGCTCCCTTTGTTATTTCATGGGAAACATAGCGGAAATCCGCAGCCATGGTACCGTCAGGATTCACTGCCTCGATGCAGGAGGTACGATAATCCCCCACTCCCTGTGAAGGAAATTCCTGCGGCTGGATATCCAGGGAAAACGTCCTGTCCCCTTCCGCTTCATAAGGATTTCCCGAAAAGCCCGCATCCGTTCCCCAAAGGAGATAATCCATCGTGCTTCCATCCACCCGCTTCCCATAATACAGATGCTGTAAAATGTTATATCTTCCCCCCATCATCTGATAAGTGGTTTCCGCTGTCTGCAGAGTGAATATTTTAGTTGATTCATTAAAGGTAATTGCCATAAACAAGGTCTCCTTCCCATTGTTCTCACTATCTCCATCATATGAAAACCTTAACTTCCTGTCAATCCTTTCTTGTTAGCTTCATCTGTTCTTTTGTTGCTTTTCCGTTCAGAGTAAAAAGCTGTTTATCCTTTGTCCTGCCTCCTGTATTCAGCACGGTCACTTCCACAGTTATCTCCTCTCCATGAATCAATTCCCATGGCACTTCCACAAAAACCGGGCCTTTCGCCTCATAAGAAGCCCCTTTCCGGATCAAGAGCTTCCGCATATCCCCGTCCCGCAGAGCGAGGGCTGCAGGATTTGGGCCGGGCAGTCCCGAGGCCAGGGCCGCCGCCGTCACACCTGCCAAAAAGCCGACAAATAAGCCTTTTCTTTTTTCCGCTTTTTCCTGTTTTTCAGCCATCCTTCTTCGCAAAGGCCTCCTTTTATTAAAAGTCCATTAAAAAAATCAAGGGAATTGTCCATACCATCCCGGACAAGGAATTCATAGAAATGAAGATTTCAGAATTGATAAAAATTATTATAGCACAGTCTTTTCCCTGACGGAAGGCCGGTAATTATAAACTTTTTATGAAAAGCTGTCAAAAACCGCAGGACAGCAGCTGTCTCTTACAGCCCGCCATCCTACGGTTCCACTTTTTTACATCCGGCGGCTCTTCCGCCCTTTATTCTCTTATGAGAAGGCAGCTGCTCTTCCCTTCTGAGCTACGGCTATGTATGTCTTTCCTTCATTCAGCTGGATTTCATTTCCTGCATCGTCAAAATATCTGGTAGGGCCGTAATCGGTCGTTTTCTGCCAGGTGATGTGGATGCATTTGCCCTTTGTAAAATAATACCCGTCTTCTGTGGTATCAAAGTTATAAAAAGCAAGATATCCCTTTGCATCCAGGGTCATCCATTTCGTATTCTGTACAATAACATTTGCAAAGGCTAACTGCTGGCCGTTTGCCGCATCCTTATGCGCTTTCCCGTGGATAGTCTTATAATACAGTCCATCTGCCGCATTGTAGGTAAATCCGGTCTTGGTGTAAGGGAATACATTGGACAGATTTATCTGGTTAGCTGTCTGGGCGCCTGCTCCGTACTGGGCCAGAGTATTCACGCCTGCTGAGAAATTAAAATGCTTGGGGCTGTAAAACTCCGGACGCAGAGCAAGGGAATATCCCAGCTGACTGCAGGCATTGGTAATACCGCTTCCGCTGATATAAGCATTGTGAGGAGCTTTCCTGTCGCTGCTTCTGAAAAAAGCATTCGCTCCGGGTGCGCTTCCTCCGGTACCGTATTCAAATGTTCCCGAAAGGTTGTTGATATCCGGCATGCTGATCCGATCAGCCATATACCACACACCGCCGTAATGAACCAGGATAGGATCCCATTCTGTGGCAATGGGAATATAATAAGCACGGCAGCTTCTTATATTTCCGATGCGGGAAAGCCCCTGCCAGTCATCAATGACGGCAAGCTGACGGGAAATATCCCCTTCCTCCATGATTTCATACAGTACCTTGGCATGGCTGATTCCGTAGGACGGCTGAGCCGCTTTATCGGTAGGCATCATTATGGCAATAGGCCGGGAAGCCGCCTGGGCAGCCGGAACCCATTCATTCGTATATACGCTTCTCACATAACCGGCAGGTCCTTCCTCCGCATGTAATTCCGCCGCCGGTGCAGCTGCTGTCATACAGAGCACTGCAGCCAGAACTGCCGATAACGCTTTCCACTTTTTTTTCTTATTTTTTTGTACATGTGGAAATACTGACTTCCATTTCATATTTTCTTTACCTCCCCTTAATGGTTTGAAGCCTGTCCTTCAAAACAGGTCTGATCTAATAGTACTCATTTCTCTCCTCTTCGTCAACTTTCCGAATGAATTTATGGTAAATTTTCGAAAATATTAAGATTTCATATAAGATTCCATTAGACTTCTTTACAAAAAAATCCGCCTGAAGGCATCAGCTTTTTCCCTTGCCATGGGAAAGCCGGTGTCTTCAGGCAGATTCCTGCCTTTTCCGGCCATCTCCCTCATCGGAACAGCCGGGATATATCGTTAAACATAACAAAGACCATCAGGACCATTAATACCACAAAGCCCGCAAAATGAACCATTCCTTCCTTATCCGGAGGCACAGGTTTTCCCCGTATTGCCTCAATGATAAGGAATACAAGACGTCCGCCGTCCAGCGCAGGCAGCGGAAGGAGGTTCATAACCCCCAGGTTCACACTGAGCAGCAGGGCGATATTAATCATATTCAGGATTACCATCCAAATACCGTACGGCTCCGCCTGTTCCTTCACCTCGCCGATCACCTGGGCCACACCGATAGGGCCTGAAATATCATCCTTGCTGGCTTTGCCCTGTATCAGCATTCCGAGACTCTTAATAGTCGCCCTCAGGCTGTATCGGACCTCATAATAGCTGTATTTGAAGATTCCCGCATTCCTGCAGTCCACATAATCCCCATAGCCGTTAAAGCCCAGCAGGTAGCGCTCTTCCTCTTCGTCATATTTGGGGACAAGGGTTACGGTATGCTTTTCTCCATCCCGAAGGAATTCCACCTTCATCGTTTCTCCCGCGCCCACATAGGTGTTCAGCCAGATTTCCCGGGCCACATAAATCCGTTCCCCGTTCATCCTGGTGATCACATCCCCCGGCTGCATCCCCGCTTCCTGTGCCGGATAGCCGTCGATCAGGCCGTTGATAACCGGCCTGTCACTTCCTGCATATCCCACCACAATCATAGCCAGAATATAAGCCAGAATAAAGTTAAAAAAGGGACCGGCAAAAACAGTGGAAATCCTGGCCCAGACGCTGGCGTTGGGAAAAGCACCCTCCGACGGAGTTCCATTGTCATTGTCAAGCCCGTCTTCCCCTTCAAACATACATGCGCCGCCAATGGGCAGAAGACGCAGTGAATATTCTGTTCCCCCCTTTTTAAAACGGAGCAGCTTGGGCCCCATGCCCACGCTGAACTCCACAACCGTAATGCCGTTGGCTTTTGCCAGAAGAAAATGTCCCAGCTCATGCCCTACGACGATCACTCCGAATACCAGGACAAATAACACGATAGTCAATTGCTTCCATTCTCCTTTATATGTTCGATATATTCATAAGTTTCTGCCTCTGTCTGCAGAATCTCATTGACATTAGGATTCTCAATTACACGGTGATGATTCATACATTTTTCAATCAGCTCCGGTATTTCCAGAAATCCGATGGCATGATCCAGGAACATAGCCACCGCTTTCTCGTTGGCCGCATTGAACACGGTTGGCATGCTGCCTCCCAGCTTTGCCGCCCTCAATCCCAGATCCAGCCCGGAAAAGGTATCCCTGTCCGGCCGCTCAAAGGTTATCTGCCCCAATTTGAAAAAGTCAACTCTTTCACCGGCCATGGGCCTTCTTTCAGGATAAAAAAGAGCATACTGAATGGGCAGCTTCATATCCGGCATTCCCAGCTGGGCAATCACCGCGCCATCCTTATATTCCACCATGGAATGAATGATGCTCTGAGGATGCACCAGCACTTCAATATTGTCCAGATCCACATCAAAAAGCCATCCGGCCTCCATAACCTCCAGGGCCTTATTCACAAGGCTGGCAGAATCCACGGTAATCTTTCTCCCCATGGACCAGTTGGGATGCTTCAGGGCATCCTCAGCCCGCATTCCTGCCAGTTCCTCTCTTTTCTTTCCCCGAAAAGGGCCGCCTGATGCGGTGAGCCAGATTTTGGAAACACCGGAATGATCTTCCCCGTTCATGGACTGGAAAATGGCACTGTGCTCACTGTCTACAGGCAGAATGGGCACGCCGTGTTTTTTCGCCAGGGGCATTATGAGATGCCCCGCCGTTACCAGCGTTTCCTTGTTAGCCAGGGCAATTGTTTTTCCGCTTTCAATAGCAGCTATGGTAGGGCGGATTCCAATCATCCCCACGACAGCCGTCACCAGTATTTCATAGCCTTCCATCTCCGCCAGTTCCAAAAGGCCATCCATCCCATGCAGCACCCTGACGGGAAGATCCGCCACACGTACCTTCAGTTCCCCGGCCGCCGCTTCGCTCCACATAACAGCCAGCTTCGGCATAAATTCCCTGATCTGCTTTTCCATCAGAGCAGCATTGCTGCCGGCAGCCAGCCCCGCCACCTGTAAATCCGGATTTTCCCGGACGATTTCCAGTGTCTGGGTTCCGATGGATCCTGTTGAACCAAGAATTGCTATTTTTTTCATCCGTATGCTCCTTTTAGTCAAATCGTATCAAAAGTATGGCAAGATAATAAATGATAGGCGCCGTAAACAGAACGCTGTCAAAACGGTCCATAATTCCGCCGTGTCCGGGAATCAGCTTTCCATAATCCTTGATATTGTGGTTTCTTTTGATTCCTGAAGCCGCCAGATCCCCCACCTGGGAAATCACAGCGCCCGCCGCACAGATTACAGCAGCTATCCAGGTTATATTCTGATCCGCAAATACCCTTTCCAGAACCAGCCATCCGAAAAGAGCACCCACCAGACCGGCACCCACAACGCCACCGACAGCACCTTCTATCGATTTCTTCGGGCTCAGTACCGGCGCCAGCTTATGCTTTCCGATTGCCATTCCCGAAAGATAGGCACAGGTATCGCAGATCCAGGAACTGATGAAAATCATCCAAACCATATAGATACCGTTGGGAAGATTTCTTGTGAGAAAAATAAACGTAAACAAAACCGGGGCATAAAAGGCGCAGAAAAATGTGGTCATGACCTGCTCCGCCCTGAATTTAGGGAAGGAAAACACATAAACAAACATCAGCCCCAGAAAAATCACAGCGAGCATTCCCATCCAGTAGACAGGATCCTTAATGCCATATACTACCAGGTAGTACAGGATAATTCCCCCATACCCCACTCCCTCCAGGGCATTGTTCTTTTGTCCCGCATCAATAACCCCGCAGGCCTTTGTCAGTTCCCGGAATGCAATTAAAGACAGTATCAGCATTCCCAGAGCAAGAATTCCTCCCCCGGTCAGGAGCAGGAAAAGTGCCAGAACCACAAGCACGACACTGCTCATCAATCTTTTACCAAACATATTCATCCTCCATAATTGAATACAGGACAGTCCTTTTGTCTCATTCGTCTTTTACCAGCCCGTATCTTCTGTCTCTATGATTATATGCTTCGACAGCTTTGACCAATTCTTCTTTTGTAAAATCCGGCCACGGAACTGGTGAAATGTAAAATTCCGTATAGGCCAGCTGCCACAGCAGGAAATTGGAAAGCCGCTGCTCACTGCAGGTACGGATGAGCAGATCCGGATCCGGAATTCCCGCCGTATCCAGGGCATTGCTGATATCATCTTCCGTTATGGAATCCGGATCCAGCTGTCCCTGCACCGCTTTGGCAGCCAGACGCCCAAAGGCTCTGCGCAGCTCATCCCGGCCGCCGTAATTTAAGGCGATCTGGAAATGAAGTCCGGTATTATCCTTCGTAGCCTCCTCAAGCTGGTCAATCCGTGTACGGATATCTTCGTCAAGACCGCTCTTGTCACCGATAACCCGCACGCACATATTATTCTTTGCAGCTGTTTTTAAACAGGTTTTCATATAATTACGCAGAAGCTTCATCAAAGCATCCACTTCATCTGCAGGACGTTTCCAGTTCTCCGTGGAAAATGCATACACGGTAAGGTACTGGATTCCCATGCGGTATGCTTCCTCACAGATAACCTCCACCGTTTTGGCTCCCTGTACATGCCCGTAGTTCCTGGGCATGCCCTTTGCTTTTGCCCACCTGCCGTTCCCATCCAATATAATTGCAACATGATTCGGTACGTTCATATTTCTATTCTCCTGTCCGCAGCTTCTATAATTATCCGCAGGCAAAAATACAGTACTCCGTCTTCACCTGCACGTTTTTTCCGAAACCGGGAAAAAGGGACAAGCACAAAGTAACGCCTGCCCCCTCTTTATTCTCATAATTATTAACCTGTGCTCTATTATTTACTCAATAAAATTTACACAGTAAGTATTTCCTTGGATTTTTCTTCAACCAGCTTATCGATGTCTTTTACATATTTGTCAGTAAGCTTCTGAAGGGAACTCTCCAGTTCCTTGATTTCGTCCTCGGAAACGTCTTCTTTAGCCAGCTTCTTAAAGTAGTCGTTACCATCCCTGCGGATATTGCGGACAGCGACCTTACCTTCTTCGCCTTTCTTCTTCACTTCCTTAACCAGTTCTTTTCTGCGTTCCTCTGTGAGCTCCGGAATCACCAGACGGATAACATTGCCGTCGTTAGAAGGCGTGATTCCCACATCGGAAGCCATAATAGCCTTCTCAATTTCCTTAATCAGGGACTTTTCCCAGGGAGAGATCTGAATCATTCTGGGTTCAGGAACCGTAATATTTCCCACCTGCTGAATAGGTGTGGGTGTTCCATAATAATTTACTTTAAGCTTGTCCAGGATGTGGGGATTCGCACGTCCCGCACGGATAGTGGCAAAATCTGCAGCCAGAAAATCGTAAGCCTTTGTCATTTTGGTATCGAACTGCTGTAATTTTTCGTTCATCGAATTTTCCTCCCTGATTCTTATTTAAACGGTAACCTTGGTTCCGTTAAATTTTCCGTTTACAGTATTCACAATACTGTTTTCTTCGTTGAGTCCGAAAACCCACATGGGCATTTTATTATCCCTGGCAAGTATGGAAGCGGTCATATCCACTACCTGAAGATTCTTCTCAATCACTTCATCTATGCTGACTTCCGTGTATTTCTCTGCCTTCGGGTTCGTCCTCGGGTCATCATTGTATACTCCGTCGATAGCCTTGGCCAGCAGAATCACCTCTGCTTCCACCTCTATCGCCCTGAGCACTACGCCGGTATCCGTAGAGAAATACGGATGGCCCGTGCCTCCTGCAAAAAAGACCACCATTCCCTTTTCAAAGTACTTGTTAGCCCTGTCCTTGGAAAAAAGCTTGGTAAATGTACCGCATTCGAACGGTGTGAGCACCGCCGTCTGCATTCCCTCCGCCCTGCATATCTCAGATACATAGATGCAGTTCATTATGGTTGCCAGCATGCCTATCTGATCCGCCTTCGTCCGGTCTATGTTCTCACTGGTGCGTCCTCTCCAGAAATTACCGCCTCCGATAACCACGCCTACCTGTATGTTATTCTCCGTCAGCTGTTTAATCTGAAGGGCCACCTTTCTTACAGTGCCTTCATCAAAACCGGTCTTCTTTTCTCCCGCAAGGGCTTCACCGCTTAATTTAAGTAAAATTCTTTTCATCATTAACCTCTCATTCTGCCCGGAGCTCATTGCAGTTCTTTCGCTTTTTGTTCAAATTCCTTCCTCGCCATACGGAAACAATCCATCAGCTTGGGGTTAAACTGCCCGCATTCCCCATCGAGTATCATCTGATAGGCAACATCGTAAGAAAATGCCGGCTTGTATACACGATCGCTCACCAGGGCGTCATATACATCCGCTATCGAAACCACCTGGGCCGCAAGCGGTATTTCATCCTCTTTGAGTCCCTGAGGATACCCTTTCCCATCCCATTTTTCATGATGGCTCAAAGCAATATTATAGCAGTATTCCTTGAATATCATGTTATCCGTCACAAAGATTTCCCTGATAATTTCCGCCCCCTTGGAGGTATGGGTCTTCATCAGTTCAAATTCTTCCCGGGTCAGCTTTCCCGGCTTTAGCAGAATAGAATCCGGTACCGTTATCTTCCCCACATCATGCATGGTGGATGCATGGGAAATAATATCGGCCATATCCTCTGTCACCCCGTATTCCGGGTAGTATTTAATCACATATTTCAAAAGTATGGCTGTGAAGGAACGGACTCTGTAAATATGGTTCCCGGACTCCATGCTCCGGAACTCCACGATGGTTCCCAACGTATCGATGATATGGTAATTCATCTCCGTCAGTTCCCTGTTCTTTTCCTTGATTTCCTCCGTCTGCTTCTCCACCATCGCTTCCAGGTTATTCTTATGATGGTACAGATCTACCAGATTGCTTACACGCCTTCTTACAATGGGTACTTCAAAAGGTTTGGATACAATATCGGACACTCCCAGATCATATCCTCTTTTCCTGGATTCACTGGAGGTGTCACTGGTAATCAGTATCACCGGAACAGACATCATGAGATGCTGTTCATGCATATAATCCAGAACTCCGAAACCGTCCATCTCCGGCATGACAATATCCAGCAATATTGCGGCAAGCTTACCACGGTTGCTGTTTATATATTCTACTGCCTCCCTGCCATTTTCCGCCAGGATTACCTCATAATCCTCTTCGAAGATACCCTTAAGTATCTCCCGGTTCATCTCCATGTCATCAACAACAAGTATCCTATCTTTCACGTCTCTATACCTTTCCCACAGACGCCCCTCTACCCTAGAGCCGACTAATCTTCTGTATCAGCATTTTATAAATATCCTCAGCATCCCTCATTGACTCTTCCAGATGATCAAGATTCTTGTTTCTCAGCTGTTCCGTCAATACAGAAATCGTCTGGTAGAAAGACTCCAGTCCCAGGTTTCCGGAAAGACCTTTTAATGTATGAGCATTCTTGAAAGCCTCCTCATACTGTCCGCCTGCAATATTTTCCTTCATCTGTGCGAAATTGGGATCTTCCGGAAAACGCTTCAGGAACTTCAGATACAGACCTTCATTGTTCATGAAACGCTCCATAGTTCTGTCCAAATCCACACCAGCCTCAAGGAGCAGTTTTTTATTTTCTTCGTTCATGTTTTCCCCTTTAATTCAAGCCTTTCCAAGCAGACTTTCCTATAATTTCACGATAAACAAATTATAGCATTCTTTCCGGGTATTATGCAATCTATTTTTTCCATGTATAGGGTACGAACAGGAGCAGCATCGGGAATATTTCCAACCGCCCTGCGAGCATGTCAAACATCAGCACATATTTGGAAAACCCTGAGAAAAAGGCAAAGTTCCCGCTCGGCCCCACCAATGACAGCCCCGGGCCGATGTTGTTCAGCGCCGATATTACCGCCGTAACATTGGTAGTGAAATCAAAGTTGTCGATGGAAAGGAGAAGTATGGATAACGCCAGAATTCCCGCATAGGAAATCAGGAAAATATTCGCCGCTCTCACCACCGGATGATCCAGCTTCTTTCCATCAATCAAAACCACCTTTACACTTCTCGGATGTATCAGGATAGCCAGCTCTTTCTTAATTGTTTTCATATACATCAGTATTCTGGAGACCTTAATTCCTCCGCCGGTACTGCCCGCGCAGGCCCCTACAAACATCAGGAAAACCAGCAGTGTCCTGGAAAACTCCGGCCATTTATCAAAATCTGCCGTAGCAAACCCGGTGGTTGTCATGATTGACGCCACCTGAAAAGCCGCATGTCTCAGGCTGTCACCCACATTACCGATCTGAGAAAGGATATTAATGGTAATCAAAAGAGTGGCGGCCGCAAAAATTCCAAAGTAAAGCTTCACTTCTTCCATGCAGAAGGCATCCTTCAGCTTTCTTGCGATAATCAGATAATAAAAAGCAAAGTTCGTGCCGAACAGCATCATGAAAATGGTAACCACAACCTGCACATAAGGACTGTAACCCGCTATGCTGTCCGAACGGATGCCGAAACCGCCGGTACCGGCTGTACCAAATGCCGTACATACCGCATCGAACATGGGCAGCCTGCCCAGCAGAAGCAGTATGATCTCCAGCACCGTAAGCATTACATAAATCCCATACAGGAAAAATGCAGTGGTTCTTATCCTTGGTACCAGCTTGCTCACAGAAGGCCCGGGGCTTTCCGCACGCATCAGATGCATGGTCTGACCGCTGGTCATGGGCATAATCTGCAGCACAAATACCAGAACCCCCATTCCTCCTATCCAGTGGGAAAAGCTTCTCCAGATCAGAATGCCGTTGGAAAGATCCTCCACCCGGGGCAGAATACTCGCTCCGGTAGTGGTAAAACCGGATATAATCTCGAACAGGGAATCGGTAAAGCTGGGGATTTCTCCTGTAAAATAAAAAGGCAGCGCTCCCACCAGGCTCATGACAATCCAGCCCAATGCAACCCCTACATATCCTTCTCTCGCATAAAACTGAAAGTTTTCAGGCCTTTTGAAGGAAAGTGCTGTCCCGAGGACAAGGGACAGCAGCGCACATGCCAGAAAAACCGGCCATGTCCTTTCCCTGTAAAGAAGAGACACTGCCAGCGGAAGGGCCAGAAAAACCCCTTCCACCTTAAGAATCCAGCCAAGTATATAAGTTATACATTTGTAATTCATGGTACTTATGCTCCTTCTAGGCAAGTATATCTTCTATATCATCCAATCCTTTGTGAGTGGTGACTACAATAACCGTATCTCCTGCTTTTATGGAATCCTGTCCGGTGGGCAGAATAAGCTTCCCCCGTCTGACAATGTTACACAAAAGCAGATTGCTTTTCAGCTTCAAATCGGAAAGAGGGACATTGAGAACCTTGGAATCCTTTTTTACGAAAAATTCCAGCGCCTCCACCTTATTGTCAATCAGCTTGTATACCGCTTCCACCGCACTTCCCATGGAATTCTGCATACCGCGGACATACTTGATAATGTGCTCTGCCGTAAGGTACTTGGGACTGATAACGCTTCCTATATCAAAATTATCTATAATACCGCCGTAATTGATCTTATTTATTTTGGTGATAACCTTAGCCTTGGACACCTTTCCCACATAGCAGGAAAGCATCACATTCTCCTCATCCAGGCCTGTCAGTGATATAAACGCATCCGAACTCTCAATTCCTTCCTCACGGAGAAGATCCGTACCGGAAGCATCTCCGTATATGATCATCGCCTTAGGGAGAAGTTCACTGAGTTCATCACATCTGGCACGGTTATTTTCGATTATTTTCACTTGTATTTTGGACTCCAGGAGCATTCTGGCGAGATAATAGGCAAGAGTCCCTCCTCCCGCAATCATCACATCCCTGATCATTTTGCTCTCTATTCCAATACTGGAAAACAGCGCCTTCATTTTATCCGGAGGCACGATGACAGAAATATAATCTCCCTCATGGAGAATGGTATTTCCATCCGGAATAATAACCTCATGGCTTCCGTCCTTCTCCACCACGCAAATCAGCATGTTGAATCCGAAACGCTTCGTAGCTTCACTGATTTTGCGTTCCGACCAGGAGGAACCATCCGGGATCCGGAATCTGACCAGATCCACCTTTCCCTTGGCAAAGGCATCCACATCCATAGCGGAAGGGATCCGTATCAGCCTGGCTATATCAGAAGCTGCCGCGAGCTCCGGATTAATGGCCAGAGAAAGGCCCAGTTCTTCCTTAATAAACCCTATTTCGGCATAATAGCCAGGGTCACGCACCCTGGCAATTGTCTGACAGTGTCCCGCCTTTCTTGCAATCAGGCAGCACAATAGATTCACTTCATCTTTCCCCGTAACCGCGATCAGGAGGTCCGCTTCTTTTACTCCCGCCTCCACCTGAACACGATAGCTGGTGGCATTGCCCTGGATGCACATAACATCCAGCACATTGCCCACCAGCCCCGCTTTCTCCTCATTCGTGTCAATAATGGTCAGTTCATGACCTTCTTCATTCAGCTGTTCGGCCAGGGCATATCCCACTTTGCCGCAACCGGCAATTATGATTTTCATTTGTGTTTCCTCAGTGCACACAGCACTTTACCTTAATTTTCTTCTTTTTTTGCTCCATGTAGCATACGCTGCTTAATTTGTCCGATATCTATACGCGTCCTAACGCGGAAAGATAATACTTGTACAGAGTTTTGCTCGTCCCCTTGCTGTAATGGAGTCCGTCCGTCAAAGTATAACCCGTTCCCTGAAGATAGGAAAAGCTGTCTATCCAATGGATCTGAGGGCTGAGACGGGCCTGCAGCTTCTTATTAAAGGTGTTCACCATGGATTTGGTTATATACTGCCCATTTTCCACAGGATTAACAGACGCATAATAAACAGTTGCACCCTTTTGTGTCCACTCCGCCGCTTTTTTGTTAACCAGTTCCGCGTAAGCATTCACATTGGCCACATCATTCACGCCCAGATTTATGAGGATCTTCGTGCCTCTGCCCACAACTGCGTCAATCTGGGGCACCGCTTCCGATGCAAACCATTTATAGCCCTGGGAAGATTTGGCAATCCATACATAATCGCTTCCGCCTACCGCATTGTGCATCTGCACAAACCTGGAGTCACCTACGAATATAATTTCCGGTCCTTCCGCAAGTTCTTCCTCTGCTGTCATTAAATCCGCAAATGCCTGCAGCTGGGTATCTGTCTGGGCAATCTGTTCAAGCTGTACCTGCTCAAGCGTCTGAAGCTGGCCTAAAAGCTGGAGCTGCGCCGCATCGATAACAGCGGTCTCCTGCAGTTGAGTAAGTGTCCGGATCTGTGTCTGAACCTGCTCAAGCTGGGTCTGCTGAATATCCCGGATGCTCTGAAGCTGTAAAACAAAGCTTTCCGAATCCTCTTCCGGAACGGTTGTCAGAGTAACAGCCGCCGTATCCTGTGGCTGCTCTGTGCCCGGTGCTTCTTCCTGCACTGCCGCAAGGGCTGTCTGTGCTCCTTCTCCGGCTTCAGCCGTCTTATCTGCCCGTATTGTCATAGACGGTACTGTCAGCGCACACACCGCCGCGAAAGCAAGCGCTGTATGAAACAGCCTCCTATTCACTCTTTTCGTCATCTTTAAGTCCTTTCTGCGAAAACAAGTCTTCATCAACCAAGCAACCCTATTATACGTTGACTTTCGTGAAAAGGCAATCCTTTCCTGCGATAATTGACAGAAAAGCGGCTGCAAAAACGGAAAGAAATTTACACAAAATGCGCTTTTCTTTCCGTTTCTTTACATAGCTTTTACTTTTTACTTAACTTTTTATCTGTTTGTTTTGATGAAAACCTGCATTTCACCTTCGCCTCTGTTGGCCCATGCATAATAAGGAATCCACTGCAGAAACACATCTTCATATACCGGCTTTTTGTATTCCCGATACAGTTCTCCGTCTTCCTCCGCCTGCGGCACCAGTTTTTTCCCTTTCGTGGTTATTATCACCATACGCTGTCCGATTTTTTCTTCCTGTACAGCCTGAGGTTCGGGATC
>ERZ773260.3317-NODE-3317-length-15571-cov-8.119038_pt1 | contig 15571 bp, 17 predicted proteins | sample MGYA00511387_ERZ773260 | MGnify/ENA primary metagenome ERZ773260 (study PRJEB29015, sample SAMEA2737745) | human gut metagenome | biome: human gut; feature: human-associated habitat; material: faeces | place: China | collected 2012 ... | reverse complement strand
GGCTACGTCAACTGAATGAAGGCAAAATATACCGCAAATTGGGGCGTGCAGATTGCAGGAATGATTTTTCAAACACTCTCTAGATATATCTATCCTTATGAAGCCTCTTTTCATAAGCAATATACTTCTCTGTTTCTACTTTATAATTCTCCTGTTTCATCGTTACAAGATAAACCTCAAGCATATAAAAAATTTCCCCATTATGCTTTATCGGCTTACAGATCAATTCTGGAAAATCTACATATCGGAACACACTTGCCGGTGTCACACCGACAAAATCCTTCGTATATACTGTATGAAGTATTAAGGAATAAGGAATTTCTTCTAATCTTAATTCTATTCCAGCCTTCTCTTTTGCATTCTTTAAAACATTCTTTTTTGTAATAGCATTTCCTCTTGGAAAAAGCAGCGTATATGGAATCAGATCTTCCAAATAAATCTCTTCTTTATCCGCTAGTAGATGATCTCGATTCATAAAAGCACATAGCGGTTCTTTTCCTACAAGGGCATGCGATTTTAAGTCTTTATAACTTCTCTTCCCATTCTTTTTCTTTAAACCCGACCAAAACAAAATCTTCGCCTACAACGATTGGTCGTTTCACAAGCATACCATCTGTTGCCAGTAACGCATACTGCTCTTCTTCACTCATTCCAGGCAGTTTATCTTTAATTCCATTATTACGGTAAACCTGTCCACTTGTATTGAAGAAACGCTTTAATGGAAGACCACTTTTCGCATGCCATTCCTTTAACTCTTCCGCAGTTGGATTCTCTTCTACAATATGTCTGTCATCAAACTCCACATCATGATCTTTCAGCCACTTACCTGCTTTCTTACATGTGGAACACTTTGGATACTCTACAAATAAAACTTTCATCCTTATCCTCTCCCCTTCTTATCTTTCTTTAAAAAGTTTTAAAATACTTTTATACCTTCCGAGAATCTAAATATTCTCTATCTGCCAATCGATTGGTTCAAGCTCATGAAAACGTAGGAATTCATTTGCCTGACTAAAATGCCTGCATCCAAAAAATCCACGATAAGCAGACAATGGACTTGGATGTGGTGCCTCTAAAATCAAATGATTTGGATTCGTAAGCATCGGCTTTTTATTCTGTGCCGGTCTTCCCCAAAGCAAAAATACAATTGGCCGATCCTGTGCATTAAGTACACGTATCGCTGCATCCGTAAACTCTTCCCATCCGATTCCTCTATGAGAATTCGCCTGATGCGCCCGAACAGTAAGAACCGTATTTAATAAAAGGACACCTTGCTCTGCCCACTTTACCAAATACCCATTATTCGGAATATAACAACCAAGGTCATCATGAAGTTCCTTATAAATATTAACCAATGATGGCGGAATATCTACCCCCGGCTTTACAGAAAAGCTTAATCCATGTGCCTGCCCGTTATTATGGTACGGATCTTGTCCAAGGATCACAACCTTAACATCCTTTAACGGTGTCAAATGAAATGCACTGAATATCTCATCAGACGGAGGAAAAATTTCATGCGTCTGATATTCCTCATTCACCTTTTTATAAAGTTCTCTGTAATAAGGTTTCTTATATTCCTCTTTGAGCGCCTCCGCCCAATCATTATTAATCGCTGCCATATTTTATCCTCTATTTCCTTCACTGTTTTATCTATATTGCTATTATAGCCTATACTCATGAACAGTGCAATAACTACTAATTTGAGGGACTAAAGAAACGAAAACCAAAAATTTGAGATAGAAGAAAAAGTGAAGATAGTCGCTTCGTAGAAAATGCCTATTCGGCATTTTTACTCGCTCCGACATCACTTTTTCTTCTATCTCAAATTTCTGGTTTTCTGCTTTTAGGCTCCAGAAGGAAATTAGTATTTTTGTTTGAGGAAGAATAAGGGGATTGTCCAGAAGTCTATGGCTTTCCAGGGAATCAAATTCCAAGAAACTGACATTTATATAAGGAGTTCTATTTCTTTTGCCGGTATTCCTTGCTATTTTCTTATCGCGAAATAGTTCTTTGATTAAAAGTCAGAATCTTCTGGAGAATCCCCTTCTCTTTCCAACATAAATCACTAATTTCCTTCTGGAGCCAAACAGCAGAAAAGCAGAAATTTCATATATAATACAATGTGATGTCGGAGCAAGTAAAAATGCCGAACAGGCATTTTCTACGAAGCGACTACCTTCACATTTTCTTTTCTATTAAATTTCTGCTTTTCGTTTCTTTAGTCCTTCAAATTAGTAGTTAAAGATATTCCATAGTGTTTTAAATCAACTTTTCCATTTTTTACTTCCACACCATCTTCTTCCAAACGTTTTGCCTGCTCTCCTTCCCCTCCAAATACAAAAGCCTCTGCAAGTTCTCCTTTGGAGTTTACCACTCGAAAACAGGGGATTGTTTCCGGATCAGGATTTTTATGAAGAGCATTTCCAACTGCACGTGACATCTTTGGATTGCCTGCCATAGCCGCTACCTGCCCATAAGTTGCTACATGACCTTTTGGAATACGTTTGACTGCTTCATAAATTCGTTTTGTTGGACTGTCTGTTATCAGGTCATAACTTTCTGTAATCATTCGTTTAATTTCTTTTACAGGTATTGTTCCATCAAGTATTATTGTATTCCAGTGCTTTTTATTTTGATGATATCCCGGAATGACCGATGGGTATACTTCTCTCCAGAAATCTCTCCATTCTGGTTCTACTTTTACATTTAACTGAACAAATCCATCTTTTTCATATATCCATAAAAACACTTTTTTGCTTTCTTTTACTCTGATGAGCTGCCAGTTTGGATCGCGAAACGGAGCATCTACATATGTATTGGGAAAGGATAGACCATATTCAATTGCTTCTTTTCTTGTAATCATATAAAATTCTCCAATATTTTTTATTTAGGAATACCTCGGTATTTTTAGAATCTTTTTGTTCCTGTTGTTATTATAACATATTCCTGATAAAAAAGACGGTGTGTTTTTAGATGACGGCAAGTGCTATGAAAAATTCCGGGACATTCTTGAATTTTTTATTAATCAAAACTTTTTTCTCCATTTTTTTACTTCTGTATGTTATAATCAAACAGCAGACTCTGCATTTTTTCGCTATGCAGTTTTGCAATGTATCATAAGCTTACATCTCAAAGGGAGATTATGAAAGCATATAAAAGTATATAAAATAATAAGTGAGGTAGAATAATGAACAAAATCAAGATTGGTATTGTAGGTTATGGTAATATTGGTCGTGGTGTGGAGCAGTCAATTAAGCGTAATGATGATATGGAATTGACAGCGGTATTTACAAGAAGAGATCCTGCTACTGTATCTATTCAGACAGAGAGTGCTGCTGTGAAGCATTTTGATGAGATGGTATCTATGAAAGATGAGATTGACGTAATGATTCTTTGTGGTGGTTCTGCAACAGATCTTCCTGTTATCGGACCGGAAGTTGCTGCTTCTTTTAATACGATTGACAGTTTTGATACCCACGCAAAGATTCCTGAATATTTTGCTGCTATGGATAATGCTTCAAAAAAAGGAAATAAAATCAGTATTATTTCTGTCGGCTGGGATCCTGGAATGTTTTCTTTAAATCGTTTGTATGCCGAGTCCATTCTTGTACAGGGAAGTACTTATACTTTCTGGGGCAAGGGTGTAAGTCAGGGACATTCTGATGCGATTCGCCGTATTGAAGGGGTTAAAAATGCAATCCAGTACACAGTTCCTATCGAAGATGCTGTGGAGCAGGTAAGAAGTGGAAGTGAACCAGAACTTACAACACGACAGAAGCATTTAAGAGAGTGCTATGTTGTTCCGGAAGAAGGTGCTGATAAAGCAGCTATTGAAACAGCAATTAAAACAATGCCTAATTACTTCTCTGACTACGATACAACTGTAACATTTATTACCGAGGAGGAATTAAAGGCACATCATAGTAAGATGCCACATGGTGGTTTCGTTATCCGTACTGGTGAAACAGGATGTGAAGGTAATAAACATGTTATCGAATACTCTTTAAAACTTGATTCTAATCCAGAGTTTACAGGAAGTGTACTTGTTGCTTATGCACGTGCTGCTCACAGACTTTCTGTGAAAGGTGAATCTGGTGCCAGAAGTGTATTTGATATCGCACCGGCAATGTTATCTCAGATGACTCCGGAAGAGTTAAGAGCTAAGATGTTATAATCTTATATATTGATGTCAGGGTCAAAAGGTCAAAACGTAATTCGTGACATCAAGTTAGGGGCAAAATACCTTTTGCCCCTAACATTATATATTAAAATTCAAGGAAGGACTTTAAAACCATCATGCCAGTATTTGATTTTAGTAATATGCAGGCAAAAAAAGAGCCTGTACGCTGTACATACACCATGGTCTATTCAGATAACGATCATGCTTCACCGGAAAATCCGATTCTTATAATTGACAATACAAAGAGAGAATGGAAACATCATTCTTTTGGTATTTTTGCAAATCCAAATAAACAAACTACATTTGAGTTTGAAGAAGAAGATGGTACGATCAGTGCAGATATCTTAAAAGCAGATGCTCGTTTTGTCAGTCTTTTAAAATGGCTTGGCGAACACCATATTCACATCCAGCTTTCCGGTAAAAATACTGCACAAGGATATGCAGTCTATAAAATTCAGGAAATTTCTTTTGGAGGAAGAACGAAATTATCTGCAGAAGATGGCTTTTTACAGTTTATGATCGAGCGTCTTTTTGCAAGCAGCGCTCCTGTGGAGGAAACTTCTGAGATAACTACAGAGGAAGAAGACAGTGATGAGATGAAGCTTACCAGTCTTCAGAGCATTACAGACTTTATGACTTGCGCCGGAAGGACGCTTCCTGACAATATCCGCCTGTGGGCCAGAAGAAACCTTGCTGTTGCCCGTTCACGCGAAGTTTCTCCAGAGGAACGACGCCATGCCCAGCGTGCTTTATCTATTATGATGAACATCCAATGGAAAAGTGATTATTTTAAATCTATCGATCCTGAGGAAGCACGACGGATTCTTGACGAAGAACTCTATGGAATGGAACGTGTAAAGCAGAGAATTATTGAGACAATTATCCAGATTAACCGTACACATACTCTTCCTGCTTATGGTCTTTTACTTGTAGGACCTGCCGGTACCGGAAAGTCTCAGATTGCTTACGCTGTTGCTCGTATTTTAAAGCTCCCATGGACAACTTTGGATATGAGTTCCATTAATGATCCCGAACAGTTAACCGGAAGTTCCCGTATTTATGCGAATGCAAAGCCTGGAATTATCATGGATGCTTTTTCAATGGCTGGAGAATCTAATCTCGTTTTCATTATTAACGAGCTTGATAAGGCAAACTCCGGTAAGGGAACTGGTAATCCTGCTGATGTTCTTCTTACTTTATTAGATAACCTTGGCTTTACTGACAACTACATGGAATGTATGATTCCTACTGTTGGAGTTTATCCGATCGCAACTGCCAATGATAAGAGTCAGATCAGCAGTCCTTTAATGTCCCGCTTTGCTGTCATTGATATTCCGGATTATACACCAGAAGAAAAGAAGGCAATCTTCTCTAAATTTGCTCTTCCTAAAGTTCTCAAACGAATCGGCTTACATGAAGGGGAATGTATCATGACGGATGAGGCATTAGATACCGTAATTGACATCTTTTCCGATACTACAGGTATTCGTGACTTAGAACAGGCTGCAGAGCATATCGTAGCGAATGCATTATATCAGATTGAAGTGGATCATTTAAAACAGGTCGTTTTTACCGGAGAAATGGTAAGAGAATTGCTTCTATAACTTTGATTCATAACTTTGATTCATTATGTAAAAAGTCCGATAGAGCAGATATAAGGAGCTCTGCTCATCAGACTTTTTATTTTTTATCTTATTTCATCTTAAATGCAGCTTTTCCATTCTGTTTTATATCGTAGAGGACAGCATCTGCATTTTTACATAACGATACAAAATCTTCTCCCTGTTCAGGGAAAATTACTCCTCCTGCGCTGGCAGACAATTCTACTACCTCACCTGTCGAAAGGGTAAAATGAGAAATCTTCTTCTGAAAGCTTTCCATACAGGCATAAACAGTTTCTGGTTTGACATTTTTCAGATATGCAACAAATTCATCTCCGCCATACCTGCCAAGTATACTGTCTTTCGGAAAACACTCCTGCATTGTCTGTGCAAAGTATTTCAAACAAAGGTCTCCATTACTATGACCATAGGTGTCATTATAAAATTTAAAATTATCTTTTCTCTCCCATATTAAAATTGCGAGCATATATAAAATTGTAAAGCCAACTAATATACTTCCATAAATCCCGCCCCAGGCTGAAATTTAATATCTACTTATCTTTCCCTATAACATCCTCTTATTTTCATACATCAGCTTATCTGCCTGATGGATTGCTTCCATGATTGGATGCACACCGCAGACACCACCAATACTGACGGTTACATGTAAATCCGGATATTCGGTAAACACAATATTCTCAACTGCTTTTTTAATTTTTTTGTTCTTTTCCAGCATATTTTTTTCAGACAGCTTGGGAAAAAGCAATAAAAATTCATCTCCACCATAACGAATCAGAATATCGGTGCTTCGGATGCATGACTGAATAGCAGCAGTAATATCCTTAAGCACTACATCGCCTGCCAGGTGTCCGTATGTGTCATTCACCTGTTTGAAATGATCCACATCTATAATTTCTACACACTCCATACCTTCCATATGAGTAAGATATGTCTCAAAATATCGTCTGGAGTATGCACCAGTCAATGCATCAGAAAAAAGTTCTCTATTCTCCCCACGACTTTTATCCAATAAAAATCTAGTTCCATTCGCATCGATCCAACGCCCTTCATTCATCTTAGAGAGCATCTCCAGCACACATGGTGTCCCGTTGATGCAAAGATATTTTGCAACGACATAATACATATCTCTTCTAGTAAATTCTAACTTATTCAGCATCGTCTTCTGTGACAGGGCACGCGCTGAAATACAGTTGGCACAATTTTCTCCGTTCTCCCAGAAACCGGCACAGTGCTGATCCGTCTGCCTCAATATTCCTTTATCATCTACTTCCATGACTACATTATGAGTCGGATCTACCAGTCGAACAATATCAAAAATCTGCTTAAGATGTTCAAATGCTGCTCTTATATCCTTTCCATCTGCGTTCTCTCCTTCTGAAAGGCCATCTAGAAGAGGAAGTTCCGATGTAACATGCTGTGGTTTAATTACCTGTCCCACCGCTCCGATATAATGATCTGGTGACGATTCTGACCAAAGTGAATGAATTCGAAGATCGCACCACTCATAGTCATTCCCCTGCGGTAACATGATACTCATAGAAAATTCCCGATTTTCCGGTGTTGTTGCATCTAAAGCATCTTTCAAGCGATGAAAATCTTTCTGACTCAAATATTTGAAACAATTCTGATTTGCAATATTCATGACAGAATAACGATATTGTGGCGGTTCATTCCAGTTTACTATATTTGCCAGTCTGGAAACATGATCATATTCAAACTGAATCCCTCCATTTAAAGAAGAAAAAAACTCCAGCCGTTCCTGCATAGATTCGAGCATACGCTGTGCTCGGTCGCTATATGGCATACTCTTTTTCTTCATCACATCTGCTGCCAGACGATCTGCCTCCTGCCGATATGTCTCTTCTCCCATATCTCCCTCCACTACCATACGAAGTTTGGGAGATATTTCATACAGGCATTTTAAGAGAAGCGGATTAAAAGCCCCACATTCACCAGACATAATCATATTCATCGCCGTTTCATGGTCATAAGCATTCTTATAACACCGCTTACTGGTCAGCGCATCGTATACATCTGCCAGAGCAACTACCTGCGCTGAAATCGGAATCTTTTCTCCGAGAAGCCCATCCGGATAACCATGTCCGTCCCACCGTTCATGATGCCAGCGGCAGATTTCCCATGCACTGCGAAGCAGCGGTTTTTCTGATTTCGTAAACATCTGCCTGATAATATCCGCACCAATTGTCGTATGTGTCTTCATGATTTCAAATTCTTCTTGTGTCAGCTTTCCCGGCTTATTTAAAATACTTTCCGGAATACTGATCTTTCCGATATCATGAAGGGCAGATGCCGTTGTAATGATAGCAATATCCGACTCAGACAAATGATATTGATCTGTTTTCTGAACCAGACAACGCAGTAAAAGTTCTGTTATCATGCGAATATGAATGATATGTTCTCCGCTTTCACTGTTTCTAAATTCCACTACATGGCTTAAAATACCAATCATCAGATTGTTATTCTCTTCTTTTTCGTAAATCTGATCAGAGACCATCTGCTTTAATCTTTTCTGATTCGCATATAAATTCAGTATATTCTGCACACGCCTGCGTACGATAAAAGCATCAAACGGTCTTCGTATATAATCTTCTGCTCCCAAAATATATGCCCGCTCAATAATATCTCTTTTTTCTTCCGAAGATATCATGATTACCGGAATCTCATCAATCCAGTGAAACTTATTCATTCGCTCTAACATCTGAAAACCATTCATTTCCGGCATATTAATATCTAAAAGTATCAAATCTATCGTAAGATCATGTTGCAGCATATGGACTGCCTGACAGCCATTTTCTGCCTGCACATATTCATATTTATCCCCAAGAATCGCCATCAGAATCTGACGATTTATTTCTGCATCATCAACGATCATGATCTTTTGTTTCATTCCCATGTATATTAGCTGTCTCCTTTCCCTATGTTTTTTACATCAGCGGTCTATCCGTCTCCCTACCAAGACAGATCCATAACAACGGCAAAGAAAAAAACACCTGACTATTCATACCTTCTTCCACTTTTCTCCCTTTTATTTGGGCAGAGTATATTTATACTCTGAGTATTTTCCCTCTTTAAGAAGCTTAGAATATGCTTCATAAGCTTTCTTTAACGTGTCATATTTTTCACCTTTTGTATATGTTTGAAAACCAAAATCATTATGAATATGATCTGCGATTGCAACATACTTCTCTTTATTTTTATTTCTATAAGCTGTTGTCGTTTCCGATATATAAAAACCACCATTTGCTTTGCTGACAATTACTGGTATTTTCGTTCCTGCCCCAACGCGATTCGTATCAACAGATGTCCAAAACAAATATCTGCCTGAAGGATTCGATGGACTCCCAAGATAAGCCCATGTACCATATTCCAGCAGACTGTTATCTTGTTTTTTAATCTCTTCCTTTACTTTATTAACCATGTCTGAATCAGGACATTTGGAATCTATCTCAAAGCGATTATTCAACTGACTTATTAAATTCTCTAATATTCCTGTTCTGTTAAGTATTCCATGCAGATCTTCGTTAAAGTCTATCGTTGTGTCAGATGAATCTTTGCCTGTGCCTTTCCAGTCAAAAAGAATCCCGTTGCTTCATTGTAAGACACCTCACATTCCCCATTTGCAACAGGAATTCCCTTCCAGTTATCAGTATCTTTCTCGCTTTTGTAATGTGTTTTTCCTGCAATTACAACAGGATCAAATGCCTGCCAGTCATCTCTCTTTTGTTTTAATTTTACGACCTTAACTATATTCGATGCATCTTCATCCATCACTTCTGCCATAATTTCTGCATATGCTGAACGGACATTCGCAATATCAACCGTCTCGCGGCTCTTTTCCACATGTCTGGCATAAACAGGTGCTAATAACGCAATAAGAACACCCATAATTGCAACTACAATTATAAGTTCTACCAGAGTAAAACCTTCATTCTTATTATGCATTTCATTCATAATGCAGCACTCTCCTTCTCTTACTTCTTTATTACCTTTTTTATCATTACCTGTTTATCTAACTGAAAAAAAGCACTGTCTATCCAGACAATGCTCAAAAACGTTGCAACTGGCTGCCATTTTACAGGCCCTTTAGCTTTGCGTCTCAGACTTTCGGCTGATTTGCTACGGTTTTTATTCTTTATTAACATTATACCCTTTCCCTGTTAAAAAGTCCATGAAAATCTTATTATTGGGAATGATTTATTACTTAGAAATCATTTTACCTTTCCAGTCTTTATTTTACTCCATGAAGAATATATATTATAAGACTTTCCATTTCCTTTTAACTTTTTATACGTTCGAATTCTTATATAATACTTTTTCTTTGCTTTAAGTTTTGAAATCGTTTTACTCTTTCTTCCATTTTGCATAAAGCTGAATATCATATTTATTGATATCTGTATCATACATTCTTTCTTTGAACCAGTCCTCAATCCATTTAGAATTTTCAGTATCCTGAATTAAACTATTCGCATCGGCAGATGGAGAAGTACACCAGCCTTCAAATTTATAACCTTCACGTACTGGAATACATTCCCCAATATCGAAAAACAGATTGTCTTCATAATCAGTTGTATCAATCTCACGAACATCCGGATCTTCCGCCTTTAGCCGTCCACCATTTGAATTAAATGTAACGGTAAAACCATCTTCAAAATATGCATACAAAGTCTGGTCTCCTATATAAGTTTTGTGATGTCCTAAATTATGTTCCCAATCAAAAGCCATAAATCTACTTTTCCTGAATAATCAGGCTATCCATCGCTTCTTGCAACTCTGACAAAGTCACTGCATCTCCCGGGTAATACACCGCAGCCCAGCTTGCCCAGGCATCCCCCAGATCATCAACATAATGAGATACTTTTATCGTATTTTTTCCATCTTCCGTCGAATAAGAATACTCAATGCCATATGCCGTCCGTCCTGTCAATTGAGCAGATACTTTAACCGGAGGAGAGGCAATTCTATTTTTATATTTGTCCATCACCACTTCACTTAAACGGTCAAGATGCTCATCTATCGTATCGCCACTCTCTTTTTTCAAAGTAACTACATTGAAATATGGAACCTGCTCCTTGCTGTTTGTATAAACGGTTGTTACTTCGCCATTTTTACTTATAATGTTATAATCTGCTGTTTTAAAAGAATATCCGCCTTCCTCATTGATAATTTCTTTATCCGTAATCCCTGTTGAATTGCCACTAATCGAATTGTTTTTCTCTGTAGAAGTATCACTGCTCGAATTATTTTTCTCTGTGGAAGTGCTGCTAATTGAAGTATCTGCTTCCGATGTTGAGGTATATCCATCTGGGATGTCAAACTGTGATTCTTTCACATCCCCATCAAAAGCAGTAATCTTGATATCTGTTTCTGTCGTTCCATCCATTCTTATGACATATACAAGTTTACCTTCATCATTGTATACAAATTTTATAGTACTATCACCATTTACCACTTCCTCTGTATCGTATTCCATACCATCAAGCTTTACGGTTCCCTTTTCATACTTAATGTCCATCTGGCCGATCTCTAATATGTTATCCATACCCGATGTCACCGTTTTTAACTGTTTTTCAACATCATCTGTGATTTCTCTCTGCTCATATATCTTATTTACCGGGTCAAGAACCGTTAATATATTATCATCTTTCACAATATATAAAAAACGATCCTCACCACTTGTAGCATCAAGATACATTTTTTCTCCTAGCTGATATATGTCTACCGAAATATCTGTACCGTTATTCTTCATGGAGATTCCCATGTGTATCCCTTTATCTTTACTGTACTTGGAAAATAATTCCTGTGTTTTAAATGTACTTACAGATTTTTTTCCGGCTGTACTTCCACAGGCGGCAATACAGAACGACAGAAACAATACCATTACACCTGATAAATATTTTTTTACAAACTTTTTCATAAAAACCTCCTTAATTTAATCCATGTACTCTCGGAATCTTTTTATACTTGATTTCGTGATATCTGATCCGCAACCGCAGTGATACATTTTTCTCATAATAATTCTTAATCAGTTGCTGCAACATTGTATAACCCTTTGTCTCATAACATACACCATTCTTCAGCAGATTACCTGACTCAAAAGACAACACAAAGACACTTCCATCCTTAAATTCAAAAAGAAATGTTTCTCCTGCATCCATTGTGCGAACTTCTATTTCTTTACCTATCTGAAGTGTCTGTAAAGCGTTCATGCACGAGTCAACTGTTTGTTTATCTGTGATTTCACACTCATTATGCGTTTCTCCATCCTGTATATATCGAAGCTTTACGGGAGAACCAATATAATTGGCTATATCAGTCAGTTCCCCACTCCCGCAAGAAAAACCGGATTGTGTATTTTCCGTCTGTTTTGTTTGGATAGAAGACTTTGCATTATTGCATGAAATGCATCCCACACCAGACAATATGCAGCATAAAAAAAGAGAGCCAGCTTTTTTCATCCATATTTTATAGTTTTGCATTCACAACTCCCTCCTTTTCCTATTGATATAGAAAATATATTTTGTATAAACCTTAGTAAAATTATAGGAAATGGAATATAAAAAGTATATAAGGGAACCCCGTCAAATCACTAAAATTTAGATGGCGGAGTTCCGCCATTACAAAATTTGTAAAAAAAATACCCTTCAGATGTTAGATTTTCTTATCTAACGCCTGAAGGGCTATACAAAACAGCTTAACAAATATTCAGATCAAAATTATTTATTATAAAGATTCAGAAGCCCAATGCGAGACTTCACTCCTGTCTTTTCATAAATCGCAGATATATGTCGTTCTAACGTCCTTCTGGAAACAAACAGGCTTTCTGCTATCTCCTGATTATTATCTTCCGTATTGACGAGGCGGTCAAACACCTCACTCTCTCTTTCTGTAAAAGAAAATAACTCTGAAAAATTCCTCAACTTCTCCTCATCATTAATTTCCTCAGTCACCGTTGCGATGAGTTCTTCTAAAAAGATTTTCTTTTGGAAAGTATACATAACTGCCACAATACTGACTGCCACAAACAAAACAAGAATCAGAACAATCGTGACAAGGTCACAATCTGATGACAACAGTAGCAAAACAGGATTAGCAATGACGGCGGCAGTCATGTTGTTGACTGCCCTTCCCATTCCTGCCCATAACTTTGGAACCTTCATATATCGGGAAATTTCCATAAAACCGCAGGTAAAAAACACAGAGAAAAATCCTGTTGACAAATAGAAAACAATAAGTCCTACCAAAAACGATCCGGAAAATCTCAGTACAGCAATACATATCGTGGACAATACCATCACACAATACATAATGATTCCCATATATTTTCGGTTTTTAAAGTCAAATACAAAACCCGCCACCAATCCGCTGAATGCCAGCAGAATTCTCGGCCATTGACCAATATCCATTTCTCCACTGGAATGTACAAGTGTTACTGCATTATCAAGAGTGCTGAAAATACAGGTCATCAACAACACAAGCAGAATCAAAAGGATACCGACAATCTTTCCATTGACATCGTTACCCTCTTCATCACTTAAAGAGAGATTGGTCTGAACTTTGTCCTCTTTGCAGTAATCCCATTTAAGCAGCAAGGCAATAAGAATCAGCAGAAACACAAATAAAACAATCATCTCTGCAAGCTCTGAACGAATCAGGTTGTTGTTCACAAACTGAAGCAGAATGCCAAGCGCATAAGAAATTCCCACTGTTCTCGCTAAGTACTGCTCTGTTTTCATTCTACACATAGAAGTATAAAAAGCAGCACTGCCAGTTAGCCCAAGAAGTAAAAACAGAACAAGTCCAGCAAAAAAAACAGCCGTATAAGTCGTTCCCATATAAATGAAAGCCATACATAAAACAGACAATAGAGCAATAAAAATAAAACAGACTTCTTTCAACCGGTCTTTGCAAAAGTGTTCAAACAATGCGTAGAGTACAAACCCAGCTGCACTGACACCTAGCGCATAATTTTGTGCCAGTACTGTTTGATCTTCCGATACGATATGCGAAAGTACATTCACAAAAAAATACTCCACCCCTAAAAACAAGAACGTAAACAATCCCATCAGGGTAACTGCATATATGTAAGAATCCCTTTTATTAGAATCTATGCTATGTGTGATTTTAGTTAAAATCATATCCACTTCAAAAATCTCCTTTATCTGCGATTGTTATAAGCTCACATCAAAACTGCACCAGGTCTCCTTCGTATCATCAGCACCAGTGACATATCCCACACTTAAATCATAGATTTTGAAGTGGGGGCTTCTTGCTCAATGGCTCTACGATAATTTATGTTTTCGACTGACTCTATTATACCATGAATCACGTTGTCGAATAAGTGTTTTCTTTTGTTTTTAAGCAATTTATCTGCCACATCCACGCTCCGAACTCTGTTCTGCGCCATATCTATTCCTTCTTTTCCAATAAATGCAGTCTTTTTCCCAAGGTTTTGTAACATTGACAGCACATTACAAGGGGCTCCACCGGGATTTGCCTGCAATACTGGATTCCCCCGTACACTGATTCCATTTTCCGTAAAATCCACTAATAACTCTCCTAGTGCCACAACATCAAACGTTTTCATACTGTCACCTCCCTAATCAACTACAATTTCGTATTTCTGAATATTAACAACTGCCTTACCATCACAAATAAAACTGATTCCGTCAGCCTCTATTGGTTGGTACACTGCTCTTACACCCGGTCATACTTAATACTAGTAATCCCACTGTTAGAACAGCCATTATTCGTCTTCTCATTCCTATTCCCCTTTTCGACAAATTATATAATACTGTTTTTCAAGTTGCGTAACCGGTAAAGTAACCGGTTATTATAAAATTGAATTTCTTCTTATTTTCTGTTATCCTTAGTGTAGCATTATAAGAATTACTGTAATTACACATTAGGAAGGTATTTGTTATGGAAGGTAAAAAAAAGAAAGTAACCTTTGATGATATTGCAAAATATACAAATTTTTCAAAAATAACTGCGATGTCCTGATTCATGTTAATTCAGATGTCCCATCTTCGGTACCTTCCTATGGGCGAATTAAAGGATTTTCTGACATATGTGAACAGCACATATCAAACACGAACTCATTCTTACAGGTCTTGGAAACAGCTATAAAGAAACACAACAACGCATTAGCGATATTTTTTCAATTATCAAAGAAAAATATCCCAATATGAAAAAAGGAATCTTTATGGCAAATGATACTCATGCCAACATTCTCCTAAACCTCCTCATACGCGAATACGGTTGTCTCCCCGATGAATATCGTATTGTAGGATTTGATGATTCACCAATTGCCTCGGAAGCAATCGTACCAATCACAACGATTGAACAGCAGATAGACAAAATAGCATATGAGGCAATGAACCTGCTCGTTTTGCAAATGAATGAAAGAAAAAAAGAAAACCTGCGCCTCAAACAGAAATCATTCATAATTGAATAAAGAGGGAGTGAGATACATGGAACAATTATTGATTATTGAAGATGATATAGGGTTGAATCAGGGTTTAAGTAAAGCACTGAAAGCAGATGACCGTCAGATTATATCCTGCCAAGACCTAAAAACGGCGAAGGAACAGCTTCTTTGCGGCGGTGTATCCCTGATCCTGCTGGATATCAATCTGCCGGATGGCAGCGGGCTTGAGCTGCTTCGGGAGGTCAAGGAAAACCTGCCCGGAATTTCTGTTATTCTGCTGACTGCCAACGACACCGATCTGGACATCGTAGACGGACTGGA
>ERZ773260.3315-NODE-3315-length-15574-cov-2.600361_pt1 | contig 15574 bp, 10 predicted proteins | sample MGYA00511387_ERZ773260 | MGnify/ENA primary metagenome ERZ773260 (study PRJEB29015, sample SAMEA2737745) | human gut metagenome | biome: human gut; feature: human-associated habitat; material: faeces | place: China | collected 2012 ... | reverse complement strand
TTGAATATTGCTTATGACGTGTTCAACACGAACCAGACAAACTTCTCTACTCCGATCGGTGGTGATGCGGCTTCCGTAGGCGGACGAGGTTATAAATACAGTACACGTCGTGGTGCTTTGAACATCAACCAATTGTTGAATTGGACACGTGCTTTCAATGATCATAACATAACAGTTTTGTTAGGGCATGAAACAAAGAATGACAAATACGATTATATGTATGGTCATATGACTAACTTTGCCGATCCGACAAATCCTGAATTTAGCAATGCTGCACAATACCAAGGACTGAGCAGCTATTCAGCTGAATATGCATTGGAGGGTTATTTTGGAAAAGCGGAATATAACTATGCCAATAAATATTATTTGACGGCAAGTCTTCGTCGTGACGGTTCTTCTAAATTCCATAAAGACAATCGTTGGGGTACTTTCTGGGCTGCCAGCGCTTCGTGGAATATTCACAACGAAGATTTCATGCAGGATATCAAATCGGTACTTAATCAATTGAAATTGCGTTACAGCTATGGTGTGAACGGTAACGACAATATTGCATCCTACGCTCACTACGGTCTGTACTCCGATGTCGTGTACAACGGTATTACCGGTCAGTTGCCTTCTCAGTTGCAGAACCGCAAATTGACTTGGGAGACCAACAAGACTCACAATATCGGTATCGACTTCCGTCTGTTCGACCGTTTGAACGGTTCTATCGACTGGTATACCCGTCGTACCGAGGATATGTTGATCGCGTCTCCTCTGCCCTATACGACCGGTTTTGCTTCGCAGGCCCAGAACGTGGGTAAGATTCGCAACAGCGGTGTGGAGGTTCAGTTGGATGCCGAGATTTTCAATACCAACGACTTCAAATGGACGGCCGGCGTGAACTTTGCGGCCAACCGTTCGAAAGTGCTCGAACTTGCTCCGGGTCAGGATTTTATAGGAACGACTTTGCGTTATGTCAAGGGCGAACAGCTTTATACCTATTGGTTGTATGACTATGCGGGGGTGAATCCTCAGAACGGTAACGCGTTGTGGCGTAACGAAGAGGGGCTGTTGACCGAGAATTACGGAGAGGCTCGTCGTATCAATGCCGGTTCTCCCGAACCTCTGTGGACGGGCGGTTTCAATACCGAGCTTTCTTGGAGAGGCATATCGCTGGGCATTCAGCTCGAAGCCCGCTATGGTAACAAGGTGTTGAACCAAGACCGTTCGTTGTTCGAAGCAGACGGCTCTTACGGCGATTCGAACATTTGGAAAGGCGCCATGAATTATTGGAAGAAACCGGGCGACACCAATGTATTGCCGAAACCGGTTTACAACAATTCGAGCAACAGCTCTGCTATTTCTACCCGTTATCTCGAAGATGGCAGCTACTTGCGTATCAAGGATATTACGCTGGCATACAGCTTGCCTTCGAAATGGACCAAAAAGGCATTGATGAGCGGTGTCCGCATCTATGCCAGCGCATTGAACCTCTATACGTTCCACAACATGAACTACTGGGATCCCGAACACGGAACCTCGGGTGCTACCATCATCAGTTACCCGATGACCCGTTCGATGATCGTGGGTGTGGATATTACTTTCTAATCAATTAAAAAAGAATTGTTACAATGAAAAAAATAATTTTATCGATAGCAGTTTTAGCGTTGGCTCTTTCTTCCTGCGAGGACTTCCTGACGAAGGAGCCGCCTATGGATCAGTCAGACGAATTGGCTCTGTCGACCTTTGAAGGGATCGACGGAGCGACGGCGGGTAACTATCGGGCAGTCATCTCGTGGTATGGGGCATCGTTCCCGTTGACATTCGACGTGATGTGCGGCAACGGTATGGTAGGCCCGGTCAATACAGGACGTATGCGTATGGAACCGGCATGGAACTATACTTCGACCAGCACGATGGGCCTTTGGTCGAGCGCATATAGCGCGATACTGGGCTGTAATAAAGCACTCACGGCGATTAACGAAGGAAAATTCTCGCGCGACGGGGTAAGCGACGAGCAAATCAACAACATCAAAGCCGAGAATTTGTTCTTGCGTGCTTTGGCTTACTTCGATTTGGTACGAGTTTACGCCCAACCCTACGGTTATATCAAGGCAAACGGTATTACCGGAGTAGAAGCGATGGGTGTGCCCATCGTGTTGAAGGACGACCTCTCGGCCCGTCCCTCCCGTAACACGGTAGCGGAAGTGTATGAAAACCTCATTATACCCGACTTGGTGGAAGCCGAACGCCTGATGAGCGACAGCTATGTGCGCGCCGGGGTGAAAGATGTCGTGGCCACGGTGACGAAACCGGTTATCCAAGCCTTGATGGCACGGGTGTATCTGCACCACGAAGATTGGCAGTTGGCCGCCGATTATGCGACGAAAGTGATCAAGAACGGGCGTTTTCGTCTGCTTTCGGGCGACCGCTTCGTATCGATGTGGGACGGCTCGGTAGACGTAGCCCCCCAATCGGGCAGCGAAATCATATTTGAAGTTTATGTATCCCAAAGCGACGGCAGCCGCAGTGACCTCGGAGACTACTTGACAGCACCCGAAGTTGCAGGTGGAGCCGGTTACGGCGACGTTCGAGTATCGAACGACCTTATCGATTTGTATGACGCAACCGATGTGCGCCTGACCGGATTGACGAAAACCAACAGTAAGTATCCGGGTTATCGCTGGTCGACCAAGTATCCCGGCAAAGGCGGCCTGCTGGCCTACAATAACGTGCCGGTGTTGCGTATCTCGGAAATGTATCTGATACGTTCGGAGGCTATTTACCGCGGAGCCACGGTGTCGGGCGTAACCGCCATCGACGATTTGAACCGCGTAGCCACGAACCGTAATGCCGAGGCTTACGCCACGGTGACACTCGACAACCTGTTCGAGGAAAGCCGCAAGGAGTTCTTGTTCGAGGGGCATATATTCTTCGATATGAAACGATTGCAGAAGTCGTTGGTTCGGACCGATTACGACTTGGATCCGCTCACGAAAAATATCGATTTCCCGAGCTATCGTTGGGCATTGCCTATTCCCGAGAACGATATTTTGAATAACAAAAACATGGATCAGAATCCCGGTTATCAAAGCAAATAAATTTTAATAGAAGACAATTATGAAAATAAGTAAATTTATATATGCGGCTGTTGTAGGAGGGGTATTAGCTTCGTGCCAATCGGTGGATACTCCTATGTTCAGCGACAAAGATGCATTCGTGGCTTTTGACAGTAAGTCCACTTCCATAGCCGAGAATGCAGCTAGAGAGGTTAAAATCCCCATTTCATTGGTGGCTTCCAAAGGGCTCGACGTGTCGGTGGGTTTTGAAATCGATACGACAGCCTATGCCGGTAAAAACGCTGCGAAAGAGGGCGTGAATTACCGTTTGAAAAATACGTCGAATACTTTGTCGTTTACCGATGGCGGCGAGATGGTCGCTTACCTGTCGATCGAACCTATCGATAATGGTACATATGATGGCGATGTGTGTTTCGATATCAAACTTTCTGCCCCCGAAGGCTGTAATTTAGGCGCGAACTACACGACTACCGTCACGATCAGCGATGACGACCACCCGCTGGCCGCTGCCGGAATCTTGGGAACGTATAATGTAGTGGGTCAAACACCGTTCTCGAATGTTCCCGGCCCGTTCTATTGGACGTGTGTGGTATCGAAAGATAACGACTATGTAAATCGGGTATGGTTCACCCAAGTTACACCGGATTTGCAAGGGCTCACACCCAAGCCGGTGATGGGTACGGTAAGCGATGACTTCAATACGATTACGATCCAGTCGGGGCAGAGCTTGGGTACGGTAGGTTCTTATGTTTTCTCGCTTAATATACTTAGCATGTCGAGCGGCCAGCCGGTATCGTCGGCTTCGGCTTCGGTAGTCCCGGGTACATCGATCAATATCAGTGAGGCTTGTTGTATCAGTGAGGCCAATGGCGACCTTTACGCAGGAGCACATACGATCGAAATGACAAAAGTTGAAGAATAATTAAAATCATAGAGCAATGAAAAAATATATTATAGGATTATTCTCTGCAATCTGCCTCATGGGGGCAGGTTGCACCGAATTCGAAGACTTTACGCCGGTGGATATGGGCGAAGGTCCTGCCGTAACGGTGACGGCTGAGAAGACAGCCGTGGATGCTTTCAAGGTAACCATTACTCCGGCAGAGGGAACCGTATATTATTCTTATATTGTGACCGACGAGGCGATGACTGTCGATCCCGACCAGTTGTTGCAAGCGAAATACGAAGGTTCTGCATTGGTGAAAGCTGCCGAAAAACCCAGCGTGAGCGGTACGCTTTCTAACCAGAATTTAGGGGCTACGTACTATGTATATGCCGTGGCATCCAATGAAAAAGGCGTTTGCGGGGCTGTGGCTTCGGCATCTGTCGAATTGCCCGACGAAGAGGCTCCTTATTTGGTGAACGTTCCCGACGGTAATTTATATAAAGCTACGAACGGCGGACGCAGTGTCGTTTTGACTTTCAACGAGACCGTTGTTCGAGGAAGCGGTGCTATCACCTACGATGTGACGAAGGGCGACCTTACCTCTTATGCCAACGGTACGATCGAGAGTGTCGTTATCAATAACGAGTCTGTCACGATTACTTTGCCCGAAAGTGTAGTGTTCGACGAGAACGAAGCCGTATCGTATGTATTCCTCGATTTTGCCGAGGGCGCTTTCGCTGATGCCGGCGGAAATGTGTCTGCTGCATTGGTTGGTGGCGTCGATGAAGAAACTCAAACCGTTGCGGCTCCTTATTGGGAGTATACCGCTGCACAAGAAAGTGATTTTACAGGTACATTCGGATTCTTGTTCTATCAATATGATCTTCAAACACAACAACCCGGAAGTACACCTATGGGATTCGATACTGAGTTTTCATTAAAACATGCAAATAATCCTGATACTCTTGTAATAGACCATTTCTATTTTAAGGATGGGTATCCCAATCAACTGGAAGCCGAAGTGACCGATAATGGTTTTAGAATTGCTGATTTACAAATTATGGGAGTTATGCAGGTAGAAACTAATGTCGGAATGGTTAACGCTATTTTCACTTTCTCAGGACTTCCAGAGAGTGAAACCGATAATTTTGAATATGTAAACTTCTCTGAAAATGTACAAGGCGACGAGGTTGTGTATGCGCAAGATCGTTGGTGTGGACTTTATTGCTTTAATGCCGATGCCGACCCCGGTAGCGACAACTTTAATTTAGGGTGGTATGATTTGTGGAATGCATCTCTCTTCTTTAAAGGATCTGTTCAAGCCGCAGCCGCAAATACTAATATCCCGTCGTCGATAAAGTTGTTGAAAAACGAGATGAAATTGTCGGAAATGAAACCGTTGTCTGCAACAGAAAAACTTCATATGCAGTCCCTTATCAGACAAAATCTTAAAATGAAAAGTATTCGTTGATCCTTTTAAGGATAGAGTTATTGAGCAGCCGGTCTTTTAGAGATCGGCTGCTTTGTTATTGTCAGTACCGAGTCTGTCGTTGTGGAGTATATAGTGATAAATGATTTTTATCTGTCTTGTATTTAGGTCGATAGAAGATTGTAAAGATGTAACATAAATTTATCCTTATTTGCTAATTCCTCTTTTACACGTCGATTCCTTTTTTTCTTATTCTTTTCTAACCCCTCCGTCCTTCGGCCACCTCCCCTATATTTTGCTGCGCAAGACTCCCCGTAATGCTACGGGGCACGGCAGGGGAGAGTTTGATACTTGATTTTGTTGCTGTCGCTGTTTTTTAACCCCTCCGTCCTCCGGACACCTCCCCTATATTTTGCTGCGCAAAACACAGGGGAGGTGTGTGAGATGTATTTCCTTTTCGCTTCTGCTTCGATTTTATATACGACACCTCGTAAGGCTGCTGGGCACGGCAGGGGAGGAGGTTAAAATATCTTTCCGATAGTGGAATGTGAATCCTCTGCTGTTTTAAGGATTGGCTTTGCCAAGAGGATAATTTCGTGGGATTATTTGGAGAGCCGTGTAACTATTTATAATTTTGTGACATAGTTTATCTGGAATGGCAAAAAAAGAAAATACCGATAGGTGGTTTATCTGTATCTCCCGTTTGTGGGTGGTGGCGTTTGTCGCTTTTCCTTTGTTGTGGAGTGCGTGTTCGGGGCCTAAGAACGAAGTGGTGAAGGGATTCGAAGATGCCGCGGAAGTTCCTACGTTGCGTACGCTCGATGTCATGACACTTATTTCGGATTCGGGTGTGACGAGGTATCGTATCAATGCTCCCGAATGGTTGATGTATGAGAATGCCCAAGAGCCATACTGGTATTTCCCACGGGGATTGCATGTGGAGAAGTTCGATTCTGTTTTCGCTACCGAGGCCCTTATTCAGGGCGATACGGCTATTTATTTTAAGAACAAACAGTTGTGGCGGCTCGACCGGAATGTACGTATAGAGAATACGAAAGAAGAGGTTTTTCTTACGTCTCAAATCTTTTGGGATCAGCGTAAACGGGAGATTTATTCCGATTCGTTCATTCATATAGAAACTCCGGACGAAGTCATCGAGGGGTATGGGTTTACGTCTAACGAACAGATGACCCGGTATAAAATCCGTCGTACCAGCGGTATATTCCCTATCAAGCGGGATTCTGTTCCTCCCGATTCGGCGAAGGTCGATAGTGTTGCCGTTCCTAAACAAGCGATAAAGCCATGAATTGGATTTTGATTATTATCATAGCGTTGCTTTTCTCGGCCTTTTTTTCGGGTATGGAGATTGCTTTCGTGTCGTCGAATAAAGTGCGGGTTGAACTGGATATGAAACAGCAGGGCATGATGTCGAAGATATTGGGGCTGTTTTATGGAAACGAGGAGCAGTTTATCTCGACCATGCTGGTGGGCAATAATATAGCTTTGGTTATTTACGGTATGGGCATGGCGGCTCTTTTGGAGCCGGTCATAGCTTTGGTGTGGAATCAGGAGGCTTTTGTCGTTTTGATGCAGACGTTGTTGTCCACTTTGTTAATTTTGTTCGTGGGTGAATTTTTGCCCAAGACGATTTTCCGTGTTAACCCGAATGCGACAATGCGTTTTTTCTCTCCTTTCGTGTGGTTGCTTTATGTCGTTTTATATCCGATTTCGAAGTTTACGTCTGTCGTTTCCAAATGCGTGATGAGACTGGGGGGAGTGAAGATCGCACATCAACCTTATGGAGCCCTGATGAGCAAGATAGAACTCGACTCGTTTATCCAGAAAAGTATAGAAGAATCTGATTCGGGCGAACCGGTGGAGCCGGAGATGAAAATATTCCAAAATGCTCTCGACTTTTCGAATATTCATTTACGGGATTGCATGATACCCCGTACCGAACTCGTGGCTGTGGATATCGACGAGGTTACGGTGGAGGAGTTGTTACAAACGTTCATCAGTACCGGCATATCCAAAGTGGTGGTTTATCGCGAGAATATCGATAATATTCTGGGATATATCCATGCATCGGAGATGTTTCGTCGGCACGAAGATTGGAAAAAGAGTATTCGCCCGGCTGTTTTCGCTCCCGAGAGCATGTTGGCCAATAAGTTGATGCGCACTTTGATGCAACAGAAGAAAAGTTTGGCTATTGTGGTCGATGAGTTCGGGGGAACTGCCGGACTGGTAACTCTCGAAGATTTGGTCGAGGAAATATTCGGAGACATCGAGGACGAACATGATACTCAAAATCTTGTCGCCCGTAAAGTGAGCGACGACGAATTCGAGTTTTCGGGACGTATGGAAATCGAGCGAATCAACGAGGAGTTCGGATTGGATATTCCCGAATCGGACGATTATCTCACGATCGCCGGGTATATCTTGTATCATTATCAGACATTGCCGAGGCTCGGAGAGACCGTGGAAATAGGGAATTACCGGTTTACTATTTTACAACGAAAAGCTACGAAAATAGAACTTGTACGCATGAAAATAGAGAAATAAGAGATTTTTTTGTACTTTCGCTGCCGATATAAATCCAAATTTTTGTATCTTCGTGCCCTTAGTAAAAGAGGATAAAAAATAATAAAATATAAAACTAAAATTCATTCAAAGTAACAAATGGCTACGTTAAACAAAATCAGAAGTAAAGCCGGCCTGCTCGTGGTGATTATAGGGGTCGCCTTGCTCGCTTTTATCGTAGGGGACTTCCTGAATTCGGGACATACCTTCTACGCCATGAATCAAAACAAAGTCGCTGTCGTGAACGGGACGAATATCGGAGTCGAAGAATTTCAAGAACGTGTAAAGGTACGTACAGATGAATTACAACAAATGTATGGACAACGCGGAATGACTTTGCCCGAAGGGTATGTTTCCCGTATCAATCAAGAGGTTTATGACCAGATGGTGAATGAAATATTGTTGAGCGAGGAACTTGAAGAACTGGGAATCGTTGTCAGCAAAGAAGAACTTGCCGACTTGCTAAGCGGTGACAATATATCTCCGCAAGTGCGCCAGTATTTTACGAATCCTCAAACCGGAGAGTTCGACCGTCAAGGCTTGCTTAATTTTATGCAGGTGGTTCTCGATCCGGAATCTCATGGATACAATACACCGGAGTTGCTCGCGCAAATAGAGCCTCAACGCCAAATGTGGCTCAGACTCGAACAGGAGGTTAAACAAAATCGTGCCGTTCAGAAATTTGCCAATTTATTGAATCGTGCGATTATGCCGAATAAGCTGGATCTTGAAAATTCGTTCGAAGATAATAAAACTTCGGCCAATATAGCTTATGCTTTACAACCGTATACATCGATTGCCGATTCGATGATCGCTGTAAGCGACAGTGAGCTTAAAGCCGAATACAACAAGATGAAGTCGTTTTATAAAACGCCCGAACGTCGTTCGATCAAATACATCACGGTAAATATCGTACCCAGTGAGGCCGATTATGCCAAAGCTAAGGAAAAAGCTGAAATGAACGAATCGGTATTCGCTACGACGGACGATGTGGTAGCTTTTATCGCCAATAATTCCGATGAGTCTTATGACGATTCTTTCGTGGCTATTTCGTCGATGCCCGAAAAAATGAAAAAATTTGCACAAACGGCCAGTGTAAATGAATCGTCTCCGATGGAATTCGAAAACGATACTTATACGATGTATCGTTTGATGGATACGAAGGTCGCCCCGGATTCGATCAAAGTTCGTTTGCTTTCGTTTCAACCCCGTTCGACGGAGATCGATAGCGTTTTGAATGTGTTGAATCATGGAGGAAGTTTCGCCGAACTTGCCCCGAAATACAACGGGAATGATGAAATTTGGTTAATGGAAAATATGGCTTCCAGCGTGGGAAGACCTTTCATCAACAAAGTATTTAGCGAGAATGGAAACGGTTATTTCAAGGCCGAGAGCTTGGGCGGGGAACACATCGTACAGATATTGTCTCGTACGGCTCCGGTGAAAAAAGCCAAAGTAGCGGCTTATGTTTTGGCTGTCAATCCCAGTACAGAAACTCATACCGCTCTTTATAACCAGTTGTCTTCTTATAGCGCATCCAATAATAATGCAGAGAAATTCAATACGGGGGCAAAAGAGGCCGGATATACGGTTAACAGCTATGAATGCAGTGCCGAAGATTATTCATTACCCGGAATCAATGATGCCCGTCAAGCCATTCGTTGGGCGTTTAATGCCGACAAAGGCGAGGTTTCGGAAATCTTTACTCTCGATAACTCGTTCGTGGTTGCTGCTCTTGACAACATTACAAAAGAAGGATATGCTCCTCTGGAACAAGTGAAAGATATATTGGCTATGCAGATTCGTAACGATAAGAAAGCCGAGAAGATTATCGGTGACTTGAAATCGAAGAATCTCAATTCTTTGGCCGGATATGCCGAGGCTATGAAGGCACAAGTGGATAGCGCCAAGTTCGTGTCTTTCTCTTCCCCGTCTATCGCAGGTGTCGGTTACGAACCGGTGTTGAGCGGTTTGGCTCCCGTTTCGGAGAATGGAAAGCTCGTAGGTCCAGTGAAGGGATCGAGAGGGGTGTATGTGTTTACGGTTACGGACAAAACCGTTTCGGAACAACCGTTCGATGCCCAGACGGAAACTCAGAAGATTCAGCAGAATTACGGCTATCTCATCAATAGTCGCTTGATGGAAGTTCTTCGGGATAAAGCGGAAATAGAAAATACGATGATTCGTTTCTTCTAATAAACGGATTTTTTGATAAACACAGAGTGCGTATATCGTGGCTGTCGGCTCGATACACGCACTTTGCATTTGTGTTGTAGAATCTCTCGATAGTCATGGAAAAGGAACATTTGTTGGGAAAAACGTTGGAGGAGTTACAGACGGTAGCCGAGGAGAACGGACTGCCTCGTTTCGCGGCGAAACAGATAGCTTCGTGGCTTTATGAAAAGCGTATAGATCGTATTGCGGGCATGTCGAACCTTTCGTTGAAGCATCGGGAGTTATTGTCGCAGCGCTATGATATAGGCCGGGAGGCTCCGGTTCAGTCTCTTCGTTCTACCGATGGAACGATAAAATATCTTTTTCGGGTAGGAGGCGATGATTTTGTGGAAACGGTTTATATTCCCGACCGCGACAGGGCTACTTTGTGTGTGTCGTCGCAAGTGGGCTGCAAGATGAATTGCAGTTTTTGCATGACCGGGAAACAGGGTTTTAAGCGTAGCTTGTCTTCTGCCGAAATAATTAATCAGATTCTTTCGGTGGAGTATAGCGATAAACTGACGAATCTGGTATTTATGGGTATGGGGGAACCGTTTGATAATCTCGACGAGGTGATGAGGGCTCTGTCTGTTCTTACATCGGAATGGGGTTTTGCATGGAGCCCGAAGAGAATCACCGTGTCTACGATAGGCCATTTGAACGGCATACGTCGTTTTCTCGATGAGAGCCGATGCCATTTGGCCGTGAGTCTTCACTCTCCTTTCCCGGAGGAGCGTTTGCGAATTATGCCTGTGGAGAAAGCATTCCCGATGACCGATGTCTTGGATTTATTGCGTCGGCGCGACTTTTCTCACCAACGTAGGCTTTCTTTCGAATATATTTTGTTTAACGGGTACAATGATAGTTTGGATCATGCCGATGCATTGGCTCGTTTGTTGAAAGGTATGGATTGCCGGGTGAACCTGATACGGTTTCACGCTATTCCGGGAGTAACTCTTAAAAGTACCGATATGCAATCGATGGAGGCTTTTCGGGATCGATTGAATAACCGTGGGGTAGTGGCGACTATACGGGCTTCGAGAGGAGAAGATATATTTGCGGCTTGCGGTATGTTGTCTACGGCCGAGAAAAACAAGAAATAGAATCGGGGTTTTAAATAGTTCTTATATCCGGCAGGGTATATCGTGGATTTTTGTTACCTTAGTGAGCTCAAATTAGGTCGGTGATCGTATGCCGAGAAAATTAAGTTATAAAGATTTGGAGTTATGGAACATAAAATAAAAGTGGGGATTACCCAGGGTGACATCAATGGAGTAGGGTATGAGGTTATACTCAAAACATTGTCCGACCCACATATCGTGGAGCTTTGTACACCTGTCGTCTATGGTTCGGCTAAGGTTGCCGCCTATCACCGGAAGGCTCTCGATATTCCGGCTGTTAATTTTAATATTATTAGCGATGCATCGGCAGCCGATGAAAATAAAGTGAATTTGATTACTTGTGTCGACGACGATGTGAAAGTGGAAATAGGAAAGGCTACGGCAATAGGAGGGGAGGCTGCTTATGCCGCTCTTGAACGAGCTGCTGCCGATATGGAAGCCGGTTCGATAGACGTATTGTTGACGGCTCCCATAAACAAACATGCCATACAGTCCGATAAGTTTGATTTTCCCGGACATACCGAGTTTCTTGAACGTCGCTTGGGGAACGGACAAAAGGCGTTGATGATATTGTTGAACGATACTTTACGGGTCGCTTTGGTTTCGGGGCATGTGCCTGTTTCGAAAGTCTCGTCTGTTGTTACGAAGGAAACCATTCTTGAAAAGTTGCAAATTTTTGAACAGTCGTTGAGGCAGGATTTTTGTGTGGTAAAGCCTCGGATTGCCGTGTTGGCGTTAAACCCTCATGCCGGAGACGACGGTCTTTTGGGAACAGAAGAGATTGAAATCATAAAGCCGGCCATTCAAGAGGCCAATGCCAAAGGAATGCTTTGTTTTGGCCCTTATCCGGCCGATGGCTTTTTCGGGACCGGACATTATCGTCAATTCGACGGTGTGTTGGCTATGTATCACGATCAAGGATTGGCGCCTTTCAAGGCGATAGCGATGGAAGACGGGGTGAATTATACGGCCGGATTACCGGTAGTTCGTACTTCTCCCGATCATGGTACGGCATACGACATAGCCGGACAGAACCGAGCCGACGAGCAGTCGTTCCGTCACGCTCTTTATTTGGCGATAGATGTATTCCGTAATCGTTCTTTTTATAAAGAAATAACAGCGTCTCCGTTAAGGAAGCAGTATTTCGATAAAAGCGGGGATAAGGAGGTGCTCGACCTGACATCCGATACCGATAAAGGTGAATGAGTCGTTTTCTTGGAAGAAGAAAAAAGGGTTTGTGTCGAACATCGTTTTTGAGTGTGGAAATGAATAACGAATAAAAAAAACAGAGATATAAAATGGGAAAAGTACTTATTATCGGAGCCGGAGGAGTAGGAACGGTGGTGGCGCATAAAATAGCGCAGAATCCCGATGTGTTTACCGAAATCGTTTTGGCAAGTCGCACGCAGTCCAAGTGCGATGCCATAGCCGATGCCATTGGCGGCAATCGTATCGTGACCGACCGTGTCGATGCCGACAAGGTTGAGGATTTAGTGGCATTGTTCAAAAAGCATAAGCCCGATATCGTTGTCAATGTGGCTTTGCCTTATCAGGACTTGACGATTATGGATGCCTGTTTGCATTGCGGTGTCAATTATCTCGATACGGCCAACTATGAGCCTCTCGACGAAGCTAAATACGAATATAAATGGCAGTGGGCTTATCGGGAACGTTTTGAGCAAGCCGGGTTGACGGCTATTCTCGGTTGCGGATTCGATCCGGGTGTGAGCGGGGTTTATACGGCCTATGCGGCGAAACATTATTTCAAAGAGATGCAATATCTCGATATTGTCGATTGCAATGCCGGTAATCATGGTATGGCATTCGCTACCAATTTCAATCCCGAAATCAATATCCGGGAAGTAACCCAAAAAGGTAAGTATTACGAGAACGGAAAATGGATCGAGACAGAGCCGCACGAGATTCATCGTCCTCTCACTTATCCTAATATAGGCCCCAAAGAATCCTATTTGATTTATCACGAGGAGTTGGAATCGCTGGTTAAAAATTATCCTACTATTAAGCGTGCTCGTTTTTGGATGACTTTCGGACAAGAGTATCTCACTCATTTGCGTGTGATTCAGAATATCGGTATGGCGCGTATCGATCCTATTATGTACAACGGGGTAGAGATCGTACCTATCCAGTTCCTTAAAGCCGTTTTGCCCAACCCGGGAGACCTCGGTAAGAATTACACGGGAGAGACCTCTATCGGTTGTCGCATTCGGGGTATTGGAAAAGATGGAAAGGAACTTACTTATTATGTGTATAATAATTGCAGCCATCATGCTGCCTATCTCGAAACCGGAGCACAGGGTGTGAGCTATACCACGGGCGTTCCTGCTATGATCGGAGCCATGATGTTCCTCACCGGCAAGTGGAAAAAACCGGGCGTTTATAACGTAGAGGAATTCGATCCCGATCCTTTCATGGAACAGCTCAATAAACAAGGCCTGCCGTGGCACGAAGTGTTCAATGGGGATATAGAGTTGTAATTATAGTAAATAAAGACTTTTTTGGATAGGGCTGTCTGTACAACGGATAGTCCTATTTTTTGAGAAAAAGGTTTGTGTTTTGTTTAGGCATACCAACCTTTGCTCTTTTTATCTAAGTCGGTTGCGTATTATCTACGATTCAGTCGATAATTCGAGGGGATTGTCCTTGTATATTCCAACCCCTCGCCGAAGAAACGGTAGTTTCTTCGGGTTCGCCCCTGTTTCGATTTTTAATCGAAGATAGGGGCGAAGGGCAAAAGACGGTCGAAAGTATTAACCTCCTCCTCTGCGCACGAATGTGCGATAGGGGAGGTGGCACGAAGTGACGGAGGGGTTGAAAGGCTGTTCAAAATGTCTCCTTTAATCTTTTTCCTCTACTCATCGCAGATTCAATCTTTTCGTTTTTCTGTTTCTGTTTTAACCCCCTCGCCCTGAGGGCACTCCCCCTATATCGTTGCGCCACACCCCGCAATGCTGCGGGATACGGCAGGGGGAGAGGTTGCGATTTGATTTTATTGCTGTTGCTGTCGCAGTTTTTTAACCCCTCCGTCCTTCGGACACCTCCCCTATATTTTGCTGTGCACAACACAGGGGAGGAGGATTGCAACGCAACCTTGTTTTGTAGCGCCCCGTAATGCTACGGGGCACAGCAGGGGAGAGGGTAAATGCTAAATATTTCATTTTATCTAACGTTATCCTCAAAAATCTCTAAGCTATTAATCTTAACCCCTCTCCTCAGAAATGGGTGTTTCTTCGGGGGCTCCCCTGTGTTGCGCCAGCAATATAAGGGAGACGTGTAATCGCTAAAATTCAAGTCTGTCCCCACGAATTTTCTACTGAATCTTATTTACTTCCAGATGTTTCGTGGAAATTAATCGCTCTATTCTTGGTATTGCCTGTCGTTGTTTCTGTTATAGGGGTTATTGCCTATGTGTTGATAAACAGCTATTTCTCTCGTATTTCTTATTGGATTAGCAGATGATAGTGTTAAATAAATACAAAAAGAAAGAAGAGTGATGTTATTCTGAAATGATATCTTATATATTTGTATTAACAAAATTGTTAGACTAAATTATTAAACTATATTGTTAGTATAAAATATGAAAACGAAAGATACCGAATCGGAGATTTTGAAAGCGGCCGAGCAAGAGTTTATGTTGAAGGGATTCGATGGGGCAAAGACTACTTCGATCGCGCATGCAGCTGGCGTGACACACGCTATGTTGCATTATTATTTCAGAACGAAGGAACAGTTGTTCGAGCGTATTCTTACAGAAAAAGTACAATTGATGAGCGAGTCGGTTCTGGCTGCTTTCGGTCAACCGGGATTGCCTCTCTTGGAGCGGCTGAAAGACGGAGTTACCTGTCATTTTGATTTCATTGCCGCTAATCCGCAATTACCTCGTTTTATCGTAAACGAGGTTTTTAGCCGTCCTGAACGATATAAACTTATGAGCGATAAAATCGTGAAAGTGGCAGATTGTTTGATGAAGGGTATTCAGCAGGAGTTGGACGAGTTGCATGCGCAGGGAAAGGTAGAATGGGTCGATGTCCGAATGTTATTGTTGGATATTATTTCTCTTAATGTTTTTCCGTTTATTGCCTATCCGATTATAGAGCCTATATTGGGAGATATTGCTGCCGATCGGAATCGCTTTTTTGAATTGCGTAAGGCTGAGAATATTGAAATGATTATGCGTCGTATAAAAAAATAATGAATTATGAAGCGAGTTGTTATTTTGTTATATGGCAAATAGTTCTATATAATTTTATTTGTTTACTTTTAT
>ERZ773260.3302-NODE-3302-length-15612-cov-4.702449_pt1 | contig 15612 bp, 13 predicted proteins | sample MGYA00511387_ERZ773260 | MGnify/ENA primary metagenome ERZ773260 (study PRJEB29015, sample SAMEA2737745) | human gut metagenome | biome: human gut; feature: human-associated habitat; material: faeces | place: China | collected 2012 ... | reverse complement strand
TGATCATGTACATGCTGATGTTCTCGGCGGCGATCGTGCTGCGCTACAAGATGAAGAACACCGACCGCCCGTTCCGCCTGGGCAAGGGCAACGGCCTGATGTGGTTCCTGGGCTGTCTGGGTTTCTGCGGAGCCCTGCTGGCCTTCGTCCTGAGCTTCGTACCGCCCAGCCAGATCTCGACCGGCAGCAACACCGTTTGGTTCTCGGTGCTCATCATCGGTTGCGTGGTAGTCGTGGGCGCCCCGTTCGTGATCTACGCCATGCGCAAACCGTCGTGGAAAGACCCCGAGGCCGCGGCCGACTTCGCCCCGTTCCACTGGGAGCAGCAGCCCGTCGTAGCGGCTCCGGTACATACCAACGCTCCCGAACCGATGGCGAAACCTTCGGATACGGAACTTCACAACAAATAAATCGGTAAATACATCAGACAATGATCCAGAAAATCGACAACGCAACGGTTCGCGAGGCCGTACAGCAGGCCTACGAGCGCTGCAAGAACGAAACGGGCGGCAAGAACGCCGACTATATCCCCTACCTGGCCAACGTACCGTCGACCCTCTTCGGCATCGCGGCCTGCCTGCCCGACGGGGAGGTGATCGCCGTGGGCGACACCGATTACAAATTCGGCATCGAATCGGTATCGAAAGTCCCGACGGCCATCCTGGCGATGAACCAGTACAGCGCACAGGAGGTGCTGACGAAGATCGGCGCCGATGCGACGGGGCTGCCTTTCAATTCGATCATGGCGATCCTGCTCGAAAACGACCATCCCTCGACGCCGCTGGTGAATGCCGGGGCGATCAGCGCCTGCTCGATGGTGCAGCCCGTAGGCGACAGCGACGGCAAATGGAAGGCGATCACGGGCTTCATCGAAGGGCTCGCAGGCTCGCAGGTCGAGGTGATCGACGAGTTGTACAAGTCGGAGACGGCGACCAACTTCAACAACAAGTCGATCGCATGGCTGCTGAAGAATTACAACCGCATCTACGACGACCCGGACATGGCGCTGGACATCTACACGCGCCAGTGTTCGATCGGCGTGACGGCCAAGCAGCTCGCCACGATGGCGGCGACGATCGCCAACGGAGGCAAGAACCCCGTGACCAAACAACAGGTCTTCAAGCCCGAGCTGTCGCCCAAAATCGCCTCGATGATGGCGACCGTGGGTTTCTACGAGCACACGGGCGACTGGCTCTTCACGACGGGGCTCCCGGCCAAGACGGGCGTGGGCGGCGGCATCATGGGCGTCGTCCCGGGCGTGATGGGCGTAGCAGCCTTCGCGCCGCCGCTCGACGAGGCCGGCAACTCGGTCAAGGCGCAGAAGGCGCTGGCCTACATCGCCGGGCACCTCAACCTCAATATTTTCGGCACCACGCGCTGCGTGATGGCCGAAAAGGAAGCTGCGCAGGCGTAGGCCTGCAACGGCAACTGGGCAAAAGGCCTGCGCATGACGTGCGCAGGCCTTTTCCATTGCGGGATGCACCGGGAGGCAAAAACAGGGGGGGGGCGAAAAAAACAGGTACGGCCGGACGAACAATAGTGACGCTGTTCAGGGGGAGAAGAATTCATCGCCCGAACCGTACCCGGAGGCGGCGTATGGCCTGCGGCCTGCGAAAAAAAGCAAGGGCGCAGGTGCAAACTCCCGTTAACAGGCCTTCCGAGCCTTGCATGGTAGTTGCCCTTACGCCCGAGCCCGCCCCGGCACGAGGCCGGGACATAGCAAGGGTTTCAGACAATATTTACACCACGCATAAACCTGTCATAGCAACAGTCGGAAGTTTGTTAACGGCGTAAAGGTTGTCTTAACCTTATGGTATGTCGTTACGGCGATGCCGTATTGTTCTGCAAAGTTAGCATAATTTCTGTATTCTGAATTTTACTGGTACAAATATAAGTAAATTACTTAATACTTAAACATGTTTAAGTGCAAAAAATCGACTTATTCCATTTTTTTGTAAAATGGAACGGAAAAAACAACGCCGCGACGAAGAATTGCTTCAAAAAATCATTCTGCGGGTGAAGGAACTAAGGCACATGCACAACCACCAATCGCAGGAGCAGTTGGCCGAAGCGACCGAGTTGGGAATCGCACAACTCGAATCCGGCAAGAATTTCCCGAATCTGACGACTATTTCGATTATTTGCAAGTTTTACAATATTACCCTCGACGAATTTTTCGCCCCGCTCCATTACCCGCCGAAAGAAAAATAAACCCCTCGGGGGCTTCGGCGGCGGCTATCGCCGGGGCAAACCCGATAAGCGGCAAACAAATAACCGGCAAACAGATAACCGAAAAACAGATAAACAGCAATCAAGAACCGGCGGCAACAATCGGCAACGGACAACGTACAAAAAAAAAGGTTCCGCTTTTGCGGAACCTTTTTACATACTGAAATACGGCACCTTACTCCGCCTCTTCGGCAACGGCGCGGAACAGCGCGACGTCTTCGAGCGTGGAGTTCATGACGTAGGTATAGGCCTCCGAGATCTTACCCTCGGCAAGTTTGCAGAAGATTTTCGCCGAATCGGCATACTCCTCCGAATCGCCGGCCTGACGGGCCAGCAGGTAGGTGATGATGATATGGCCGGCGGTCTCGACCAGACGGCGTGCGTGGAAATCCTTGAAGCCGCAAAGTTCCTTGTCCCCGGCTTCGACATGGGCGGTCATTTCCGAGAACTTCGCGGTCAGCTCCTTCAGCTTCGCAACGACGGGCTGCATGGGCTGGCTGTATTCGGCGGCGGCGTAACGCTCGATCTGCTCCATGAAGGTGCCCTTGGTCACGGCGTTGATCGCCGCCACGACCTGCAGCTGCGAGGTACCCTCGTAGATATTCATGATACGTGCGTCGCGGTAGAGGCGCTCGCAGGGATAGTCCTTCATGAAGCCCGAACCGCCGTGGATCTGGATGGCGTCGTAGGCCTGCTGGTTGGCGTACTCAGACGAGAAGAGCTTGACGAGCGGCGTGAAGCCGTCGGCCAGGCGGTTGTAGAACTTCATCTCCTGGCGTTCGTCGCCTTCGAGCGGACGCTCGTGCGCGATATGGCCGTACTGCTTGTAGACCTCGACGAAGCGCGTCGTCTCGTACAACAGCGCACGGACACCCTGTAACTTGGCCTTCATGTTGGAGAGCATCTCCGCAACGGCCGCGAAGCGGATGATCGGCTTGCCGAACTGCTCGCGCTCCTGGGCGTATTTCAGCGCCTCGCGGTAGGCGGCTTCGCACAAGCCCACCGACTGCGCACCGATACCCAGGCGGGCGGCGTTCATCAGCGACATCACGTATTTGATAAGGCCCATCTTGCGGTCGCCGACCAGCTGCGCGGGGGCGTTGGTGAAGACCAGCTCGCACGTCGGAGAGCCCTTGATACCCATTTTGTTCTCGATACGGCGCACCTTCACGCCGCCGTCGCGCTTGTCATAGACGAGCATCGACAGCCCGCGGGCGTCGGAGGTACCCTCTTCGGTACGCGCCAGCACGAGCGAAACGTCGCCGTCGCCGTTGGTGATGAAGCGCTTGACGCCGTTCAGCAGCCAGGTCTGCTTCTCCTCGGACCACGTAGCCTTGAGCATCACGGCGCCCAGGTCGGAACCCGCATCCGGCTCGGTGAGATCCATGGCGCAGGTAGCGCCCGCGGAAACCCACGGCAGGTATTTGGCCTTGAGCTCCTCCGAGGCGAACTCGTTGAGCGTCTCGGCACAGTCCTGCAAACCCCAGATGTTCTCGAAGCCGGCATCGGCGCGGGCGACCATCTCGTTGGCCATCACGAAGCAGACCAGCGGGAAATTCAGGCCGTCGTACTTGCGGGGCAGCGTAAGGCCGCTCAGGCCCGCGTCGACGATGGCCTTCATGTTCTGAACCGTGCCCGCAGCGTACTCCACGTGGTCGTTCACGACGCGGGGGCCTTCGTGATCCACGCCCTCGGCATTGGGAGCAATGACCTCGCCGCAGACTTCACCGGCGATCTCCAGCACGCGGCGGTAGGAGTCCATGGCGTCTTCGAAATCCTGCGGCGCGAAATCGTAGAGGTCTTTCTCGGCGAAGCCGCGCTCTTTCAGCTCCACGATCTTGCGCATCATCGGATGCTGGAGGTGGAACTGCAAATCCTTATTGTCTGAAAAGAAATTAGCCATTACTTCGAATTTTGTTTGTAGTACTTAATCATCTTGGGGATCACCTCGTTGACGTCGCCCGTGATGGCGTAGTCGGCAATCTTGTTGATCGGGGCTTCGGGGTCGGTGTTGATCGAAATGACCATGGCCGAGCCGTCCATGCCGGCCGTATGCTGGATCTGCCCCGAGATACCGCAGGCGATGTAGAGTTTGGGGCGTACCGTCACACCGGTCTGACCCACCTGGCGCGCATGGTCTGCGAACCCGGCGTCGACGGCTGCGCGGCTCGCGCCCACCTCGGCACCCAGCACGTCGGCCAGCTCGAACACCAGGTCGAAGTTCTCCTTCGAACCCATGCCGTAGCCGCCCGCGACGATGACGCCGGCACCCTTGATGTCGATCTTGCTCTCGGCAATCTCACGGTCGATGATCTTCACCGCGAGGTCTGCGTCCTTCACGAATTTCTGCCACTCGATCTTCTTCACCTCGCCGGCACCCGGCTTGGCGGCATATTCGCGGCGCATGACGCCTTCGCGGACGGTGGCCATCTGCGGACGGTTGTCGGGGTTGACGATCGTGGCGATGATGTTGCCGCCGAAGGCGGGGCGGATCTGGTAGAGCAGGTCTTTGTACTCCCTGCCGCTCTTGGCGTCTTTGTGGTCGCCGATCACCAGCTGCGTACAGTCGGCCGTAAGGCCGCTGTAAAGCGCCGACGACACGCGCGGCGCGAAATCGCGGCCGTTGCACGTCGCGCCGAACAGCACGATCTGGGGTTTCTCCTGCTCGATCAGGCCGCACATGACGGCCGTATGGGGCAGCGTACGGAACGGTGCGAACACCTTGTCGTCGGCGATCCATACGGTATCGGCGCCGTATTTGGCGAGCTCATGCTCGATGCCGGCGAGGTTCTCGCCCAGCACCACGGCTTCGAGTTTCACGCCCAGCGTCGTGGCCAGTTCGCGGCCCTTGGTCATCAGTTCGAGGCACACCTCGGCGGCCTTGCCGCCCTCGTTCTCGATATATACGAATATGTTGTTCATCTCCTATGCACGTATTAACCGAGCGTGTGGCTCGCGATAAGTTCGACCATCAGTGAATTGATATCCTCGTCGGCAGCGGTGAGCTTCTTGGCCTCCTTGGCCTGGAAAACCACGTTCTCGATCTTCTTGACCTTCGTGGGCGAACCCTGAAGGCCGAGCTGCTGCGGGTCGGGATCGACGTCGGCGGCAGCCCACTCGACGATCTGCAGGTAGGGCTTCGCGGCGGCGCGCCGTGCGGCTTCCGATTCGGGCGCCGCGGCGATTTCAGACCCGGAGAGGGCGAATTTGCAGGTCATCACGCGCTTGGCGTTGCGCGGACGGCACTCGGGAGCCGAGGCATTGACCGTAATGACAGCCGGGACGGGGCACTCGACGGTCTCGGTGCCGCAGTTCAGGCGGCGCCGGATAACCAGCGTGCTGTCCTTGATGTCGAGGATCTCTTCGGCATAGGTAACCTGCGGCAGGCCGAGTTTCTCAGCCACCTGGGGGCCGACCTGCGCCGTATCGCCGTCGATGGCCTGGCGGCCGGCGAAAATGATGTCGGGCCGGATCTTTTTCAGGGCGCACGACAAGGCGTACGACGTGGCGAGCGTGTCCGAACCGGCGAATTCGCGGCCCGAAAGCAGGTAACCGCCGTCGGCGCCGCGGAACATCGCGTCGCGGATGATGTCGGCGGCACGCTGGGGCCCCATCGTCAGGATATGAACCGTCGAAGCGTCGGTGCGGTCTTTAAGCGCGAGCGCCATTTCGAGCGCATTGAGATCTTCGGGATTGAAGATGGCCGGCAGCGCCGCGCGGTTGACCGTCCCTTCGGGGGTCATCGCATCCTTACCCACGTTGCGGGTATCGGGCACCTGCTTTGCCAATACAACAATTTTCAGCTGTTTTTTCATAGTAGGTATTTATGGTTAATAGCTATCTTACGATGGTTTCGCCGCGGTCGGGGCCGACGGAGATGATCTTCACCGGAACACCCGTCTCGCGTTCGATGAACTCGACATAGGCCTTGAACTCCGCGGGGAAGTCCTCGTAGCGGGTGAAGGCGCGCAGGTCGCATTTCCACCCCGGGAACTCGCGGTAGACGGGTTTCAGGTCGTCGCCGACCTCATAGGGGAAATACGACGTACGTTTGCCGCCGACCTCGTATTCGGTGGCGACGCGGATGGTCTCGAAATCGTTCATGACGTCGGACTTCATCATGATGAGCTGCGTCACGCCGTTAATCATGATCGAATACCTGAGCGCCACCATGTCGAGCCATCCGCAACGGCGCTCGCGCCCCGTGACGGCTCCGTACTCATGACCGATGTCGCGCAGCCGGGCACCCGTTTCGTCGAACAGCTCCGTGGGGAACGGGCCGCTGCCGACGCGTGTGCAGTAGGCCTTGAAGATACCGTAGACCTCGCCGATGCGGTTCGGGGCGATGCCCAGCCCGATGCAGGCGCCGGCGCAGACCGTGTTCGACGAGGTGACGAAGGGATAGGAACCGAAATCCACGTCGAGCAGCGTACCCTGGGCGCCTTCGGCCAGGATGCTCTTGTCCGCGGCGAGGCACTCGTTGACGAAATACTCGCTGTCGATGATGTTGAAACGACGCAGGTACTCGACCGCCGCAAACCACTTCTGTTCCAACTCGGTGATGTCGTACTCGTAGGCCAGGCCGCGCAGGATCTTCTCGTGGCGAGCCTTGGCGCGGGCGTATATCTTTTCGAAATCGGCGCTCAGCACATCGCCCACGCGCATGCCGTTGCGGCTGACCTTGTCGGTATAGGTCGGGCCGATGCCCTTGCCGGTGGTGCCGATCCTGGCGCTGCCCTTGGCCGCCTCGTACGCAGCGTCGAGGATGCGGTGCGTGGGCAGGATGAGGTGGGCCTTCTTCGAAATGCAGAGCTGCTTGGTGAGGTCGTGGCCGCTGGCCGCGAGCGCTTCGGCCTCTTCACGGAAAAGGACGGCGTCGATCACCACACCGTTACCGATGATATTGGTCTTACCGCCCTGGAATATGCCCGAAGGGATCGAGCGGAGCACGTATTTCTCGCCGTTGAATTCCAATGTATGACCGGCATTGGGGCCGCCCTGGAAGCGGGCTACGACCTGGTAGCCAGGCGTCAGCACATCCACAACTTTTCCCTTGCCCTCGTCACCCCATTGCAGGCCGAGGATAACGTCAACTTTTTTCATTGTATCCGGTAATATTTATGGCGCAAAAGACATTTTTTGCACCCAAAGGTAAGAATTATTATCCGAAATACCCAACCCGCGGCGGCGACTTTTCAACAATGTATCAGAAATAAGCGTACCGGAAACCCGCCGCGGAAGGCAAATGACAGTGCCGGGGGGGGGCAGCAGCAAACAACGCAGCAACCGACAGGAAGCGATGCGGGCAGGTGACGGGAAGCGACGCGGGCAGTCAGCGGAAAACGATGCGGGGGGGGGGCGGTCAGCGGACGACCACCTCGGTCGGCCCGTTGCGGTCGACGCCCTGCGAAGCGAGGCAATAGACGGTCGTAAGGAAAGGATTGTCGCGCGTGTCGGCCTGCAACTGCCCCGAGCAGGGGGGGGGCAGGTCGAGCGTCACCAGCAGGTTGCCGCGGCAATCGAGCGAGCGCAGGGAAGAGTTGGATTTCAGGTCGAGGCGTGCGAGCAGGTTTTCGGCACAGTCCAACTGCGTAAGCCCGCGCAGGCCGTCGATGTCGAGCGACGTGATTTCGTTGTCGCCGCAATCGAGCTTTTGCAGGTCGGGGCATTTGCGCAGGTCGAGCCGCGTGAGATTATTGCCGCTGCAATCGAGCTCGCGCAGGCGGGAAAACTCGCCGATCTCCCACATCGCGGAGATGTTGCGGCCGGAGCAATCCATCGCCAGGACGCGCTGCGCCTCGTAGCGCGAAATGCGTCCGTCGTGATCCAAATCGAACATTCCGAGACAGAATCGTTCGAAGGCGGGATCTGCGAAGGTGATATAAATACGCTTGTTCTTATCATCCTGCTCGTTCTCAGCAAGGCCGCAGGCCGTGAACAGCAACAGAGCGAGAACAGGGATAAAGCGCAGCATGGCCGGATCAGATATTCACGTCGTCGTCGGAGTCGCCGCCGCCGTCGTCGGAATTGGCGTCGTCCTGGATTTCGTCGGCGCCCTTGATTTCGTCGTCGTAGTAATCCTTGTCGTCCTCCTCCTGCGCATTGTCGTCGATCTTCACGTCGATCTTCACCATATAGGCGATCTCGTCGGTATCGAACGGCACGGCATAGAAAAAATCGCCGTTGGGTTTGTCCACGCGCATCATCGCTTCGGTGAACCCCAGCGGGTATTTTTCCTTTACGGCATCCTGCAGTTCGGGAGTCAAGTTGTGAAAGCTCGTTACGATATGTTTCTTCGTCGTATTCTGTTTAGCCATAGTAATGCTTGGAAATTTTCTGCAATTATAAGCAAAATTTACATATCGCACCACATCCGTAATTTTTTTTTGCATTTTTTTTGAATTTGCAGGATGTTATAAACAAAATACGTACCTTTACGCAGGTTATACTTATATTATGATACGCGAGAGAGTCGAAGAGCTGCGGCGGCAGCTCGAGTACCATAACTTCAGATATTACGTCGAAAACGCCCCTGAGATCTCCGACTTCGAATTCGACACGATGATGCGCGAATTGCAGGATCTGGAACGGGCGCACCCCGAACTGTCCGACCCCAATTCGCCCTCGGTGCGTGTCGGGAGCGACATCACGTCGGAGTTCCGGAGCGTAAAGCACCGGTTCCCGATGCTTTCGCTCGGCAACACCTATTCGCTCGACGAACTGCATGAATTCATCGCCCGCATCGAAAAGGAGGCCGGGCCGACGGAGTTCGTCTGCGAACTGAAATTCGACGGCACGGCCATATCGCTCACCTACGAGGACGGGCGGCTGCTGCGTGCCGTGACGCGCGGCGACGGCACGCAGGGCGACGACGTGACGGCCAACGTACGTACGGTGCGCACGGTTCCCCTGCGCCTGAGGGGCGACGACTGGCCGCCCTACTTCGAAATACGGGGCGAGATCCTGATGCCCTACGCCTCGTTCGACAAAATCAACGCCGAGCGCGAGGCGGCCGGGGAGACGCTCTTCGCAAACCCGCGCAACGCCGCGGCGGGGACGCTCAAGCAGCAGGCGTCGTCGGTGGTCGCACGCCGCGGCCTGGACTGCACGCTCTACCAGTTGGCGGGCGACGACCTGCCCTTCACGAACCACTGGGAAAGCCTGCAGAAAGCCCGCGAGTGGGGATTCAAAGTCTCGGACGCGGCGCGCATATGCCGCACTGCGGAGCAGATCGACGCCTACATCGCGCATTGGGACGAGGGGCGCCATGCCCTGCCCTTCCCGACCGACGGCGTGGTGATCAAGGTCAACGACTTCGCCGTAAGGCGGCAGCTGGGATTCACGGCCAAGGCCCCGAAATGGGCCGTGGCCTACAAGTTCAAGGCCGAGCAGGCGCTCACGCGGCTGGACAGCGTGTCGTTCCAGGTGGGACGCACGGGAGCCATAACGCCTGTGGCGAACCTCGAACCGGTGCTGCTGGCCGGGACGACCGTGCGGCGTGCGACGCTGCACAACGCCGAGCAGATGGCCCTGCTGGACATCCGCCCGGGCGACATGGTATACGTCGAGAAGGGCGGCGAGATCATCCCCAAGATCACGGGGGTAGACCTCTCGCAGCGGCCTGCGGACAGCAAACCGTTCGAATACATCACCGTATGCCCCGAATGCGGCACTCCGCTGGTGCGCTACGAGGGCGAGGCGAAGCACTACTGCCCCAACCAGGGGGGATGCCCGCCGCAGATCGTCGGCCGCATCATCCATTTCATCCGCCGCAAGGCGATGGACATCGAAGGGCTGGGCGAGGAGACCGTGGAACTGCTCTATGAAAACGGGCTGGTGCACGACGTGGCCGACCTCTACGACCTGAAGGCCGGACAGCTGGCGGAATTGCCGCGGCTGGGCGAGAAGTCGGCCGACAACATCATACGCAGCATCCGCGGATCGGTCGAGGTGCCCTTCCGCCGCGTGCTGTTCGGACTCGGCATCCGCTTCGTGGGCGAGACGACGGCCAAATACCTCGCGGAGCATTTCCGCTCGCTCGACGCCGTGATGCGGGCCACGCGCGAGGAGCTGACCCAGGCCGACGAGGTGGGCGGGCGCATCGCCGACGCGATCATCGAGTATTTCGCCGACGAGCAGAACCACGCCATCATCCGCCGCCTGCGTGCCGCGGGGCTGAAGTTCGAGGAGGAGGCGCGGGAGCTGGCGTCGGAGTCGCTCGCAGGCCGCAGTTTCGTGGTGTCGGGCAAGTTCTCGCGCAGCCGCGACGAAATGAAGGAGCTGATCGAAATGCACGGGGGCAGGAACCTCGCGGCCGTATCGGCCAACGTCGATTACATCGTGGCGGGCGACAACATGGGCCCGGCGAAGCTCAGGAAAGCCGAGAAGCTGGGCGTGAAGATCATTTCCGAAGAGGAGTTCATCGCCATGGTCGGCGGGCAGGAAGCCCCGGCGGCAAACGGGACGGAAGCCGACAGCGCAACAACGGCAAATACCGGAGGCAGGAACAATGGCGCCCCGGCCGCGACGGAAGGCGGGGACGGCGAACCCGTCCAACAAGGCGAGTTGTTCTGAGCCCCGCGGAAAAGGAATACGCATAAAAAACTACATAATGCCAAACAGAATCATATGATACGACACAAGCTCTGCGGCGTGGGGGCCGCCATGATAACCCCCTTTACACCCGAAGGAAAAGTCGACTACCAGGCGCTGGCATGCATGATCGACTATGTGATCGAAGGCGGCGTGGACTACATCGTGGCGTTGGGCACCACGGCCGAAACGCCGACGCTCTACATGCCCGAACGCGCCGTGATAGCCATGTTCATCACCAACCACATCGCGGGACGCGTACCGCTGGTAATGGGCTGCGGCGGCAATTCGACGTCGGAGGTACTGGATCAGCTGCGCGAATTCGACCTGCGGGGCGCCGACGCCATCCTGAGCGTTACGCCCTACTACAACAAGCCCTCGCAGGAGGGCTTGTACCAGCATTTCCGCACCGTGTCAGAGCACTCGCCGCTGCCGGTGATCCTCTACAACATCCCGGGACGCTCGGGCGTCAACATGACGGCCGAGACGACGCTGCGACTGGCTCGCGGGATGAAGAACGTGATCGGCATCAAGGAGGCATCGGGCGACATCGAACAGATGCAGCACATCCTCGACCGGCGCCCCGAAGGGTTCATCGTGCTGTCGGGCGACGACGGCATGACGCTCGAGCTGATGCGCCGCGGCGGCGACGGCGTGATCTCGGTGGCCGCGAACGCTTTTCCCAAGCGGTTCATGGAGTGTGTGAACTACGCCAAGGCCGGGGAGTTCGACCGTGCGGAAAAGGCATACGAATGCCTCGACGAAGCGGTACATGCCCTGTTCGAAGAGGGCAACCCCGTGGGGGTGAAGTGCGCACTGGCCGAAATGGGCATAATCGGCCCGACGATGCGGCTGCCGCTCGTCGAAGGTTCGGGGGCGCTGCGCGAAAAGTTCCGCAAACTGATCGCGGAATACGATTTGCGCTGATTTGAGCGTTAGTGCCTAAAATACGAATATGAAAAATTTACTGCTGACATTGCTCCTGCTCCCGGCGCTGGCCGCGGCGAAAGTCCCCGTCGAGGAGGACATCGTCGCCAAGACGTCCGACCCCGATTCGCCGTTCTACTACACATCGCTGATGATGCGCTACAACGCGGGCGACGAGACGCTCACCGACGAGGATTACCACTACCTCTACTACGGCTACGCCCACCAGGAGAGCTACAAACCGATGGAGGCGAACCCCGACCTGGACAAGCTGCTGATGCTGGCATCGGGGCTCGATCCCGACAACCCGCTGGCCGAAACGCTCGACGCGATGCTCTACGTGGGCGAAGATGCGCTCGCCCGCGACCCGTTCAGCCCCAAGATCCTGAACCTGATGGCCTATGCCCACGGGGCGCTGGGCAACAAGCTGCAGGAGAAGATGTATTACAACAAGGTGAAGGGGGTGCTCCGCGCGATCGAGGATTCGGGAGATGCCCTCACGCAGAAGACCCCGCGCCATATCCTGATGTTCGACCATGCGCTCGACGTGATGGCATCGGAGGGTTACACCTACGGCAAGAGCCGCATCATCAGCCGTACGGTGGAATTCATCCCCTTCACGGCGCCCCGGATGGTCGGCGACAAGAAACGCAAAGGGCTCTATTACGACTTCGGCCGCGTATACTGGAACAAGCCCGAAGGATATACCTATAAACGTGACCGCACATGGCAATTCAACAACCTGAAACCCCGTACCTACAAATAATCCGGCGCACGCTGTGGCTGCTGCTGGCAGTGACGCTGCTCGCCGGGTGCGAAAAAACAGAGGAACGCGCAGGGCTGACCACGACGCAGGACGAAGTGGTATTGCGCAGCACGGCGGGTTCGGAGGCGGCATTCACGGTGTCGTCGACCGAAGCGTGGTCGCTCACCACCACGGGAAGCGGCTTCGACGTCTCCCCCACCCGAGGCGGCCGCGGGGAGACGACGGTAACGGTGAGGGCACAGGACGACAATACAGGCCACAGCCGCATCAAGTTAGGGACAGTGATGCTGAACCTGACCGCAGGAGGTGCGCAGTGTAGCGTCACCGTATCGCAAAGCCCGGCGACTGCGACGCAGACCATGCTGCTCTACATGCCGGGGCGGGATTTGCTGAATTTCTACAAACAAAATATCGACGGTGTATTGAAAGCTGTCGACGCAAATGTTCCGGGCGACGGCCGCATATTAGTCTGCTACCAGCCCAATACGCACTCACAGGCCGAAATGTACGAAGCGTATTTCAACGCCGAAAAGCAGGCGGCCGCATTCACGCTGCTGAAAAGTTACGACGATTTCGCGGCGGCCGATCCCGCATGCGTACAGCGCATGCTGAGCGACGTGGCAGCGCTCGCCCCTGCGCAGCATTACGGGATCATCGTCGGTTGTCACGGCAAGGCGTGGGTGCCCGCGGATCATGGGGCACTCAGCTACTCGGCCCGGATGACGAATGAGCTGGAGGATTTATGGATTCCGATGCCAGGGGCACTGCTAACCCGTTCGTTCGGCGACACGGGGCGGTCGATCGACATTACGAATTTCGCGGCGGCGGTCAAGGCCCAAAATTACAGACCCGACTACCTGCTTTTCGATGCCTGCTTTATGGCCAATATAGAGACGCTGTACGACCTGCGCGAATGCACGGACTACGTAATTGCCGCGCCCTGCGAAATCATGGCACAAGGATTCCCCTATGAGCGGGCGATGCCGTGGTTCTTCACCGACGGTGGCAAAGAATACAACCTGACAAAGGTATGCGAAGCGTTCTGGAACTTCTACATGAACGATGCAACGACCAAATCGGGCTGCATTTCGCTGGCCGTGATGGCGGAAATGGAAGGTATGAAGGAGATCATGCGGCATATCAACGCCGCGCCCCAAAAGACCTATGCGGAAGAGCTGCAAAGCTACGAGGGAATGTCTTCGCACATATTCTACGATCTGGGACACTGGGTCGAACTGGCCTGCAGCGACGCTGGGCTGAAAGAGGAGTTCAAAGTGCAGTTGGACAAGGCGTTCCCAAAAGCTGCACGGCTCAATACGCCGGAATTCTACTCGGCATATAACGGCCGGATGAACCCCGTCGCCTACTATTCGGGAGTGTCGTTCAGCGAACCATCGGACAAATACACCGAAGAGAACAAGCAGACGAGCTGGTACCGAGATACGCATTAATTGAAAAAGGGTGATTCGTAAGGAATCACCCTTTTTCATTATTCGTACTGGCCGGACTTGAGCCGTTCGACCTCCTCGCGGGAGAGGAAACGCCAGGCTCCGCGCTTGAGGTTCTTCTTGGTCAGGCCGGCGTAGTAGACACGGTCGAGCTTGGTGACCGTGTAACCCAGGAATTCGAAAATACGGCGCACGATACGGTTGCGGCCGGAGTGTATCTCGATGCCGATCTCCTGTTTGTTCTCCTTGACATAGGAAATTTCGTCGGCGAAGATTTCGCCGTCTTCAAGTGTGATGCCCTCGGCGATGCGATCCATATCGGCACGCGCCAGGGGCTTGTCGAGCGTCACCTGGTAGATTTTCTTTTTCAGGTACGAGGGGTGCGTGAGCTGCTTCGTAAGGTCGCCATCGTTGGTGAAAAGCAGCAACCCGAGGCTGTTCTTGTCCAGACGGCCTACGGGGTAGATGCGCTCCGTGCAGGCACCTTCGACCAGATCCATGACGGTCTTGCCGGCATGGGGGTCGTCGAGCGACGTGACATAACCCTTGGGCTTGTTGAGCACGAGGTAGACCTTCTTCTCGCCCTGCACGCGGCTGTCGTTGAATTTCACCTCGTCGGTGGGAAGCACCTTGGTGCCCAGCTGGGTGACGATCTGACCGTTGACGGTCACCAGACCCGCCGTGATGAAATCGTCGGCCTCGCGGCGCGAGCAGAGTCCCGACTGGGCCAGAAAGCGGTTCAGGCGCATTTCGCCGATCTGCTTTTCGGGCGTGAATTTCGGATAGGAAGCCGGCTTGTCGTCGTGCTTCCGGAATCCGGGCTTATAGGGTTTGTCGCCGAACCTGCGGTCGCCGGACTTTTTGTCCGCGAACCGACGGTCGCCGGCGGGCTTGTCGCCGAATTTACGTTCGCCGTAGGGTTTGTCGCCGAACCTGCGGTCGCCGGACTTTTTGTCTGCGAACCGACGGTCGCTAGCGGGCTTGTCGCCGGATTTACGTTCGCCGTAGGGTTTGTCGCCGAACTTGCGGTCGCCGAATTTCTTGGATCCCCGGTTGTCGCCGTAGGCGGGTTTTTCGCCGCGGGGCTTATCGCCGAACGAGCGGCGCGGTTTGTCGCCGTCGCGGTAACGTTCGTCCGAACGGGCGCGGTCGCCCTGCCGTTCGTCGCCGAAACTGCGGCGCGGTTTGTCGAATGCAGGACGGTTGTCCTCCGTAAAGTGGGGATTGTACGACGCCCGCTTGACGGGCTTGCGGTCATCGGACGGCTGCTCCGAATCGGCAGCATCACGCTGCAAACGCGGGCGACGCTCGACACGCTCCGCCGTAGCGGTCACGGTACGCTGACGCTTGTCGCGTCCGAAACGCGTAAGCACCGAGGTCGAGTCGTTTTTAAAGTCTTTCATAATCAGTTTGAATGTTTACGCGGCAAAGTTAATCGAATTTTCCGGATAAAAGCATATTGCGTGCCCGATTCGGAGATAAAAGCCGCAGGCCGTTACAAATTCGCCGCTTTTGCGTTATCTTTGCATCCATAAACAACGCCCGGCGCCGTTTGCCGGGTATTTCCCCCGTCGCTTTCCATGAACATGAACCGTGAAATACTGCGCATTGCGCTCCCCAATATCGTCTCGAACATCACCGTGCCGCTCA
>ERZ773260.3297-NODE-3297-length-15622-cov-20.373675_pt1 | contig 15622 bp, 17 predicted proteins | sample MGYA00511387_ERZ773260 | MGnify/ENA primary metagenome ERZ773260 (study PRJEB29015, sample SAMEA2737745) | human gut metagenome | biome: human gut; feature: human-associated habitat; material: faeces | place: China | collected 2012 ... | reverse complement strand
ACGCAGAGCACACCAAGAGTGGTGATACCACCCCTCGTCTCGCACACGCGGAAAGGCCCTGAGCGCAGGGTGTACAAGCCGCAACTTCGACAAAAGTAAAAAGATCACGCAGCCCAGCGGGGCCGCGACGCCTGCGGGACAGCGACGCGCATAAGCGCATCGCTGTCCCGCAGGCTCTCTGCGTTCTTCGGGAGTACCCTCGACCGAGACCCAAAAGGGGCAAAGTTTGCCGTTCTACCCCCTGGCCACGCAGGGTTTCCGAAACGTGCGGAACGGTCCGAGGGTAGTGATACCACCCCCGTCCGAAACGCCCCTGTTTCAGCGTGTAAGCCGCTGTGTGCGATCCTTCTCCGAAAGCCGAGTATGTACCCGCTTTCGCCCGTGAAAGCAAACGTGGGCCGCTTGTGAGAGAAATTGAAAAACGGTTTGGAACAGCGTTGTGGCGGTAACTTTTTGGCGATATTCGCGGAAGTTGTTGTGAGCGAAAAGCCAAACTTTTTAAGCCGGATTTTTGGGCGGTGAAAGCCGTTCGATAAAAGCACAAGATAAAGGGCCGCAGTCGCAAGCGCCCGCAGCCCGCCCACAAAGCCCCGCAGTGCGGGGCTTTTCAGAGAAACGCCAACCACCGTCGGTTTGGCGGTTTTACAGAACAATCGCAGTCGGTCATTCGGCAAAGTCCCGTGTTTGCAGGGCTTTGCGGCGATTTTGACCGACGACACAGAAAGGAAAGAAAAAATATGGATGATAACAAGAAAAGCACCACGATCTGGCTGCGCCCCAGCGTGATCAGCCGCATGGACGGCTGGTTGGAAGCAGATAACTGTCAAAGCCGCAGCGAATTCGTAGATAAGGCCCTGCGGTTCTACATGGGCTATCTCGGCACTGAGGACAACACGACCTACATCTCTCAGGCCATCCTCACCGCCATTCAGGGTACGCTGGACGACAACAACAATCGGCTCTGCCGCATTCTTTTCAAGTGCGCGGTGGAACTGAATATGCTGTGCCACACCATCGCAGCCCACTTCCGCGCCGACCCGATCCACACGCGGGAGCTGCGAGCCTACGCCGTGGATGAGGTAAAGCGCACCAATGGTCAGGTGAGTTTTGAAAGCTCAGTGCGGCAGCAGCGCAGGATCGAATATGAGCCGGACGAGGAGATGGGAGGGTTCTAAAATGGCAAGCATCAAGCAATTGGACGAGCGGCGATATAAGATCACCGTCAGCAATGGCTACCGGCCCAACGGCAAAAAAATCAGCAAGGCAAAGGCCATCCAAGTCCCGCCCAGCGTTCCCAAGCGCGGCATCGGGCAGTATGTCGCCCACGCCGCCGAAGAGCTGGAGCGTAGCTTCAAGACCGGCTACGCTGAGGACGGCGAGATGACCTTTGAGGAATTCGCGTCCCGCTGGCTGAAGCGGCAGACGAAATACGCCCCCAGCACCATCGCTGCATACCGGCGGATGCTGGAGGTGGTGTATCCCATGATTGGCGGCATCCGCCTCAACAAACTCCGGCCGATGGCGCTGGAAAATATGCTCTCCGCACTGCGCAAGCGCAAGCAGCACGGAAGGCTCATCAACGAATCCACCGCGCAGCGCTACCTCTCCGTGGTCTCCGCCGTGCTCAGCGATGCCAAGCGCAACGAGATCATCGAGAAGAATCCCGCGCGGATGTTAGACCTCCCCACACCGCAGCGCACGGTGCAGCGTATCCCCACGCGAAGCGAGGTGGAAAAGCTGCTGGACGCGCTGGCAAAGGAGCCGCGGAACTACCGCCTGTTCTATCTGCTCTCCATGTACACCGGCTGCCGCCGGGGCGAGCTGTGCGCTCTGCAATGGTCGGACTTCACCGCCACGCAAAATGGTCTGCTGCTCACCGTCAGCCGCTCCCGCAGCAGCGTTCCCGGCAAGGGCATCGTGGAAGGCAGCACCAAAAACGGCAAGAGACGTGAAGTCTATCTCTCCTCTGACCTGCGAGGTATCCTCCTCGCCTACAAGCGCCGCAAGCAGATGGAGGCGGACAAGCAGCGCCGCAGGCTCAGCCCCCACCTCTTCACCGACGAGCATGGGCAGCTCATCCACCCGGACACCTTCACCAAGCGGCTGCGGAAGATTTATGACGGCATCGGCTTTCCGCGGGAGTACCACCTCCACACCCTGCGCCACTACTTCGTGACATCACTGCTGCACTGCGGCGTGGACAAGCAGACGGTGGCAGACCTCGTGGGGCACGCGGATACCGGCTTTCTGGAGCGCACCTACTGCCACCCTCAGCAGGCGCAGAAGGAGCAGGCGGCTGACTCCATGCTCACCATGCTCCGTCCTGACGGCGAGCAGATTTTCAATCTCGCCGCCGCCTGTTCCCTGAAGCGGCACAGCGCCTGATTGTCGCTTTCGTAGAAATCTGGTTTTCAAAAAAGTTACAGTAGCTTTGCCGACACGCTTGCAGTATGTTGTGCTTGCAAAATCCACCTCAACTGTATTGAGATCAAATGAAAGCGAGGTCATTTTTATGGCAAGCATCCGCAAGCGCGGCAGTAGCTATCTCATCGTGGTCTCCATGGGCTATGACTACAACGGCAAACGCATCAGGCCCCAGCAGAAAACCGTCCACCCACCGGAGGAGTTGACGCCCAGGCAGGTCGAAAAATGGCTCAACGAGCAGGCAGTCCTCTTTGAGCGTGACTGCCGCCATGCGCCGCAGCCCGTCCAGCAGCTCACGCTGGCAAAATACATCGACCTGTGGCTGACGGACATCGCTCCCGGCAAGCTGGCGAAGTCCACCATCCGCCGCGACCGGCAGGACATCGAACGCATCCTCCCGGCACTGGGTCACTACAAGCTCACCGAGCTGCGGCCGGATCACTTCCGGAATTTCTACGCAGAACTGCGAAAAGTCATCAGTCCCGATACGAAAAAGCCACTCTCCGAGTACACCATTGAGGGCGTGCACGCTACGCTGTGCAGCATCCTCTCTGATGCCGTGGAGGGTGGCTTTCTTTCGCATAATCCGGCGTGGCGCACCTATCGTTACGCCGGGCGCAAGTGCGAAAAGAAAATCGCGGACGAGGAAACGGCGCAGAAGATCATCGCCGCGTTGGAGAGCGAGAGCATTAAGTACGAGACCTACTTCAAGCTCATCATCGCCACGGGGATGCGGCGGGGTGAGTGCTGCGGTCTAAAATGGTGCGACATTGATTGGGAGCAGCGTTCCATCCACATCTGCCGCAACGCGGTCAAGGTGACGGACGAGGAGATCTTCGTAAAAGAACCCAAGACCCGCGCAGGTGACCGCTATGTGTACTTCTCAGCCGAGATGGAAAGTCTCCTGCGGGAGTACCAAAAAGAATGCCGGTATATCACCGAAACCTATGACCAGCGGCAGCTGACCGCTGATGACTTCCTGTTCCGCCGTCAGGGAGCGCAGCTCCCCATGACGCCCACCACCTTCACCTACCGCTTCAAGCTGATCCTCAAAAAGAACGGCCTGCCGCAGGAGCTGAATGTCCATTCCCTCCGGCACACCGCCGCCAGCCTGATGATTGCGGGCGGCACGGATGTCGCCACAGTGGCGGGTATCCTCGGCCACAGCCAGCCCTCCACCACGCTGGACATCTACACCCACGCCTTCGACAAGAATAAAAAGGCCGCCAGCGCGGGCTTGCAGGGGATGCTGGAGATATGAATATCATCAGCATCGAAATAACAGTAGCTTTGTGCGGCGAGTTGTGGTATGTGTTGTGGCTGCAAAGGGAGGGATACCATGTACGACTACATGAAAGCCTTGCAGGAACGGTTTGACAAGAAGCCGCCGGAGCGGCTCGTCCGCGCTGTCCAATCCGCCCGCGAAGAGGTACGCGAGGGAATGGATGATGAGAAGCGCAAGAAGCTGCTCCGCCTGCTGGACGCACAGAATATATTGCTGGAGGAGGCCACGCTGATGAGCTTCACGGCAGGCTTCAAGCTGGCATGGGGCATGGCGAAAGAGCTGGAGACCGATGGACTCTATTCCTTCGATCAGGAGGAAGAAAAACACATCTGCTATCCGGCAGAGCAGAGCGTTTAATCTCAACTCGCAAAACTCTCACCCACGAATAAAAAAGGATGATTTCATAAGAAATCATCCTTTTTGTCAGGTGGCTTCAATTCGGATATTTTCGCCTTGGAAGCCTTGCACTGCAACGGCTTGCAAATTTCCAACAAAAAATACTCGCAATTTTTTTGAAGTACTACTGACACAATTCGAACCCCCGTCCGAATTTAACACAAGTATTACTCGTCCAGCTTTTGGAACTCATCCAGCCGCAATTCTCGCTTCAGTTCTTCTTCTGTCGGCAGATAGGTGAAATATTTGGATGCGAAAATCTGGTGATTATCCTCTGGCAAAGTGTACTTCACAACAGCATCACTTTTATCGGCGCAGAGGACAATGCCAATCGGCGGTGTGTCCCCTTCGTTCATCAACTCACGAGTGTAGTAGTTGACATACATCTGCATCTGACCGAGATCCTGATGCGTAAGCTGACCCATCTTCAGATCGATTAGCACAAAGCACTTGAGGATATAATTGTAAAACACAAGGTCAATGAAAAAGTTCTGACCATCCAGCGTAAACTTCTTCTGTCGGGCTACGAAGGAGAAGCCTCGTCCCAGCTCCAGCAGGAAGTGTTGCAGGTGATCAATCAATGCCTGCTCCAATTCTCCCTCATACACATGCGTATCCGGTTGGATTTGCAGGAACTCCATTACATAGGGGTCTTTGATGATTTTTTCATATTCCGGTTTTGGCTCCGTTGTTTGTATCTCAGCAGCAACAAGTGATTTATCCTGGCTTGCCAAGATGCGCTGATAGTACATCGTGTGGATCTGCCGTTCAAGCTGCCGGACGCTCCATGCGGACTTCGCGCATTCTTCCGCATAGAAGGCTCTCTCTTTCTCATTGGGAACCCGCATCAGTAGTCGGTAGTGCGACCAGCTCAATTCAGGACACAGTGTGTCTCGAATTGGATATGCGCAGTAGAACTGACGCATTTTTCGCAAATTTGACTCGTCAAATCCTTTCCCAAATTCCGCTGTCAGATGTGCGGACAGGTACTGCAGCAGCTTTTTGCCATATCCTGCGCGGTCATTTTCTCCGCAAGCTTTGCAAATCTGCTCGCCGATTTCCCAATAGGCCGTCACCATTGCGGAGTTTACTGCCACACTCAAACTGCGCTGTGCAGACACAATGGAATGGCGGATTGAATGATAGGTCTGCTCTGTTGTATAGTTCGTTTGAAGTTCGTTATCCATTCTGTTCACCTCGCTCCTGCAATAATTCTCTCAGCAAGCCCTGACACCCCGCCAGCACATCTTGCCAAGTCGATTCGAAGTCTTCGGTGTACCACGGGTCGGCAACATCGTGGGGATGGTCGGTGTAGTCCATCAGGAGGTGCAGCTTGCCAGAGAAATCGCCGCCGCAGATACGGTGCATATCCCGGAGGTTGGCTCTGTCCATGCCGATCAGCAGGTCGTACTTCTCGTAATCGGCATTGGTGAGCTGCCGTGCTACGTGACCGTCGCAGGAGATCCCATGCTCCGCCAGCTTGCGCCGCGCCGGAGGATAGACCGGGTTGCCGATCTCCTCCCGGCTGGTGGCTGCCGATTCGATATGGAACTGTGACGTCAGCCCAGCTTTTTTGACCAAGTCCTTCATCACGAATTCCGCCATTGGGCTGCGGCAGATATTTCCATGACACACAAAGAGTATCTTTTTCATTGCATTTGCTCTCCCGCGTTGCTTCTTTTTCACCAGTATAGCAGGAAAACGCCTGTTCGTCGAGAGAAGAATGCTGCCACGCCTGAGATTCTATGGCGGCCAGCAGTTTTGCTTTCTTCCAGCCGAAGTGCAGCACGGCTCGGATGTACCACGTCCGTTCCTCGTTGCTGCCGCACCTCTCTAAAATCGCCACATTCCGCGTCCAGCCGAGGTACATCGCCAGCCGCATGATTTCAGGGGATTCCTCGTAGGCTGCGTAAAACGCGCGCATCCGGCGCACATTGCGGGGAGAAAAGCCCTCGGTCGCAGGATAGGCCGCTTGCAGGTATTCCGACGCCGCGACAGCCGCGCCTTTTTCGCTCCTGCCGCTGACCAGCCGGCCAATTTCGCAGTACAATTCCATCTGTGAAGGCTGTGCTGTCATAAGCTTGTCCAATTCAGAAAACATGGTGCTGTAGTCTGTGGGTTTACGGATATTCATGGGCTTTCTCCTTTCCGGCGCGGTGCGCCTTTTCTGTAAAATAGAAGCAGCGGAATGACAATGCCATCCCGCTGCTGTTTCAATTTTAAGGATTTGTTGCCTCCAGAGGGTTCGGTCGGTATCCGTCCATCAGCGTATCGTTCTCCATGATGAAGGGGCGCGTCGTATCCTGGCCCCAGGAAGTATCGTATTTCTCCATCAGGTAGTCGCTCAATTCCGTGCGGTTTTGGAGCTTCACTAAACGGTATGGTTCCTGGAACGCCACCTTTTCGATGAAGTACAGTGAACCGTCCTCCGCAGGCAGCAGCACGCCGACATGACCAACGAACAGCGTGTTGTCCTCGTCCGAGAATTTATCGTGGAAGATGACCGAGATCATGCTTGTTTTGCTGTCTGTAAATGTGATACCACGGGCTGCCCAGCCCTCCTGAAGCGCTTTGACCTGTGCTTCGACCTCCGTGCTGTCCACGGCATTCACCGGTGCGAACAGCGCACAGAATTTGGCGGTGCTGTCCCCGCAGAGCGCGTCAGGATCGGCGGAAATGGTTTCCAGATCAGTAAAGAGGGAATCCTCGCCCTGTACCTCCGGCTGGTCGGCTCCTGCTGTGATGAATTCGCTGAACAGGCCAAATGCTGTAATGCGGCAGTTATAACCGGGAAAGCTGCCGTTTGCCGCCGTCCATTCATCCTGCATCTCATAGGGATCATACTTGGTGTCGGTCGGCGCGGCGCTCTCGAAGCCATCGGTCAGCCACTCGCTCTTGACACTGGCGTTAAACTGTTCCACCCGATCCATCAGAGCGGTGATGCGGAATTCTTCGATTCCCGCATCCGAGAGAAGCTGTGAAAGCTGTTTGCGGGAATCATCATCGGTCAGGTTGGAGTATTCCACCGTCTCCAGCGCGGGCTGCTCTGTGGTCGGTTTTTCCTGCTTGCCACAGCCGGTAGCCGCGGCAAAGAGCATAAGGGTGCATAGCGCAAGCGCCGCGGCTTGAATTTGTTTTTTCATAGAGTCACCTTTCTGCAAATCTTGTAGATATTCGTCTTACTGCCTAAGCCAAGCATTTAGTATGATAGCACGTCGGCAGAGAAAGTCTACAGGAACTTGAAGGAAAGCGGTTTTGCTCTTACACCGCAATGACGCTCGTTACCGGCAGCCTCTTCAACCGAATGCCATGATCACGCTCGAGTTCTTCTAAAAATTCATCGATTTTAGGGTCGCCTACTATATGGCCTTTATACCTCGCCCTCATGCACTTGCGAACGGTTTCCTTTTCTTCCTCTGACAATATATCATAGAAAAAGAAGATGTCTCCTTGAATGCTGAGTTCCATTAACGTATCCATATCTTTATTCGCTCCTGTTCTTTTGTTGCTTCCAGTATATCAGGCCACGGATCTACAGTCTATCAAAAGGAAGCATCGAAAGCATTCTTCTACTTTTCCAACAGATCCGCTCAACTTGCAAGCCGTTACTCGGTTTTTCTACTCTGCTGCAAAGCCGCAAAGGAAAAAGCGGCGCTGTACCGCTCTTTCCTTTACTGCCTTTTCCACCAGATCTTAGCAGATCTGCACGATCTGCTCCCACAGCAGGATGTGCTTTTCATCAACGGCTTTGTTGTCATGATAGTGGCCGAACAGCCAGTAGTGGTATTCTGCTCTTTCCCGTACATCTTGCAGGAAGTCCGTGAGCCGATCTGCCTCGTTGTGACGGGTCTCCATGAGGGCAATGCTGGTGGGGGCGCAGTGTGTGATGATGTAGTCCACCTGCCAGCCGACCGCATCAAGGCTTCGCCGCGCCTCGGCGTATTCCTCATCGGTTGGCAGCTCCTGCGCCCACTAGGAAATGTGGTTGATGCGGTATCTCGCTCTTGGTTTGCGCTGGAGCATCGTGAGCCTTCGCTCAAAATCCGGGGCATCCGGCTCCAAAATCCCATCCTCGATGTCGTGGCTTTTTGCGCCGCCCATGGTGAAGAAGCGGTATCCTTCCAGCTCGAAGATCTGACCGCGCATCAGGTGCAGCACATGAGGACGAATGCGGTGTACCTTGCCGCCGTGCCACTCCGCTACGGGATATCGTTCCAGCGCGTCATAGTTTTCATGGTTGCCGCAGACGAAGGCAAGCGTGAAGGGCAGGCGTTCCAGCCAATCCAGCGTTTCATCGTCGCGGCTGTCACCAAACCACACGCCGCCGAAGTCGCCGGTGATGATGACCGTGTCATCCTTCGTCATGTTCGCTTGCTCCGGGAAACAATCCGATTGGAAACGCCGGAAGTTTCCGTGGCAATCGCCAGTCACATAAATCATGCGAATTTCCTCCTTTTTGGCTGTTCTACAGCCTGTTCAATTTCCAGTCCGTCCCGCAGCGTCACACGGATGCGCTCTCGGGACAGGACGGTGACCTTTTCCAGTAGCTGATAGACCACACCATCATCCCACTCTGTGATTCCCACAGTCGCCGCGGTCATTGCCGAGGCTGCCGCATGGATACGACGGCTGATCTGTTCCTGTTCCTGCCGGATACTGAGGATTGCCGCCTTGCGGCGCTTCAGTTCCTCCATCGTGGTGGAGATGGTACGAAAGCGCTCGGCGTATTCGTCCGCGTCACCATTTGCCGCTTCTGCCAGAAGCGTATCGAATTGTTTGCCCAACTCTGTGACCGCTCGGTCGATATCTCCAAGGCTCATGCTCTCACCGGGAACCGGAGCCAATTCCTGCTCCATTGCGTCTACAAGCTGATCTGCCAGCACCTTGCACCCTGACATGGATGCATTGATGGCTGCCAGCACCGCCTGCTGAAGCGGCGATTCGTCCAGCGTCGGAGATTCTTTGCAGTATTTCTTGCCATAGTCCAAGCGGCTACTGCAGCGCCACACGGCTCGTTTCTCACCGTGCTGTGTCCACACCACTCTGCGGTACGCCGTACCGCACTCGCCACAGAACAGCAGCCCACTGAGCGCGTACTTGCCGCTGTAGCGGCTCATACCTGTGGGAGCGCTTTTTTTCGTGCCGCCGGTCTGGGCCCGACGCCGCGCCAGTTCTATCTGAACCGCATCGAACTGTTCCCGAGAGATGATGGCCTCGTGGTGGTTCTGAATCAGATACATGGGAAGCTGTCCAGTATTACGGATGACCTGCTTGCTGATGCAGTCTCGAATGAAGGTCTTTTGGAGCAGGACATCACCGCAGTATTTTTCATCAGAGAGGATCGTCCGCAGATTGGAGGTTGTCCATTCCGTCGTTCCTGCCGAATTCTTGAATCCGCCTGTTTCCAAGGTTTCCTTGATATTGCGCAGCGTCTGACCGGATAGGTACAGCTCGTAAATCTTTCGGACAGTCTCTGCCTGCTCTGCGTTGACCACCATCTCTCCGTCAGGTCCTTTTTCGTACCCCAGCAGGGTCTTATACTGGATGTTTGCCTTTCCCGTCCGCATCGCCTGATGCTTGCCCCACTTGACGCGGGAGGATATCCCTTCGCTTTCGGACTGTGCGAAGGCGCCGTGGATGGTGATGAGGAATTCGCTCTCCGGGTAGATGGAGTTGATATTCTGCTCCTCGAAGATGACCGGGATGCCCATGCTGCGCAGCTCGCGGGTATAGCTCAGAGTGTCCACGGTGTTGCGGGCGAAGCGGGATACCGATTTGGCAAGAATCATGTCGATCTTGCCCTTCCTGCACTGCCGGATCATGCGAAGAAAATTCTTGCGCTTGCAGGCGGAGGTACCGGTGATACCCTCATCCGCGAAGATATCCGCCATCGTCCAGTTGGGATTTGCCATGATCTTTTCCGTGTAGTATGCTTTCTGGTTTTCATAGCTGCCAAGCTGTTCATCTTTTTTGGTGGACACACGGCAGTATGCAGCTACCCGGAGATTTTTCTTCTTTTCCTGATCCTGCGGCGATTCCTCCTTTGCAGGGATGATAATGACCTTCGGTTCAGGGCGGGTCTGCGTCATGCATCATCACACTCCTCTAAGACTTGATTATTTTTCAGCAGGACTTTGACCGTCTTACTGCCATAAGTGATTTTCCGGACATTCTGCCGCAGAAGGTTCGCATCCAGTTCCCGCATCTTTGCCTGCTTCCCGAAGATGCTGCGGAGCCGGCGGGCTTCGTATTCCTCCATCTCCACGCTCACAAGGGTCAGTACCGCCAACTCCATTGCCTTTTGGCGTGCGATTTCTTCATCCACAGGAGGTGTCTGCAGCAACTTGTCCAGTTCCAGCCGGCGTTGCCTGATGTCTTCCGTGGTGGGAACACCGGATGATTCTATCTTAATGAGCTGCGGATCATCGACCACCTGATTCAGTATCTTGAGGACTCTTCGTGCTACGCTGTCGGGTACGATGCCGCCGCACAGCTTGCGCAACTCCTTTTGCGCAGGTGTCTGCTTATACTCAGGGCGCATCTCTTTTCTGCGTTCCTGGGCAGCGTGGAATTGCTCCGTCGGGATGAGCGCAGGAAAATACTTCTCACCAATGTATCGGTCATCCTCTAAAATCCGTGCTACCATATTTTTGTTCCAAGGCTTGTCCACATCGTAGGGAACATCCTCCGCCTGAAGCTGCTCGGTAAGCTGCTTGAAGGAAGCTCCGGCAAGGTATTGCAGGTAGATGCTCCGTATCGTTTCTGCCTCCTGCGGCTGCGGCACGATCTCGCCAAACCCCATCTTGTAGCCAAATGGCTGTTTTCGATTTCCCATTATCTTTGCGTCCTTTCTATTTTTTCTGTGACCTCCAACCCGTTGAGAAGCCGGAAGCACAGTTTTTCATTGTCCACGACCACGATTTTCTCGACCAGGTCGCTGAATAGCTGCTCATCGAAGTCATCCAGCCAGTCCGGTCCGCTTTCGAGAACATCCAGTAGGTCTTGTGTTTGCTGGATGGTATGATCCTCCTCAGACCGCAGGATGCGTTCCTTTTGGAGCTTTAGTTCCCGGCGGCGCTCCGCAAGCAGATTGCCGCGGGATATAAAAATGTCAGGATCGACGCTGCCCTGCTGCTTGAGCTGGGTCAAAAGTCGTTCCTGACTGGCAATATCTGATATTTGTTTGTTAATCTCCACGATGTTTTCGCTCCAGAGAAGGCTGCCGGTTTTGGCAGCGTGGAAGTCAGAGATGAGTTGTGTAAGTACTCCTATACCGTAGTATTTGAGTTTGTAGTACAGTCGAAGGAACGCCTGCAATACCTGTTCCTCCGGAAGCGGCAGCATACTGCACTTATGTACATCTTTCTCGTGTGCCATGCATGTCCAGTAGTTCTTCCCTCGTACTTTTTTAAGCCGAAATGTGGAACCGCATTCCGCACACTTTATCTTTTTGCTGAACGGTGTTGACACGCTATCACCAGCAAATGCTATTCTTTTTCTTTTTAGCAGTTCCTGAACCCTTTCGAACTTTTCGCGCTCTATAATAGCCGGATGAGATTGCTTTACAAAGACCTGCCGATACTTACCGAGATTTCGTTTTCTAAATCTCGGCAGTTCTTGCGCCGTATATGTTTTTTGCAGTAAGCAGTCCCCTGCGTATTTTTCATTATGGAGAATATACAGGATAGAACTCTCCTGCCAATACGAAGTCTTATCTCTCGTAGGGATATCCATTTTACTGACTCTCTTTGCTATATCCGAGATGCTCTCTCCTTGCAAGGACATATCAAAAATTTCTTTGACAACTTCTGCTTCTTCCGTGTTGATTTCCAATCGTCCATCTGCCAGCATGTAACCAAACGGTGCTTTATTGGTGGAAAATCTGCCCTTGTCGATTCGAGTCCGGTAACTCCACCGCATTCGCTCGGAGATAGCTTCACTTTCCCGTTGAGCCAATGCTGCGAACATGGCGATAAGAACTTCTCCGGATACCTGCGCGGTGTCGATGTTCTGTTCCTCGAAGTAGACGCTGACGCCCAGCGCAGCCAATTCTCGCACCGCTTCCAGACTCTCTTTGGTATTGCGAGCAAAACGTGAGGAGGACTTCACAAGGATGCGGTCAATACGCCCTTTCCGGCAGTCCTCCATCATCCGCAGAAAGTCATCCCGCTTGTCTATGGATGTGCCGGTGATGCCCTGATCTGCGTAAATGTCTGCCAGTTCCCAATCGGGGTTGCCTGTGATGAGCTTGGAGTAGTAGGCGTTCTGTGCGGCAAAGGAGTGCTTCTGATCCTCGGAGTTGGAGCTGACGCGGGCGTATGCCGCCACGCGGAGCTTTCTGGTGTTTTCTTGACTTGCTGCAGGAATCGTAATGACCCGCGGGGCCATGGCCAGAGAACCGTTGGTTTTCTCCTTGCCGCTCATTTGCTGTCACCTCCTGTCAGCAACACACAATACCATGAAGCATCCGCAATAGCTATACCTAAAAGTGAAAAATCAAAGAGAAATAATGATGTCCGCGCCAAGCTGTACCATCAGTCGCGCGGCGATCTTTTTTGCTTCACTGCCGCTGACCAGTCCCTGCTCCCGCAGGCTGCGAAGCATGGTAACGATGCCGAGATAATCTGCGTTTGGATTCATTCTGTCTCCTCCTTCTGTAATTTGATTTCAGTTATAATGAAAACTCCCAAGCCTGCTCTATAATGAACGGGTTTGGGAGTTTTCGTTATGATATTTCTTTTTTATGGGATGATCTCAATGCTGAAAACATCCGCAATGGGAATGAGCTGCCGGTCTGTCATCTGGATCATACCGCTGACTGCATCGATCCGCTTGACCGATCTGGTGACAGTTTGGTAGCTGCCGCCGTTCTTCCGTTCATCCTGCACAAAGTAGGTGATGGACGCAGTGGGCCCGCCGGGAAGCAGCTCCTGGAGGCGCTGCAATTCCGCGTCCACTCGCGCCATTTCATATTCGTCCATTTCTACACGCTGATCCGTCAGCCGCCCGGTTTCCGCAATGGCGGCGCTGTGACCAGTCAAAGCGGCAAAGGGAGAGAACTGCGCCGCACGGTCATGGAGGGACATTCGCGGATGTTTTGGCGAATCCGGATGGGGCAAATGGATAATGTCTTCATATTTTCCGCTCAAGCCTTATGCCCTCCAATCTGCTTATTCCGTTCTTTGGCGGTGGCACCATCCAGATAGCTTCCGCCATTCAAAATGGCGTTTTTGCCGAACTTCTTTTTAATGTCGAGCATGGCTTCCTGAATTTTACGCTCCCGCTCCAACTGAGCCGTTTCCTCCCGCAGCCGTTGCTCCTGTACCTCGATATTATCGAACAGGTTGAACTGTACCGGGGCTTCCGACTCCTGCTGTACCGTATCTTCGCCCACCAGCCGATTGGCGGTGATAGTAAGTCTCCGAATAGACAGCTTCGGATTGACCTTTGTATCATAAACGCCAAGAACGGCGTCCGTGATGCTCCGGGCCGAAGATGTTTTTCTCGGCAGATTTGCTGTTCCGTGGGTGTGCTTGGGGATCTTCCTGCCATAGCGGTCTGTCACGGTCTCGCCGTGGTAGCTGCCGCCTGCGGTGTTTTCAATGTCGTATCCCACTGTCAGGGTCAGCTGATCCGTTACCAGTTTCTTTTCCAACAGATCCAGCGCGACGGCCTCCGCCATCTCCCGTACAACCAACCGTGCTTTCTCAAAGGAATACGGGCATTGGAGAACCTGTCCAGAGCAGACGCTGTTCGTTTCCGGCCGGTATGCCTTGATATCCTGCATACGGCACGGCTCCCAGCCCCATGCGTGGTCGATGAGGAGCTCAGCGTTGATGCCGAACATCCGATAGAGCAGTTCTTCATTATAGTATTCGTTCGGCTTGCCGATGGAGCATCTTGCAACATCGCCCATGGTGTAGATGCCGATGGCTTCCAGCTTCTTTGCATAACCGCGCCCAACACGCCAGAAATCTGTCAGCGGGCGGTGCGCCCAAAGCTGCTCACGGTAGCTCATCTCGTCAAGCTCCGCAATGCGGACGCCATCTTTGTCCGGCTGCACATGCTTCGCCATAATGTCCATAGCGACCTTGCAGAGATAGAGATTTCTGCCGATGCCCGCCGTGGCCGTGATGCCCGTGGTGCGCAGCACATCGAGGATCATGGTCTTCGCCAGCTCGCGGGCGGTCATATGATACGTCTCGAGGTAGCTGGTCACATCCATCATCACCTCGTCGATGGAGTAGACGTGGATGTCCTCGGGCGCGATGTATTTGAGATAGACATTGTAGATCTGCGTGCTGATCTGAATGTATTTCGCCATCTGCGGCGGCGCGACAAGATAGCCAACCGCGCGTGACGGGTCAACTGCCAGCTCATGGGCATCGCAGCTCTTTTCAAAAAGATTGCCGCCTGCTTTGCGCCGACGTTCGGCGTTGACCTCCTTGACGCGCTCGACCACTTCAAAGAGCCGTGCTCTGCCGGAAATACCGTATGCCTTCAGAGAAGGCGATACCGCGAGACAAATGGTTTTCTCCGTGCGGCTAAGATCTGCTACGACCAGATTGGTCGTCATCGGGTCAAGACCGCGCTCCATGCACTCGACGGACGCATAATACGATTTTAAGTCAATGGCAATATATGTCCGTCCGCTCTGCTGCATAGCGCGCCTCCTCGTCCTTAGTGTCTATCAGTATAGCACGCCGTCGTAAATCGAACAACTGTTTGCAACAAACTTTTGAGAGAAAACTTGTGGAAACAGCCCATTTTCAAAACAAGAGCACCGTGTTACAATGATGCCTGTTTGCGGAATGGGAGGGAAAGCATGTTCTATACAACGGAAGAAGCTGCCATCGTCTGCGGCTTTCTGAACTTATATCTGGATCGGGCCAGCGTGGATGCCAACCTGCGGAAGCGCAACACGGCATTCCAGCGCAGCGCTGCATTGGAAACGCTGAAGCCAGAGGACTATCGATGGGCGGAGAATGTTCTCTGCTTTCTGAAGCCCTGTTGGTGGCAGTTACATGAAGACCATAGAGCCTTAGAGAACGTGCTTTTGAAAACGCACCTCTTAGCTCAGAGATAAAAAAACGAAGGCCGCTCCTGTCTTGGTTGGAAGCATACTACTAGCGGTGAGCATCTCACCGGTGGTCTCCGCCGTGTCGATCTTCTGTTCCTCGAACAGGACGATGACGCCGAGCCCCGCCAGTTCCCGCACTGCTTTCAGGCGCTCTCTTGTGTTGCGACCGAAGCGGGAGATGGACTTTACAAGGATGCGGTCGATGCGTCCCTTTCTGCAGTCCTCCATCATCCGCAAGAAGTCCTCCCGCTTGTCGATGGAAGTGCCGGTGACGCCCTTGTCAGCGTAGATATCTGCCAATTCCCAATTTGGATTTCCTGCGATGAGCTTGGAGAAGTAGGCATTCTGCGCCGCGAAGGAATGCGTCTGATCGTCGGAATTAGAGCTGACGCGGGCGTAGGCCGCCACGCGGAGCTTTCGTCCAATTTCCGGAACAT
>ERZ773260.3248-NODE-3248-length-15866-cov-5.024983_pt1 | contig 15866 bp, 14 predicted proteins | sample MGYA00511387_ERZ773260 | MGnify/ENA primary metagenome ERZ773260 (study PRJEB29015, sample SAMEA2737745) | human gut metagenome | biome: human gut; feature: human-associated habitat; material: faeces | place: China | collected 2012 ... | reverse complement strand
CATTACCCTATGTAATCTTATAGCGTATCTAGACCCTAACTATTTTTATATAGTCCCTTTTTTGCGATTGGAAAGATTCAGTAAAAAATGACATTTGTCATCTAAAAGTAGTGACATATGGAAATTGAAAAGGTTTTCATACGGGTTATAATGAATGTGTATTCTATGTGATGCTCATGTTCAAAAGTCGTATAAATGTGTGAAATTATGTGTAATAACACTTGAAAACGCTGACATATTTATTATAAAATGTGAGTATAAGAAAACACGGAGGAAAAAATAATGAAATATGTAGTTATGGTAAGCCATGGCGAATTCGCCCCTGGATTACACAGTGCCGTTAAAATGATGACGGGAGATCGTGAAGATGTATTGTCTACAAGCTTAAAGGACGGAATGAGCGCAGACGAATTTGCATCTAACTTTGCTGAATTGGTTAAAGATTTCAAAGCAGATGACCAGGTCATTTTATTAGCTGATATTTTGAGTGGATCTCCATTCACAAATGCATTGAATGTATTGGATCAAAAAGGATTGCTTCAAAATACTTTAGTAATTGCTGGTATGAATATGCCTCTTGCAATCACTGCTGTATTAATGAAAGATAACTTTGATAATGTACAAGATTTAAAAGATACATTGTTAAGCGAAGGTCGTACAGGATTAACTGATTTTACAGTTGCTTCTGATGATGACGACGAAGATCTATAGGATTTGGCTATAACGCATATAGCGAAGGCATAAACAGAATAAAGGAGGACATATAATGATTAGTTTTATTCGTGTTGATGATCGTATTATCCACGGTCAGATTGTTACAAGATGGTCTAAAGAATACCCTTGTGATGGAATTATCGCAGTTAACAACAAAGCTGCAACTACACCTGTATTGACACAGTCATTCAAGGCTAGTACAGACAAGAAAGTATTTGTTTGGACAAAGGAACACTGGAGAGAAAAAGCAGAAACAGTTAAGAATTCTAATAAAAAATATTTCTTAATTACTAAAAACCCAGTGGATATGAAAGAATTGTTAGTAGACGATGGATTCGTACCTAACGATGTTAAAACAGTAGTTATCGGACCATGTAATGATCGTCCAGGAGCTACAAAATTAGGTCAAAACCAGTCAATTACTCAAGAAGAAGCTGAAGCATGTGAAGCTTTGACAAACGCTGGTTACACAGTATTGTTTGCGTTATTAAAAGAAACTGCAATCGGTACTTGGGACAAATTTAGATCTAAATTTGGTTACTAATAGTGGGAATAGTAAACAGATTGAGATAAATAAAAGAAAAAGGAGAGATTTATAATGAGTTGGTTACAAGCAATTTTAATCGGACTTATGAGTTGTACAGCAGCTAGTACTATCGCTTGCTTAGGTACAACAGTAGGTAACTACACTTTGAACCGTCCTTTAGTTGCATCATTATTCGTAGGTTTGATCCTAGGTGATGTATCTGGATGTATTCAAATTGGTATTCCAATGCAGGTAATGTGGATCGCATTGGTTACACCTGGTGGAACAGTCGCATCTGACTTACGTGCCGTAAGTTACATTGGTATTCCATTGGCTTATGTTGGAGCAAAAGCTGCTGGTATGGATTTTGGAGGAACTGATGCTCGTGGTTTAGCATCTAGTATCTCAGCCATGACTGGTGTAATCGGTATTACTTTATTCTATGGAACAGCTATGATGAACCTTATTTGGCAGCACTGGGGCTGGGCTCAATTGGATAAAGGAAACTTAGATTGTTTAGGAAAAGTTGATGTTGTTCTCCCACTAATTTCACACTTTGTATTATCATTCTTGCCAGTTACTTTACTTTGCTACTATGGATCTGGAGCCGTAGCTGAATTGTTCCAGAGTTTGAATGTTAATGTATGGTATGTAAAAGCCATCTTATCAGTAGGATCAGTACTTCCTGCAGTAGGTATTGGTATCTTGTTAAAATCAGTAGTATCTAAGACTTCTGACTTGGTTTACTTCATGTTCGGTTTCGCTTTAGCTGCTTCTATGGGATTAACATTAATTGCTGCTACAGTTGTTGGTGGTGTATTCGCATTGATTAACTACCAAATGACAATGATGAAAGCTACAGGTGCTGTTGGTGGTGCATCTGCAGACTATGATGACGAGGAGGACATTTAATTATGAAAAAGATTTCTAAGAAAACATTAAATAGTTCTTTCTGGCGTTGGTGGTATGGAAACTTAACATGTTTCTCACACGAACACATGCAGACATTTGGTTACATGTGGTCAATGCTTCCAATTATTAAGGAATTATATCCTACTCGCGAAGAACAATCAGAAAAAATGACTACTTACTACCCATTCTTCAATACTGAACCTCAGATTGGATCTATCGTAGTTGGTATCACAGCTGGTTTGGAAGAAGCTCGTGCAAACGGAGCTGAAGGAATCGATGATGAAATGATCAACGGTATCCGTGCAGGTCTAATGGGACCTTTGGCAGGTATTGGTGACTCATTGATCGTTGGTACTTACATTCCTATCTTATTAGGTATCGCATTAGGTTTCGCAGAAGGTGGATCACCTTTAGGACCTTTATTCTATATCATCGTATGGAACGCAACTTCAATTTGGTTCCAAAAATTCGTATACTTCAAAGGTTATGAATTAGGTGGTAGTGCTGTTGAATTGTTAGTTGGACAAAAAGCAACTGCGTTCCGTGAATCTGTATTGGTTATGGGACAAGTTATCGTTGGTGCGATGGCAGCTTCTTGGGTATCAATTTCAACTAACTATGTAATTGCACAATCTTATGATGCAGAAACTGGTAAATTATCAGACGTAACATTAGGATCTAAATTAGATGGAGCTTTCCCTAAGATCTTAACAATGTTATTCGTATTGTTTGCTTGGTGGTTGATGGCTAAGAAAAACATTACTCCAATTAAAGTATTGTTATTGTTCGTAGTTATCGGATTCGTAGGATCTGTTGTAGGATTCTTAGGATAATCACTTAAGACAATTAAAGGCGGGCTTAACTTGTAGAGCCTGTCTTTTTTTCTTATAATAAGTATATGTATATTTGAAAAGGAGCGTTTATTATGAGTTTGAGCCGCAAAGAAAGAGATCAGCTTGCAGAAGTCATCCAAAGAGAAAATGAAATGGTATTAAAAGTGGGAAGAATGGTCAGAAATGCCTTTATTCTAACTTTGGCATTTGCTGCCGTAACATACTGGGGATGGTCAGGGATGACAGATCCAATGTTTCCTAATATTCCTATGAGCGTACGTAATGTAGCTAAATGGATTGCTTTGATTGGTTTGATTTTATCGGGTTTATTTACTGTTTTAGGATTCATTTCTCATAGAAATGGGAAGAAAAGTGTATTAAAGAAGATTGATTTGTACGAAGAAAAATAAAATTTGTATATTTTGATTAAATTTATTATGGTATTAACTAAAAATAACAATAATTGTGTCATATGTTAACATAATTTCACATAATATAACTACATCTATCACTTTATTGTTTAGTAATATACTATTGAGCCAAAGATAGTGGCTCACTTCATAATCAAATTCCCTTTCTTAAAACTTTCTTGAGAAGCCCCGCTAAAGGGGCTTTTCATTTGCCTTTTTGAAAGTTGGACATACAAATAGTAGATGAGATATAATAATGAGGATGAAAGAAGTGTAATTTTTATGGAAGATAAAATACGAATTATAATGTATTCAAGTGCAGATAAAGTGGATGGCCAAGGTGTAGGCAGTGCCTATGAAGAACAGGTCAATCTTATTAAAGAAGGAGCAAGTGATATTTTTGAAGTGGGTATCAACAATTGGATAAAAACACCGGATATTCAGCATTTCCATACGGTCGATCCTACTTTCTATGTAAAGATGCAAAATCATAAGGCCGCTAATATAGCCTATTGTCATTTTTTACCAGATACTTTAGAAGGTAGTTTAAAGATTCCGGCACCATTATTGAATGTATTCCGTTCTTATTTGATTCAATTCTATAAGAGTGCAGATCGTTTGGTTGTTGTAAATCCAAGCTTTATTGATGCTTTAGTAGAATATGGTATTGATCGAGAAAAAATTTATTATATTCCTAACTATGTATCAAAGGAAAAATTCTATCGTAAATCCGATGATGAGTGTGCTGCCATTCGAAAAAAGTATGGTGTAGCTAAAGATGCTTTTGTGGTATTGGGTGCAGGACAGGTGCAAACGCGTAAGGGTGTGCTTGATTTTGTGAATGTTGCCAAAGAAATGCCAGACGTACAATTCGTATGGGCTGGAGGCTTTTCATTTGGCCGCATTACAGATGGGTACGAAGAATTAAAGAAGTTACAGGAAAATCCACCGGAAAATTGTAAATTCTTAGGCATTGTACCTAGAGAAGAAATGGTGGATCTATATAATATGGCGGATGTGCTTTTTGTGCCAAGCTATAATGAATTGTTCCCAATGACTATTTTAGAAGCGGTGAATTTACATGTTCCATTGGTGCTTCGTGATTTGGATTTATATAAAGATATTTTATTTGATCGTTATATGCATGCGAATGATAATGATGGTTTTAAAAATTGTCTGTTAAAGTTGAAAAATGATTCAGATGTATACGCGAAGTATCAAAATGAAAGTCGTTTATTGAGTGAATTCTATTCGAAAGAACACGTATTGAATATGTGGAGAGAATTTTATTTGAGTGCATATAAGGATAAACAAGAGGAATTATTAAATAAGAAAAAATAGGGGTTTTTATGAAAAAACAGAAGTACGCACTAAATCTGTTGCTTATTCTTGCTTTAACGGGATTTGCCCTATGGTTTGCTCTAAAGGATAATTATCAACAAGTTGTAAAGTGCATTTCACAAATGAATCTGTTAAGCCTTGTCATTGTATTATTATGGGGAGTTCTTTTTACTGCGGTATGGGGATTTGTATATTATGTATTAGGAAGAAAATATACAGAGAATTATACACCTGGTAAAGGAATGCTTGTAGCTTTTATTGGTTCTTTCTTTTCAGGTATTACACCAAGTAGTACGGGTGGACAGTTTGTTCAGGCTTATATTATGAAAAAGCAAGGAATCAAAGTGAGTGATGGGGCAAGCTTGTTGTGGGCTGATTTTATTATTTATCAGACCACAATGATGGTTTATGTATCGATTCTGTTTCTTTTGCGTTTTGCGTATTATAGTGCTCAATCTGCGTGGTTCAATATTATCTTGTTGGGATATATTGTCAATGCAGTTGTGGTTGTGGCGTTATATACGATTGCGTTATTTCCAAACTTATATATCAAGTTTTCGCGTATTTTAGTTCAGGTATTAACAAAGCTACATATATTAAAGAATCCAGAAAAAACGTTGGATTCTTGGACTTTACAAGTGACTAGTTTTACTCGTGAAATTAAGGTGCTCGCAAAAGATAAAAAAAGTATTTTTCTTTGTGTGTGTATAAATATTGTACGTTTATCACTCTATTATTCTTTACCTTTTGTGATTGCATTAGCCTTGCATATTCCACTTAAAATGAATGAATTTATTGACGTTATGGCCTTATCAAGTTTTGTGACAATGGCCAATAGCTTTATTCCAATTCCTGGAGCAAGTGGTGGTACGGAAGTTGTCTTTTCATTATTATTTAATAACTTAATGAAAGATCTAACGGGTGCTGTACTTGTATTATGGCGTTTTTCTACGTATCACATAGTGCTGATTATTGGTGGAATATTATTTGTGTTTGTTAAGAATTATTATGAAAGAAAAGAAAGTAAAATCAATTTAGAAGGGATGTAGCGTATGCGAATTGGATTGTTTACAGATGCATATTTACCAGATATTAATGGGGTTGTTTCAAGTGTGGCAACCCTTAAACACGCTTTAGAAGAGTTAGGACACACTGTGTTTATTATCACAAATCATAAGGGAGTAAAAATTGCAGAAGATGAAGATGGACATATTCTTCGCTTGCCGGGTCTTGAAATAAAAAAATTTTATGGATATAAAATGTCAAGCCCAGTACAATTTACGGCAGATGCCTATATAGAAAAGATGGATCTAGATGTGATTCATATTCAAACTGAGGCGGGGGTGGGTATGTTTGGTTGTCAAATGGCTAAGGTATTACATATTCCAATTGTATATACGTATCATACAATGTATGAGGATTATACGCATTATTTTAATCCGCTTGAATTTGATTCTGTAGAAAAATTAGGCAAAAGTTTTATTCGTGCATTTTCACGTGTCCTGGCCAATGGCTCTCAAGCTGTTATTGCACCTAGTGAAAAAACGAAACAAGCATTGATTCAATATGGTGTGATGGCACCTATCTATATTGTTCCAACGGGTTTAGATTTATCGGAATATGATCGTAAAAATTTGGATGAAACAAGAGTTAAAAGGATTCGTGAGGAGTTAGGTTTTAGTCAAGAAGATCATATTGTTGTCTTTGTAGGGCGTATTGCCAAGGAAAAGGCAATCGAAATTCCAATTGAAGCAATCAGTAAGAATGTAGATTCACACTTACATTTAGTCATTGTAGGTGGTGGTACGGATATGGAATATTATCAGGATCTCGCTAAGAAATATAATGTTGAGGATCGTGTACATTTTACAGGTAAGATTCCTAAGGAAAATATTGCCTATTATTATGCGGCTTTTGATTGTTTTGTGTCGGCAAGTCTTTCTGAAACACAGGGTATGACATATATTGAGGCATTGGCTAGTGGACTTTTAGTTTTTGGTCGTCGTGATGAAGTGTTGAAAGATTTGGTGGATGAAGGCAAATCTGGATATTATTTTGATGATGCCAATGAACTAAGTCAAAAGTGGGATGTTTTCTTTAGTAAATCCAAAGCGGAAAGAGATGCATTAAGAGAATACTGTGTATCAAAAACAGCTCCTTATACAGAGAGTATGTTTGCACATAAGGCTTTGAGTGTTTATAATCAGGCAATTGATGATTATAAGCGTGCATATCATGTGGAACGCATACGTATGGTGGATGATTTTGTGCGTTTAACTGTGATTCGAGATTGCGATAATGAACCAGTCAAAGTAATGATTCCTACAGAGGATTTCTTTGATTTAAAAATCACTAAGGATACAATGTTAGATGCCTATTTGGTTGACAATTATTTGGATATGCAGTTATTCTATAAAGCGTTTGAACTGATGAAGAAGCGTGTGCTTTCAAATGACTATACATCGTATCAGATGATACAGTATGGTAAGCAATATTTAAGTTTGGATGAAGATCAAGCTAAAGAGATTGTGAATGAATTTATTGAACGGCATTGGATTGATGATAAAGACTATGCGTTTGATAAGGCACAAGCTTGGCATTCGTATGGACAGCCCAAAATGCAGATTTATTCAAAATTAAAAAAAGCAGGGGTTCAAGATGATATGATTGATGCAGCACTAGCTTGTCATGATGAAGAAACAGAGCGTAGCAATGCAACCAAGTTAGCTCGTCGTTTAACGCATTCTATCAAGGAACAGTCGAGTCGTATGCAAAGACAGACTTTAGTCAATAAATTGGTTACGAAAGGATATTCGTTTGAGATTGCCAAACAAGTCTCAGAATCGATTGAATTGGATGAAAATGATGATGAGGCACTACAAAGAACGATTGCGAAAGCGAAGCGTTTATATGCAACGTTTGATCAGCCAAAGAGAAATCAAAAAATTCAAACGTATTGCGTTCGCAAAGGGTTTAATATATCGGCTATAAAAGAAGTTTTGGAAGGGGAAAATGAATGAGAATTAATGAGATTACACAGGAACAAAAAGTAAATGTTAAGTGTTTGATTTCAAAATGTGACAAGGGAAAAACCGTGAAGGATACGCCTTATTTGTCTTTGATTTTAGAGGATGCAACGGGTGTATTGGATGCAAAATTTTGGAATTTAACGAATGAGCAGATTGAACAATATAAAGCTGGACAAGTTGTAGAAGTGATTGGAGATTCTATCATTCATAGAAATGCAGTTCAGTTGCGTGTAAGAAAGATGACAGTCTTAGAAGATGAGGATATTTCTAATTATGTACGCCTTGCTCCTATGACTCGTACAGAAATGGAAGAGGAAGTAAAGATTTTGATGAATGAAATCACGGATACAAATTTGTATTGTGTGGTTGAAGAAGTGTTAGAAGAAACAAAAGATTTATTTTATACATATCCAGCAGCTACAAGAAACCACCATAATTTTGTGGGAGGACTTGCCTATCATTCTATTAGTATGGCGCGTGTTGCTTTAGACATTTGTAGACAATATACATTCTTGGATAAGGGATTATTGATTGCGGGTATCTTGATGCATGATGTTGGAAAGATTGATGAGTTGAGTGGCCCGGTTCTTCCTGAATATACAAATGAGGGGAATTTGTTGGGGCACATTAGTATTATGAATAATCGTTTGGATCGTGTGGCTGAAAAGCTGGGTGTAAACGATAAAGAGTGTGTTTTATTGTTGAAGCATATGGTTTTGGCACATCATGGAAAGATGGAGTTTGGATCTCCTGTTCTTCCTATGATTCCAGAAGCAGAAGTATTGACTTTGTTAGATAATCTAGATGCTCGTATGTATATGATGAAGCAAAGTTTAGATACAACGCAGCCAGGTCATTTTGGGCCTCGTGTTTTTGCGTTAGAAGGTCGTATGATTTATCATCGAAAAGGAGAAGCTGAAGAATGAAAATAGGTTTTGTATCATTGGGATGTTGTAAAAACTTGGTGGATTCAGAACAAATCATGGGTATGATCAAAAGGGGTGGCCATGAGATTGTGGCTAATCCAAAAGATGCACAGGCTATTATTGTGAATACTTGTGGTTTTATTGAAAGTGCCAAAGAAGAAAGTATTAATACAATTTTTAAGATGGCGCAATATAAAGAGCGTAATTTAGAGAAGTTGATTGTGTGTGGTTGTTTAGCACAAAGATATACAGATACATTAAGGGAAGAAATTCCTGAAATTGATGCGGTTATCCCGATTCGTGAATACGATACTTTGGCAAGTCAACTACAAAAAATTTTGGGTTCAGATACATTATTGGATAAGGCTGAACGAGTGATTTCGGGGAATCCTTGGCAGGCTTATGTAAAAATTAGTGATGGTTGTTCCAATCGTTGTGCCTATTGTGCGATTCCTTTGATTCGTGGAGATCAAAAGTCACGTACAATTGAGGATATTATGGAAGAAGTCAATCATTTGGCAAGTATTGGTGTTAAGGAATTAACATTGATTGCGCAAGATACTACAAAATATGGTTTGGATAATTATGGAGAATTGATGCTTCCTGAATTGTTGAGACAAGTATCAAAGGTAGAAGGTTTACATTGGATTCGTGTTCTATATATGTATCCCGATGAAATTGTGGATGATGTATTGCAGGCTATGAGCGAAAGTGAAAAAATCGTACCTTATTTTGATATTCCAATGCAGCATGCGAACAATCGTTTATTGAAATTAATGAATCGTAGAGGTCCAAAAGAGGATGTATTAAAGGTTGTGGATAAGATTCATACGATGTTTCCAAATGCGACTTTGCGTACAACTATGATTGTTGGTTTCCCTACAGAAACGGAAGAAGAATTTGAGGAACTTGTAGATTTCATCAAGGAAATAAAATGGGATCGTATGGGTGCTTTCACATATTCGAAGGAAGAAGATACACCTGCTTATGATATGGATGGTCAGATTGATGAAGAAGTTCAAAATGATCGTTTGGCTAGATTGATGGCTGTGCAGGAAGAAATTTCAAAAGAAAAGAATCAAGAAAAGATTGGTAAGGTCATAGAAGTTCTAGTTGAGGAAAAAGAAGGTTTGGTGGATCGTTATCGTGGAAGAAGTGCTGCGGATGCACCGGATGAAGTGGATGGTCAGGTCATCTTTACAAGTGAAGAACCTTTAGAGTTGGGTACTTTTGTGAAGGTAAAGATTACAGATGCCAAATCTTATGATGTTTACGGAACATGTGTAAACGAATAGTCGGATTGGATCCCATTGTATTTAAAGATTCTAGAGTATTGATTTTGGGTTCAATGCCAAGTGTCATTAGTTTAAAAGAACAGATGTATTATGCGAATAAGACAAATAGGTTTTGGAAGATACTAGAAAGTCTGTATCAAGAAAATGATAAGATAGAATTATTAAAAATATCGCATATTGCACTTTGGGATATTTGTCATTCGTGTATAAGAAAGACGAGTGCGGATAGTGAAATCAAAGATATAGAGCCAAATGATATACAGGAATTGTTGAATAGATATAAGAATATTGAAAAGGTCATTTGTAATGGAAGGACAAGTCAGAATACAATGCAGAAATATTTTCCGAATATTCAAACGGTATATTGTCCTTCGACTTCAAGTGCCAATGCACAGTTTTCATTAGAACAATTGATTGAAATATATAAGAAGGAGATTTATGAATAAATTATATTGGGCAAAGGTTAAGCCGGATGCGAAGGTTCCGCAAAAACGTTATGAAGATGCAGGGTATGATTTATACCCATGTTTTGAAGAGGATTACATGGTAATTGAGCCTCATGAAACAAAGTTAGTTCCATTAGGTGTTGCGAGTGCATTTGATCCAGAGTTTGTGATGATTCTAAAAGAGCGTGGTTCAACAGGAACAAAGGGGATTGCACAAAGAAGTGGCGTGATTGATTCGGGTTATCGTGGAGAATATATGGCTCCAGTTACAAATTTGAATACAAAGCGTGTAGTTATTAAAAAGCAAGCTGTAGAGTATAAGGAAGATGCGATTATTTATCCTTATGAAAAAGCAATTTGTCAGGGTGTATTATTGCGTATGCCTCAATTAGAAAGTGAAGAAATTACTTTTGAAAAACTTCAGTCTATGGAATCTGAAAGAATGGCTGGAAAACTTGGAAGTTCAGGAAAATAGTGAAATGGGTCTATTGTCATAATGGCAATAGATCTTTTTTTAGAAAAAAGATGATTTTTAAATTTTATAACCGGTCTATAACCATACAAAGCCTATACTAAAATCAGATAATGAAAGGGATTACAACCATATCAAAAAGGAGGGCTTTGTATGTTGAAAAACTTGAAGAGAGCGGCAGCAATTGTATTATCATTTGCGATGGCAATCCAGTTTGGACTAGCAAACTCTTACTATGTAAATGCAGAAGAAGAGCCTGTTGAACCACAACAGGAACAAACTACGACTGTAGAAAATAATAGTGAAGTACAAGAAGAGGATGCAAATGAGGTTGCAGTGCCAGAAACGAAATCTGTAGAGTTAAGCTATGTGGCTGAAGATGGAACAATTTTACAGGCAGCTACATATCGTGATTTTGATTTAAATTACGGCTTAAATACAGATAGTAGTGTTATGCTGAATTTTGATGGTTATACATTAAAAGATGTAATCGTCAATAATTCGCAAGCAATAAGTGCAGATCAAGCAAGTCTAAGTGTGACTTCAGATCTTGTAAGTGTTCAATTTGTTTATAAGAAAATAGTTATTGAAACAGAGAATCAAACAACTGAACCTGCTAAGACGGAAGAAAAGAATGAAGACGATGCTGAGGCAGACCCGGATCTGGAAACGGAAGTAAAAGAGGAATTGCCGGAGTATCCGGCATTTGATCAAAGTGAGATGGCTGGTGATGTAGTTGTTCATGCAACAGCAGCTGAGGGTGTTTTACCAAGAGATTCTAAGCTTGTTGTAAAACGTATCACAAGAAAAGCTATCTTAAATGCAGTTGAAGAAACGGTTTCTGAAAAGAATATGGAAGTTGAATCAGCTGTAGCATTAGATGTTACGATTCAAAGCAAAGATGGTGTTGAAATTCAGCCAAATGGTTCAGTAAATATTAGTTTTGAAAATGTAGCAGCAAGCGCTCAAGAAACAAATGTTTACCATGTTACGAATGATGCAAGTACAGTAACTGAGGTAGCTACAAATGCACAAAGCTTTGATGCAGATCACTTCTCAATTTATGTTATTACGAATGAAAATAAAGTCCCATTAACAACATTCAACTTTGTTGCGAATGGTACAACAGTAAGTACACAGATTGTTAAGTCTGGGGATACATTAATTGCTCCTACAGCTCCAGATATGATTGGACAAGCATTTGTAGGTTGGGTTGATGAAGCTGGTAATTCATTTACTGGTTTTGGTAAACAAGCAGAAATTACTGAAACTACAACACGTACAATTACAGCTAGATATGAAGCAGCATTATATGTATACTTCTTAAATCCAGATGGATCACAAATTATGCGTACAGAAAAAGTTGGAGATCATAAAGCACATAATTTTACAGCTGTATCTTATGAAGTAGATTCAACTCATAAATTAGTTGGTTGGGCAGCTGAAGCAAATGGAACTACAAATATTGCAGATAAGATTTCAGTTCCAGCAGATCAAACTTCTGTAAATGTATACGCAATTATTAAAGAAGGTTATTGGGTTTCATTTAATTCAGATGGTGGATCTATTGTTGATTCTCAATTCGTATTACATGGAGATAAGTTAGTATTAGGTAAAGATACAACTCCTACAAAGCCTGGCTATACATTTGACGGTTGGTACAATGGTTTAACTAAGGTTGAAAATGGTGCAACAGTTACTTCTCCAATGACTTTAACAGCTCATTGGAAAGCAGCAAAAGTTAGCTATACAGTTATTCACTGGTGGGAAAATGCAGATGATAATGAATATTCATTCCATGAATCTCAAGAATTACAGGGCTTGACTGGTGCAACAACAACAGCTGCAGCGAAGTCCTATACGATAAAGGGTAAGGATATTCATGGTGAAGATACGAGTGATAAAGTCTTTACTGCAACTACAATTGAACAAAAAACAATCAAGGGTGATGGTTCAACAATTGTAAATGTATACTACAAGAGAAAAACGTACACAATGCATTTTAAAGAAAGACAGAACTCACGTACAGATTTATCAACAATCACAAAAAAATGGGGTCAAAGTATTTCAAGAAGAATGGCCTACATATAAAGAAAACGGTAACTGGCAAATCAGAGCGGCTTCGTATTATGGAAATAGTCAATATTTAGCCTATACAAGTACAATGCCAATGAAAGACTCTACATTATGGAGTACAAGTGGTTATTATACTTATAAAGCATATTATTACGTGAGAAATATAGAAGATACGAATTATGAATTACATCATACAGATGTGATTAAGTCTAGCAGTGATTATCTAAGAATTGGTAATGAGGACTGTTATGCGATTGCCGGATTTACTTATGATCATGGAGATCCTGGCGTAGGTGGTAGTTACAATAATTCTAAGTTCTATTACACTCGTAATTCTTATAACTTAAAGTTTATCAACAATGGTAAACAAGATAAGACAGTTTCTAAGAAATATGAGCAAAGTATTTCAAATGAAAACTATACTCCTGCAAGACCTAGTTCACTACCAGATTATTATGAATTTGATGGTTGGTATGATAATGAACTTTGTGAAGGTGAAAAATATGTCTTTAATGGAAAGACAATGCCAGCACAGAATGTTACATTATACGCAAAATGGACAGCTAAGAAGATCAGCTTAACGTATAACTTGAATAATCCTGAAGGTACAGTAGATAAGGGTACTAAAAAAGTTGCAGCTGGTACAATCGCAAGTACAGTATTGCCAAGTGCTTCTGCAATTGAAGGTTATTCATTTGCAGGTTGGTATGTAGCAGACGAAAATGGTCATATGACTACAGTAGCATTCAATGCGAATGATGCAATTTTAAAAGATACTAACGTTATTGGTAAGTGGTTATACAATGGTGAGCTTAAAGTTAAGTATGTAGCAGATGGTGTAGAGGCTCCAAAAGATAACAATGTTTATGCGGGTGGTGCTAAAGCTACAGTTGCTAATGGTGTGACAAAAGAAGGTAAGAAATTCTTAGGTTGGCAATTAGATGGTAATGTATATCAGCCTGGTCAAAACTTTGAAGTAAATAAAGATTTGGCAGATGACAAGAATGTGATTACTTTAACAGCTGTATTTGGTGATTCAGAAACTTCAGCAATCTTAACTTATCATCCTGGTAATGGTAATGGTGAAGATCAAAGTGTTGCGATTTTGAATAACAAGGAAGTTACTTTAGAAAATACATCTGATTTAAGCTATACAGCTCCAGGTAAAGATTATTACTTTGCTGGTTGGGCAACATCAATGGAAGATGCTCAAAAAGGTAATGCTAAATATGCAGTTGGTGAAAAAGTCAGAGTGAATGCGGATTCAAGTAATGATTTATATGCAACTTGGGTTAAGAAAACTGTGATTGAAGTTACCGCAAATAGTAATACACTTCAATATAATGGTGAAGAACAAAAGGTTGAAGGAGTTAAAGTTGTTACTGCTGGATATGAAGTAACTGGTTTAAAAGCTGAAGCTAAAGGTACAAACTTTGGTACTTATGACACTGTGATTACTGGTACAGCAACAGTTACTAAAGGCGGTGTTGATGTAACAGATAAAGTAATCGTAAATGTGAATAAGGGAACATTAACAATTTCTAAACGTGATGTAACATTGACAAGTGGATCTGCTTCTAGAGTTTATAATAAGGAAGCATTGACAAATGGTGAAGTAACAGTAAGTGGTGATGGATTCGCTAAGAATGAAGGTGCAACTTATACAGTAACGGGAAGTCAGACAGAAGTTGGTGAAAGTGATAACACATTCACATATACATTAAAAGAAGGTACACTAGCTTCTAACTACAACATTACAAAAAAAGAAGGTAAATTGAGTATTACTCCAGTTACGGATGAAGTAACAGTTAGAATTAATGGTAATAAAGATACTGCAACTTATAATGGAACAGATCAAAGTGTAAGTGGATATACAGTAGAATCTATTAGTAATACACTTTATACATCAACAGACTTTACATTAAATGGTCAAGCAATGGCTACTGGTAAAGATGCTGCAAAATATCCAATGAATTTGGATGCAACTCAGTTTGTTAACAACAATACAAACTTCTCAAATGTTAAATTTGAAATTGCAGAAGATGGACAACTTGTTATTAATCCACGTGCAGTCACATTAACGAGTGAAACAGCTTCTAAGGATTATGATGGAACTCCACTAACTAGACCAAATGTTAAAGCTGAAGGAAACTTCGTTGATGGTGAAGTAACAAAAGTTGAGGCAACTGGATCCGTTACTTATGTAAGTGATGGTGAAGTCACAAATACAATCGTTATTACTGAAGGTGAAAACTTTAAAGAAAGTAACTATTCAATTACTAAGCATGAAGGTACATTGAGTATTACTGAAGTTGATGCTGAAGTAACAGTAACAATCAAAGGTCATGAAGCTACTGCAACTTATGATGGAGATCCACATTCAGTAGAAGGTTATGAAATTACTGATATTTCTAACAAGTTGTATACAAAGGATGATGTTCAGTTTACAGGTCAAGCAAAGGCTGAAGGTACTGAAGCTGGTACATATCAGATGAATCTTTCTGAAACTCAATTTAGTAACACAAATAGTAACTTTAAGAAGGTAACATTTGTAGTCGAAGATGGATCATTAATAATCAATCGTAAGTCTATTGATGATCAAAATCGTATTACAGTAACAAAACCTTAGGATTCTAAGTATAATGGTGAAGAACACAAGAACAAACCAACAGTTGCAGATACTAAGACGAATAGAACGTTAGTAGAAGGTACAGATTACGAATTATCTTATAGTAAAGATGTAACAAATGCTGGAACAGTAACAGTAACAGTAAAAGGTATTGGAAACTTTAGTGGTGAAACAACTACAACTTACCAAATCACTAAGCGTAATGTAACATTGACAAGTGGATCTGCTTCTAGAGTTTATAATAAGGAAGCATTGAC
>ERZ773260.3244-NODE-3244-length-15884-cov-4.844020_pt1 | contig 15884 bp, 9 predicted proteins | sample MGYA00511387_ERZ773260 | MGnify/ENA primary metagenome ERZ773260 (study PRJEB29015, sample SAMEA2737745) | human gut metagenome | biome: human gut; feature: human-associated habitat; material: faeces | place: China | collected 2012 ... | reverse complement strand
CTTTGTACTGGAAGCCCGGATAGATAAAGATTTGGGTATCGTCGAAGAACGGTTCAATGAGATCGTTTTTCGCTGCCTGAGCCGCGCTTTCCAGCGAACGTACTGAAGTGGTGCCAACCGCAATCACCCGGTTACCGCGCGCTTTCGCCGCCAGTACCGCGTCTACCACATCCTGCGGTACTTCAGCGTATTCCGAGTGCATGATGTGATCTTCAATGGTGTCGACGCGCACCGGCTGGAAGGTGCCCGCACCAACGTGCAACGTCACAAACGCCATCTCCACGCCTTTGGCGCGCAATTTTTCCAGCAAAGGCTCGTCAAAATGCAGACCTGCGGTCGGGGCTGCAACCGCGCCCGGTTTTTCGCTATAAACGGTTTGATAAAGTTCGCGGTCAGCGTCTTCGTCCGGACGGTCGATATACGGCGGCAGCGGCATATGGCCGATGCTGTTGAGAATATCCAGCACCGAGCGTTCATCATTAAATTCGACTTCAAACAGTGCGCCGTGGCGCGCGGTCATTGTTGCGTTAATACTTTCGTCATCGCCCAGCAGCAGTTCTGCGCCAGGTTTTGGCGCTTTCGAGGCGCGAATATGCGCAAGAATGCGTTTGTCGTCGAGCATCCGTTCAACCAGCACTTCAATCTTGCCGCCGCTGGCTTTACGCCCAAACAGGCGCGCCGGGATCACGCGGGTATTATTAAAAACCAGAAGATCGCCGGGGTTGAGCTTATCAAGTAAATCGGTGAAAGTACCGTGCGTCAGCGCGCCCGTCGGCCCGTCCAGCGACAGTAAACGACAGCTACTGCGTTCAGGCATGGGATAGTGGGCAATCAGGGATTCGGGCAATTCAAAGGAGAAATCGGTAACGCGCATGACACTGACTCAGACTAAAATAAGAGGCGGGTAGTCTAGTGCCGGGGCGCTCTCCCTGCAACCTTTACCCCCTTTTGGATAGAATATAATCGATGAATTTTTTAGCTCACCTGCATTTAGCCCATCTCGCGGAAAGCTCGCTTTCCGGCAATTTACTGGCTGATTTCGTACGCGGAAATCCTGAAGAAAGTTTTCCGCCCGACGTCGTGGCTGGCATTCATATGCATCGACGTATCGACGTATTGACTGACAATCTGCCGGAAGTCCGCGAAGCACGGGAGTGGTTTCGTAGTGAAACGCGCCGCGTTGCGCCTATTACGCTGGATGTCATGTGGGATCACTTTCTTTCCCGCCACTGGTCGCAGCTGTCGCCGGACTTTCCGCTACAGGAATTTGTCTGTTATGCCCGCGAGCAAGTGATGACGATTTTGCCGGACTCACCGCCACGTTTTATCAATCTGAACAATTACTTGTGGTCAGAGCAGTGGCTGGTGCGCTATCGCGATATGGATTTCATCCAGAACGTGTTAAACGGCATGGCAAGCCGCCGCCCACGTCTGGATGCCCTGCGTGACTCCTGGTACGATTTAGACGCTCATTATGACGCCCTCGAAACCCGCTTCTGGCAGTTTTATCCGCGGATGATGGCGCAGGCGTCACGCAAGGCGTTATAAAACGTTAGTTCATCCATACCGTAGCCGAAATGGCAGGCAAAGCCAGAATCCCGTCAGTCAGTTGCCCATGCCCTTCTTTGCATTGCCATTGCACGGCATTGAGAAACGGTGACGCGGGTAGCACCACTTCACAGGCCTCGCCACGGTTGATTGCCACCAGTACACGTTGCTGATTCAGCACGCGGACAAATACCACCACGTTATCTTCCGCATACAGCACCTGACAGCCGCCATGACGTAGCGCCTGACTTTTCTTACGCAGCGCAATCATTCGCTGGTACAGCGCGAATAACGCCGTATCCTGCTTTTCCACCTGCCAGGGGAACGGTTTACGGCAAAACGGATCGTTTTTGCCATCCAGTCCTACTTCATCACCGTAATAAATGCACGGTACACCAGGCCAGGTGAACAGCCAGACCACCGCCAGCGGCAGGCGCGCAATATCCCGACCGAGCAGCGTTTTAAATCGCGCAGTATCGTGGCTGTCGAGCTGATTAAACATACGTAATTGTTGTTGATGAGAAAGCCCTGCGCGGTAATTATCCATCCAGGCCATACAGGTTTGGGCATCAATTTGCTGCGGATCGTAAGAGATATCGGTATTGGCAAGAAATCCCCACAACGGGAATGTGAAGCCGCGATAGTTCATGGCGGCATCTTCCACATCGGCCTGTAACCATTGCCGTGCATCGCCAAAATGTTCGCCGACAATATACGCTTCCGGCTGGGTTTCTTTCGCCGCTTCGGTGATCCCGGCAACGTGCTGCATATTATTGCGCGCCCCACCCGCCTCCCCCAGCATATGCACCACATCCAGCCGCCAGCCGTCCATATTCCACGGCGCTTTCAGCCAGTGGCGGACAATACTGTCTTCCCCGCGATAAATTTCATTCACCAGACTTTCCGACTGATAATCCAGCTTCGGCAAGCTGGCATAGCCAAGCCAGTCGAGCGCCGTGCCATCATCACTAAACGAGTACCAGTCGCGCCAGGGCGATTCGGGGTTGTGACAAGCACCACCCGTGCCACGATTATGCCTGTCAAACCAGGCATGGGAATCGCCACTGTGGTTAAACACGCCGTCCAGCACCAGCCGCATTCCCAGCTGCTGCGTATTGTGTCGCAAACGCAGCAACGCCCCATCACCGCCAAACTGCGGATCGACATGGCGATAATCCTCGGTATCGTATTTATGTACGCTGGGAGCTTTAAACACCGGATTGAGATACAGCGCTGTCACGCCAAGCTTTTTCAGATACGGCAGTTTTTCGCTTATCCCGTCCAGATCGCCGCCATAGAACGTTGATCCGCCCGCCTGCGCCGTGACCGGTTCATCCCAGTCACGCAAGATGATCTCTTGTCCGGCTGCATGATGGTAATAGACATGATCCTGTTCAGCTTCACGAGGAAGACTACGCGCAAAACGATCAGGGAAGATCTGATAAAAAATCTGATCCGCAGCCCATTGTGGGCCGATATCCGGTACATCGACGGCAAACTGCTCCAGTCGTGCCGGCGGCATTCGGCTGAAGCCCTGCGGTGTAAACCAACGCTGGCGATCGTGCCACAGCAGTTTGAAACTGTAACGCCGCCGGGGTTGTCCGCTGGAGAGATCAATCGCCGCACGCCATGCGGTGACGCCTGGCTGCGGCTGACTGCGCTGCTTATGCATCGGTACTGACATTTCTTCGTTATCGTGTTCTGTACGCAGCATAATGCGCTGCGGTGGGTCTTCGCCCGTCAGCCACAGTGTAATGAGCAGTTGATCTTTGCTTTGTTTAACAAATGGGGGCACCGGCAGGTGCCATGCATTTAACATCATAATTCCCCTGTGATGAAAATCTGATCACCTTGCCATAGCCTAATGCAGGATCACTCATCATCTGAAGGATATTTGGGGGAGGAGGACGGGGGCGGATAACTTTCGGAATAGCCGGATCAGGATTTCCTCCTGAACCGGCTTACAGAACGCAAGGATTACTGGTTTTCAGCCAGCTGACGATCGTGGCGGCGTTTAAACATCCAGCCAATCAACAGCACAACAATCCACGCGAAACCGACATACAGCGAGATACGCGTATCCGGGTGATAACCAATCAACCCGATAATAAAGAGCAGGAAAATCAGCCCGCCGATGGTCGTTGCTACCCCACCCGGCACTTTAAATTTCAGCGCCTTAACTTCTTCTGGCGGCAAACGGCGACGGAAGGCAATTTGCGACAGCAGGATCATAATCCACACCCACACCGTGGCGAAGGTTGCCAGCGAAGCGATCACCAGGAAGACGTTTTCCGGCATGATGTAGTTCAGATACACCGCAAACAGCAGCGCGGTAGTCATCACCAGCACCGTAACCCACGGAATACCGCGACGCGACGTTTTGCTGAAAATTTTCGGCGCGCTGCCCTGCTCTGCCATACCGTGGAGCATACGGCCTACGCCAAATACATCACTGTTAATTGCCGACAGCGAAGCAGTCAGCACAACAAAGTTAAGAATGCTGGCGGCAAAGGTAATGCCCATATGCTGGAACGTCAGCACGAACGGGCTACCGGCAGTGCCAACCTGATTCCACGGGTAGATAGACATAATGACGAACAGCGTACCGACGTAGAACACCAGAATACGCATCGGCACGGAGTTAATCGCACGCGGTATCGATTTCTCAGGATCTTTCGCTTCACCGGCGGTAATCCCGATAATTTCGATCCCACCGTAAGCAAACATCACCATTTGCAACGACATTACCATGCCAAGCCAGCCGTTACTGAAGAAGCCGCCGTTGCTCCACAGGTTATGAATACCGGTCGGTTGCCCGCCGTTGCCAATCCCCCAGATGATGATGCCGAAACCGGCGACAATCATGATGATGATGGTGGCGACTTTAAAGAACGAGAACCAGAATTCCAGCTCCCCGAAGACCTTCACGCTCATCAGGTTTACGGCGCAAATGATCAGCACCACGCTCAGTACCCAAATCCAGTGCGGCACCGTCGGGAACCAGACACCCATATAGATACCAAAAGCGGTCACATCGGCGATGGCGACAATAAGGATTTCAAAGCAGTAGGTCCAGCCGGTAATGTAACCTGCCAGCGGGCCGAGGTTTTCCTGCGCATAACGCGAGAAAGAGCTGGCGGCCGGGTTATGTACCGACATTTCCCCCAGCGCACGCATAATGATATACGCCGCGATACCACCGATAATATAGGCCAACAACACGCTCGGACCGGCCATTTTGATGGCGTCTGCCGAACCGTAAAACAGCCCGGTGCCAATTGCTGAACCCAGTGCCATAAAGCGTATGTGGCGGGTACTTAGCCCACGCTTTAGCTTGTTCTTACTTTCCATCAATTCCTAACCCATCAACACAATAAAAAACCACGGGGCATCGCAGCCCCGTGGTTAAAACAAATGTTCAGTGATTTAGTGAGCGCTGGAGGTCACCTGACGACCTGCCGCGCGATCCCAGATAATGGCCAGAACCACCATCACCACTGTTGGCATTAACCACGCCAGACCTTGTTCGGCCAGCGGTAAACGCTGCGCCCAGGACGGTAAGATATCGCTGAATGCAGATGCTTTGATCCCGTCGAGAATACCAAAAAGCAGGCTGATAAACATCGGCGGAGCAATCACGCGGGACGAATTATGCCACCATGAGCGTGTAAAACTTAATACAACCAGTGCGATACACGGCGGATAAATAGCGGTCAGCACCGGTACGGAGATCTGGATCAGCTGGCTTAAGCCGAGGTTAGAAACCACCATCGAGAAGCCGCCGAGGATAAACACCAGCGTACGATAAGAGAGCGGTACGTACTGGGCAAAGAATTCTGCACAAGCACAGGTCAGGCCAACTGCCGTTACCAGGCAGGCGATGAAGATTAACGCCGCCAGCAGGAAGCTACCGCCGCCGCCAAAGGTGTGCTGAACGTAAGCATGCAGAATAGCAGCGCCGTTTGCAGACTGATCGACCAGCGACGCGCTGTCTGACCCCAGACGGAACAGCGCCAGGTACAGCAGAGTCAGACCAACACCCGCCATCAGGCCAGCCCAGACGGTATAACGGGTCAGCAGACGCGCTTCGGTAACGCCACGAGAACGCGCCGCGTTAACAATAACGATACCAAACACCATTGCGCCCAGCGTATCCATGGTCAGATAGCCGTTAACGAAGCCGTTAGAAAACGCAGCGTTTTGATAAGCCTCAGTCGCCGTGCTGATAGAACCCGCCGGCCAGACAATCGCGGCAACAGACAGGATGACCAGCGCGATAATTTTCAGCGGCGCAAGGAAGTTGCCCACGGTATCCAGCAGCTTGCCCGGATAGAGCGAAACCAGAATAACGATAGCGAAATAGACCAGGCTGTAGATAAACAGCGGCAGCGCGGAATCACCCGTCAGCGGCGCAATCCCCACTTCAAAGGAAACGGTAGCTGTACGCGGCGTAGCGAAAAGCGGCCCCACCGCCAGGTAACAAACCGTTGCCAGCAGTACGCCAGCGACTTTACCGATTGGCGTGCTGAGGCTGTCAACACCGCCGCCAACTTTTGCCAGCGCCACTACCGTTAATACCGGCAGGCCAACGGCAGTAATGAGGAAGCCGAATGCCGCAGTCCAGACGTGTTCGCCTGCCTGTAAGCCGACCATTGGAGGGAAAATAATGTTACCTGCGCCGACGAACAACGCAAATGTCATAAAGCCCAGAGCGATGATATCGCGCGATCTTAATTGATGGGTCATAAATCATACTGCCTGTGGATGTGGTGTTGTAACGTTAAATTTTTGTGCCAATCCCTGGGGATGATACAGCGGTATATTTAAACAATTTTAGCGGGAAATACTCCCAACCAGGCGCGGCGAAGAATAGTTTTTCGATTTACCGCGTTAATGCAGTCAGTATGACAGCACCTGAAGCGCAATTTAAACGCTTATAACGTTTTAAAGCAAGGAGGGATCTAAAAACCAGAGGTATATAGCGATAAGAAATCACCAACCAGTATAAAACACTATTTCCGTGAAAAAGACATGGCTAATCATGCGAACAAAAAATCACCAACCGTTGTAAAATCTAACGCCCGTATTTTGACTGCAAAGAAAATAAGCCAGCATCGACTGGCTTATGGCAATAAAAGATGACAAAGGCGGATTAATCGCTGTTTTTGGCAATTAAACGTTCCGGGATAACAAAACTGAAACGTGTTCCTTTTCCTACTGTACTCTCAATATTCAGGCGACTTTCGTGATGATTCACCGCATGTTTCACGATCGCTAACCCTAATCCGCTACCGCCGGTTTGCCGGGAACGCGCTTTATCAACGCGATAAAAACGCTCGGTCAGGCGCGGAATATGCTCCGGTGCAATGCCCGGTCCGTTATCTTCAACGCTAAATTCGGCACCGTGCGGCACTCGCTGCCAGCGTACGGTGATATGCGTGCCTTCCGGCGTATGATTCACGGCGTTATAGACCAGGTTCGAAATCGCACTGCGTAGCTGATCTTCGTTGCCAGACACCTTGAGGCCGTTATCTATCTCAAAGGTAAATGTCTGTTTTTTCTGACTCAGAGTCTGAGCCTCGCGCTCAACAACGCGCAGCATCATCGGCACATCAACCTTTTCATTGAGCAAATGCGTCGGCGCGGCTTCAATTTTCGACAGCGTCAGCAACTGCTTCACCAGCCCTTCCATCCGCTGGGTCTGCTCGCGCATGGTGTGCAACGCTTTTTCGCGTACCGCGCCTTCCAGCGGCTGCTCATTCATCATCTCCAGGTAACCCTGTAACACGGTCAATGGCGTACGTAACTCATGGCTCACGTTGGCAAAAAAGTTACGCCGCGCCCCTTCCAGTTGATGCATTTGCGTGACATCACGCGCCACCATCAGCAACTGTTTGTGGGTATAAGGCATGACGCGAATTTCCAGATGCCGCCCGGTGTTGAGCACCAGATTGAGCGGGCGAGAAAAATCACGCGTTTTCAGATATTGCGTAAACTCCGGGTAACGCAGTAGGTTAAGGATGTTCTGCCCGTTATCTTCCGGCCAGCGCAAACCAAGAATTTGTTGCGCCAGACCGTTACACCAGAAAATACCGCCCTCTTCCGTGGTCAGCACCACCGCGTCGGGCAGCGACTCCGCGCCGCTACGAAAGCGTTTAATCAGATTGCCCAGTTCACGGCGGCGTTTTTTATTTCGCAGCTGCATCTGGTGTAAGCCGTATAGTAGCGGTTCCCAGCTACCACGCCCCGGTGGCGGGGTCATACTGCGATCCACCCACAGCCACCATGAAAGGCGCAATAAATTCCAGAAATGCCAGATAAGCAGTCCTGTTACCGATGCCAGCAAAAACCAGGGCAGGTAACCAAAAAATGCACCCAGGATGAAAGCCGGGAGGCAGCAAAGTAGCAGCTCCAGCACCAGCCTTTTCCACGACAGCCGTTCCAGCACGTAAGATACTCCAGTTAAGAAATCATAAGCCCTGCTCTGCGTCCGATGAGCAAGGCGTTAAAAGCGGGTTGAAAAACGATATCCTGTACCGCGCACGGTCTGCACCATGCGGTCATGCCCGCCGGGCTCCAGTGCTTTACGCAGGCGACGAATGTGGACATCGACCGTGCGGTCTTCCACATACACGTTAGTTCCCCAGACGTGGTTTAACAGCTGCTCGCGGCTGTACACGCGCTCAGGATGCGTCATAAAAAAGTGCAGCAGTTTAAATTCTGTCGGCCCCATCTCCAGCGGCTCTTCGCCCGCCATCACTCGGTGAGATGTCGGGTCGAGACTTAATCCCTGCATCTCAATCACCTCTTCCACCGCCATTGGCGAAATACGGCGCATTACCGCTTTGATTCGCGCCACCAGCTCCTTCGGCGAAAACGGCTTGGTGATATGGTCATCCGCGCCGGTTTCAAGGCCGCGCACGCGATCTTCTTCTTCCCCTCTGGCGGTCAACATCACCACTGGAATATCCCGGGTCATCGACTCGCGCTTGAGGTGTTTGATGAACTGGATACCGGAGCCGCCAGGTAACATCCAGTCAAGGAGAATTAAATCCGGCCAGGGTTCATTCAGTTGATTCACAGCACTGTCATAATCTTCCGCTTCGACCGGCTGAAAGCCATTTTGTTCGAGCACGAAGCAGACCATTTCGCGAATTGGAGCTTCATCTTCTACGACCAGAATACGTCTCGCCATGATTTGCCCTGTTGTAATAAATAGGTTGCGATCATTAATGCGACGTCATTATGCGTCAGATTTATGACAGATTTATGAAAAGCTCGTCGCACATATCTTCAGGTTATTGATTTCCGTGGCGCAGAAAAAAGCAAATGGCACATCTGTTTGGGTATAATCGCGCCCATGCTTTTTCGCCAGGGAACCGTTATGCGCATCCTTCACACCTCAGACTGGCATCTCGGCCAGAACTTCTACAGTAAAAGCCGCGAAGCTGAACATCAGGCTTTTCTTGACTGGCTGCTGGAGACAGCACAAACCCATCAGGTGGATGCGATTATTGTTGCCGGTGATGTTTTCGATACCGGCTCGCCGCCCAGTTACGCCCGCACGTTATACAACCGTTTTGTTGTCAATTTACAGCAAACTGGCTGTCATCTGGTGGTACTGGCAGGAAACCATGACTCGGTCGCCACGCTGAATGAATCGCGCGATATCATGGCGTTCCTCAATACTACCGTGGTCGCCAGCGCCGGACATGCGCCGCAAATCTTGCCTCGTCGCGACGGGACGCCAGGCGCAGTGCTGTGCCCCATTCCGTTTTTACGTCCGCGTGACATTATTACCAGCCAGGCGGGGCTTAACGGTATTGAAAAACAGCAGCATTTACTGGCAGCGATTACCGATTATTACCAACAACACTATGCCGATGCCTGCAAACTGCGCGGCGATCAGCCTCTGCCCATCATCGCCACGGGACATTTAACGACCGTGGGGGCCAGTAAAAGTGACGCCGTGCGTGACATTTATATTGGCACGCTGGACGCGTTTCCGGCACAAAACTTTCCACCAGCCGACTACATCGCGCTCGGGCATATTCACCGCGCACAGATTATTGGCGGCATGGAACATGTTCGCTATTGCGGCTCCCCCATTCCACTGAGTTTTGATGAATGCGGTAAGAGTAAATATGTCCATCTGGTGACATTTTCAAACGGCAAATTAGAGAGCGTGGAAAACCTGAACGTACCGGTAACGCAACCCATGGCGGTGCTGAAAGGCGATCTGGCGTCGATTACCGCACAGCTGGAACAGTGGCGCGATGTATCGCAGGAGCCACCTGTCTGGCTGGATATCGAAATCACTACTGATGAGTATCTGCATGATATTCAGCGCAAAATCCAGGCATTAACCGAATCATTGCCTGTCGAAGTATTGCTGGTACGTCGGAGTCGTGAACAGCGCGAGCGTGTGTTAGCCAGCCAACAGCGTGAAACCCTCAGCGAACTCAGCGTCGAAGAGGTGTTCAATCGCCGTCTGGCACTGGAAGAACTGGATGAATCGCAGCAGCAACGTCTGCAGCATCTTTTCACCACGACGTTGCATACCCTCGCCGGAGAACACGAAGCATGAAAATTCTCAGCCTGCGCCTGAAAAACCTGAACTCATTAAAAGGCGAATGGAAGATTGATTTCACCCGCGAGCCGTTCGCCAGCAACGGGCTGTTTGCTATTACCGGCCCAACAGGTGCGGGGAAAACCACCCTGCTGGACGCCATTTGTCTGGCGCTGTATCACGAAACTCCGCGTCTCTCTAACGTTTCACAATCGCAAAATGATCTCATGACCCGCGATACCGCCGAATGTCTGGCGGAGGTGGAGTTTGAAGTGAAAGGTGAAGCGTATCGCGCGTTCTGGAGCCAGAATCGGGCGCGTAACCAACCCGACGGTAATTTGCAGGTGCCACGCGTAGAGCTGGCGCGCTGCGCCGACGGCAAAATTCTCGCCGACAAAGTGAAAGATAAGCTGGAACTGACAGCGACGTTAACCGGGCTGGATTACGGGCGCTTCACCCGTTCGATGCTGCTTTCGCAGGGGCAATTTGCTGCCTTCCTGAATGCCAAACCCAAAGAACGCGCGGAATTGCTCGAGGAGTTAACCGGCACTGAAATCTACGGGCAAATCTCGGCGATGGTTTTTGAGCAGCACAAATCGGCCCGCACTGAGCTGGAGAAGCTGCAAGCGCAGGCCAGCGGCGTCGCGTTGCTCACGCCGGAACAAGTGCAATCGCTGACAGCGAGTTTGCAGGTACTTACTGACGAAGAAAAACAGTTACTTACCGCACAGCAGCAAGAACAACAATCACTAAACTGGTTAACGCGTCTGGACGAATTGCAGCAAGAAGCCAGCCGCCGTCAGCAGGCCTTGCAACAGGCGTTAGCCGAAGAAGAAAAAGCGCAACCTCAACTGGCAGCGCTCAGTCTGGCACAACCGGCACGAAATCTTCGTCCGCACTGGGAACGCATCGCAGAACACAGCGCGGCGCTGGCGCATACTCGCCAGCAGATTGAAGAAGTAAATACTCGCTTACAGAGCACAATGGCGCTTCGCGCGAGCATTCGCCACCACGCGGCGAAGCAGTCAGCAGAATTACAGCAGCAGCAACAAAGCCTGAATACCTGGTTACAGGAACACGACCGCTTCCGTCAGTGGAACAACGAACTGGCGGGTTGGCGTGCGCAGTTCTCCCAACAAACCAGCGATCGCGAGCATCTGCGGCAATGGCAGCAACAGTTAACCCATGCTGAGCAAAAACTTAATGCGCTTGCGGCGATCACGTTGACGTTAACCGCCGATGAAGTTGCTACCGCCCTGGCGCAACATGCTGAGCAACGCCCACTGCGTCAGCACCTGGTCGCGCTGCATGGACAGATTGTTCCCCAACAAAAACGTCTGGCGCAGTTACAGGTCGCTATCCAGAATGTCACGCAAGAACAGACGCAACGTAACGCCGCACTTAACGAAATGCGCCAGCGTTATAAAGAAAAGACGCAGCAACTTGCCGATGTGAAAACCATTTGCGAGCAGGAAGCGCGCATCAAAACGCTGGAAGCTCAACGTGCACAGTTACAGGCGGGTCAGCCTTGCCCACTTTGTGGTTCCACCAGCCACCCGGCGGTCGAGGCGTATCAGGCGCTGGAGCCTGGCGTTAATCAGTCTCGATTACTGGCGCTGGAAAACGAAGTTAAAAAGCTCGGTGAAGAAGGTGCGACGCTACGTGGGCAACTGGACGCCATAACAAAGCAGCTTCAGCGTGATGAAAACGAAGCGCAAAGCCTCCGACAAGATGAGCAAGCACTTACTCAACAATGGCAAGCCGTCACGGCCAGCCTCAATATCACCTTGCAGCCACTGGACGATATTCAACCGTGGCTGGATGCACAAGATGAGCACGAACGCCAGCTGCGGTTACTCAGCCAACGGCATGAATTACAAGGGCAGATTGCCGCGCATAATCAGCAAATTATCCAGTATCAACAGCAAATTGAACAACGCCAGCAACTACTTTTAACGACATTGACGGGTTATGCACTGACATTGCCACAGGAAGATGAAGAAGAGAGCTGGTTGGCGACACGTCAGCAAGAAGCGCAGAGCTGGCAGCAACGCCAGAACGAATTAACCGCGCTGCAAAACCGTATTCAGCAGCTGACGCCGATTCTGGAAACGTTGCCGCAAAGTGATGAACTCCCGCACTGCGAAGAAACTGTGGTATTGGAAAACTGGCGGCAGGTACATGAACAATGTCTCGCATTACACAGCCAGCAGCAGACGTTACAGCAACAGGATGTTCTGGCGGCGCAAAGTCTGCAAAAAGCCCAGGCGCAGTTTGACACCGCGCTACAGGCCAGCGTCTTTGACGATCAGCAGGCGTTCCTTGCGGCGCTAATGGATGAACAAACACTAACGCAGCTGGAACAGCTCAAGCAGAATCTGGAAAACCAGCGCCGTCAGGCGCAAACGCTGGTCACTCAGACAGCAGAAACGCTGGCACAGCATCAACAACACCGACCTGACGACGGGTTGGCTCTCACTGTGACGGTGGAGCAGATTCAGCAAGAGTTAGCGCAAACTCACCAAAAGTTGCGTGAAAACACCACGAGTCAAGGCGAGATTCGCCAGCAGCTGAAGCAGGATGCAGATAACCGTCAGCAACAACAAACCTTAATGCAGCAAATTGCTCAAATGACGCAGCAGGTTGAGGACTGGGGATATCTGAATTCGCTAATAGGTTCCAAAGAGGGCGATAAATTCCGCAAGTTTGCCCAGGGGCTGACGCTGGATAATTTAGTCCATCTCGCTAATCAGCAACTTACCCGGCTGCACGGGCGCTATCTGTTACAGCGCAAAGCCAGCGAGGCGCTGGAAGTCGAGGTTGTTGATACCTGGCAGGCAGATGCGGTACGCGATACCCGTACCCTTTCCGGCGGCGAAAGTTTCCTCGTTAGTCTGGCGCTGGCGCTGGCGCTTTCGGATCTGGTCAGCCATAAAACACGTATTGACTCGCTGTTCCTTGATGAAGGTTTTGGCACGCTGGATAGCGAAACGCTGGATACCGCCCTTGATGCGCTGGATGCCCTGAACGCCAGTGGCAAAACCATCGGTGTGATTAGCCACGTAGAAGCGATGAAAGAGCGTATTCCGGTGCAGATCAAAGTGAAAAAGATCAACGGCCTGGGCTACAGCAAACTGGAAAGTACGTTTGCAGTGAAATAACTATTCAGCAGGATAATGAATACAGAGGGGCGAATTATCTCTTGGCCTTGCTGGTCGTTATCCTGCAAGCTATCACTTTATTGGCTACGGTGATTGGTAGCCGTTCTGGTGGTTGTGATGGTGGTATGAAAAAAGTCATTTTATCTTTGGCTCTGGGCACGTTTGGTTTGGGGATGGCCGAATTTGGCATTATGGGCGTGCTCACGGAGCTGGCGCATAACGTAGGAATTTCGATTCCTGCCGCCGGGCATATGATCTCGTATTATGCACTGGGGGTGGTGGTCGGTGCGCCAATCATCGCACTCTTTTCCAGCCGCTACTCACTCAAACATATCTTGTTGTTTCTGGTGGCGTTGTGCGTCATTGGCAACGCCATGTTCACGCTCTCTTCGTCTTACCTGATGCTCGCCATTGGTCGGCTGGTATCCGGCTTTCCGCATGGCGCATTTTTTGGCGTCGGAGCGATCGTGTTATCAAAAATTATCAAACCCGGAAAAGTCACCGCCGCCGTGGCGGGGATGGTTTCCGGGATGACAGTCGCCAATTTGCTGGGCATTCCGCTGGGAACGTATTTAAGTCAGGAATTTAGCTGGCGTTACACCTTTTTATTGATCGCTGTTTTTAATATTGCGGTGATGGCATCGGTCTATTTTTGGGTGCCAGATATTCGCGACGAGGCGAAAGGAAATCTGCGCGAACAATTTCACTTTTTGCGCAGCCCGGCCCCGTGGTTAATTTTCGCCGCCACGATGTTTGGCAACGCAGGTGTGTTTGCCTGGTTCAGCTACGTAAAGCCATACATGATGTTTATTTCCGGTTTTTCGGAAACGGCGATGACCTTTATTATGATGTTAGTTGGGCTAGGGATGGTGCTGGGAAATATGCTAAGTGGCAGGATTTCAGGACGTTATTCACCACTGCGCATTGCAGCAGTGACTGACTTTATAATTGTACTGGCACTGCTGATGCTCTTTTTCTGCGGCGGCATGAAAACAACGTCGCTTATTTTTGCTTTTATTTGTTGCGCGGGATTATTTGCCCTTTCAGCACCGCTACAAATATTGTTACTACAAAACGCCAAAGGCGGAGAGTTATTAGGTGCCGCAGGTGGGCAAATAGCGTTTAACCTCGGTAGCGCCGTCGGCGCATATTGCGGAGGTATGATGCTGACGCTGGGGCTGGCATATAATTACGTGGCGCTGCCTGCCGCCCTGCTTTCGTTTGCTGCGATGTCGTCGTTGCTGCTGTATGGTCGCTATAAGCGCCAGCAAGCGGCGGATACTCCGGTGCTGGCGAAACCACTGGGGTAGGTTATAGTCTCGGTGCTCATTACTTATTGCCGGATGCGGCGTGAACGCCTTATCCGCCCTACGCGGTTCTGGCACATTTTGCAGGCCTGATAAGACGCGGCAAGCGTCGCATCAGGCATCGGAGCACTTATTGCCGGATGCGGCGTGAACGCCTTATCCGGCCTACGGTTCTGGCACCTTTTGTAGGCCTGATAAGACGCGGCAAGCGTCGCATCAGGCATGATGCGCCAATTGCCTACGTTTTTTACTCTTGTGGCCATAACCACGCAGCGCCGCGTACGCCGCTGGAATCACCGTGCTTCGCCTTACGCACCGGCGTTTCACATTCGCCGCCGAAGACAAATTGTTTAATCAACTGCGGAACCGTTTGATATAAACGGTCTACATTGCTCATCCCGCCCCCCAGGACAATCACATCCGGATCGAGAATATTCACGACATGTGCCAGCGATTTTGCCAGCCGCAGCTCGTAGCGACGCAATGCCAGTTCCGCTACCGGATCGCTTTCTTCAACCAGGCGGATAATTTCACTGCCTTTCAGCGCATGTCCGCTCAAACGACGATAATCCATCGCGAATCCCGTGCCCGAAATAAAGGTTTCAATACAACCTTGTTTACCGCAATAACAAGGGACTTCCTCGCGATAACGCAGTTCGTCTTCGTCCATCCACGGTAGCGGATTGTGTCCCCACTCACCTGCCGTGCCATTGCCGCCGATATGCGCCCGCCCATTGAATGCCACGCCCGCGCCGCATCCCGTGCCGATAATCACGGCAAATACCGTCTGCGCTCCCGCTGCCGCGCCATCTACTGCTTCTGAAACCGCCAGACAGTTAGCGTCATTTGCCAGCCGCACTTCCCGCTGCAACCTCGCGCTTAAGTCTTTATCGAATGGCTGACCGTTGAGCCAGGTTGAATTGGCATTCTTCACCACACCGGTGTAAGGCGAAATTGAGCCAGGAATGCCCATACCTACCGTTCCGCGCTGCCCCGTCGCCTGCTCCGCCATATCAACCAACGTGGCGATCGTTTCAATAGTCTGCCGGTAATCATCACGCGGCGTGGGCAGACGATGGCGGTACAACTGCTCCCCTGCATCGCCCAGTGCAATCACTTCAGTTTTGGTGCCGCCTAAATCGATACCTATACGCACGGTACTCTCCTTATTTTTTTCAATATCAATAGCGTAGAGACGGACAACCGGATTGGCAATGCAAGGCCGCCGACAATTCGTTATCATGCCCGCTAAATTTAACGACAAGGCCGTGGAAATTATCATGCTGTGGTTCAAAAATT
>ERZ773260.3243-NODE-3243-length-15885-cov-10.329943_pt1 | contig 15885 bp, 13 predicted proteins | sample MGYA00511387_ERZ773260 | MGnify/ENA primary metagenome ERZ773260 (study PRJEB29015, sample SAMEA2737745) | human gut metagenome | biome: human gut; feature: human-associated habitat; material: faeces | place: China | collected 2012 ... | reverse complement strand
CATCCTCCCGTACGATGACATACCTATGCCTGGCGCTGTTGCTGGTGCTGGCGGGGATTTTTTATCTGGTGAACCGCAATACCGGCGTACAGGCCAGCGACGACCCGCTGAGCGTCGGTATGGTAGAGCGCTGGAACGCCGCACTGCCCGCGGGTTTTTCCAAAGAGTCTGCGGAGCATATTGCAGACGGCAGAGGTTACAGCTTTGCGAAGCTGACCTATGAAAAAGACGTGGCGGATATCCTGGCCAAATGGGAGACGCCCGCGGCGGATATGCAGGCGCGTTTTGACGCGGTGATCGACGCGCAGTTGGCGGATGCTTCTACCACACAGGCCGACGCGGCGCTCATTGAGACGGCGCGCCCCACGCTGGATGAGAGCTGGGTGTGTTTCTCGCTCCAGAGCGAGGACGACCCGAATGATGTGATCCTGCTGGCATATCAGAGCGCTACGCATGTGATGATCGTGGCCGAGCAGCAGAAGTAATGAAGCAAAATCAAAGCGGCGGAACGAGGAGATGCGTTCCGCCGCTTTGATTTTTTCATATGTCTATAACGCTCGGCCCGGGCAGGCCGCTTTCGAAAACGGCCTGAGGTCATTTTGGGTTTTTCTTTTCATCCTGCTCCTGCGCTTTGCAGGCCATTTTCCAGCCCAGCACAATGAAGCCTGCCGCAATGGCGGCGCCGATGAGAAAAAATGCGAGTCCGATCATATACATTGCCTCCTGCGGATGTTTTACGCCGTATACCAGTATTTGCGGTCCAGATTCCGGTACTGCACGGCCTCGCGCACATGCTCTGCTTCGATGCGTTCGCTGCCCGCAAGGTCCGCGATGGTGCGGCTCACCTTCAGCACCCTGTCGTAAGCGCGGGCGGAAAGGCCCATGCGCTCAAAGGCGCCGCGCAGCACACGGTCGGCGTCCGGCGCAAGGCGGCATACGCGGCGCAGCATCGCGCTGGGAAGGCGCGCATTGCAGGTGACGCCCGTACCTTTATAGCGGGTGTCCTGCACGGCGCGGGCTGCCAGCACGCGCCGCAGGATCGCTGCGCTGCTCTCGCCGCTCGAATCTCCGGCAAGGTCGGCGTATTCCACGGGCGCGACCTCTACATGAAGGTCGATTCGATCCAGCAGCGGACCGGAAACGCGCTGCAGATAGCGCTCAATGGCATAGGGCGTGCAGCTGCACGCGCGGGTGGGGTGCCCAAAATAGCCGCATGGGCAGGGATTCATGGCGGCGGCCAGCATGATGCTGCTGGGGAATGACGCGCTGCCCGCCACGCGGCTGACGGTGACCGTGCCGTCCTCCAGCGGCTGGCGCAGGATCTCCAGAGCGTCGCGGTGAAATTCGGGCAGCTCATCCAAAAACAGGACGCCGTTGTGTGCGAGGCTCACCTCGCCGGGACGCGGCGTGCTGCCGCCGCCCACAAGGCCCGCCGCACTTACCGAATGATGCGGCGCGCGGAACGGGCGGTGGCTCACAAGCCCGCTGCCGCGGGGCAGCGTGCCCGCCACAGAATATACCTTCGTCGTCTCCACAGCCTCCGTGCGGGAGAGCGGCGGCAGAATGCCCGGCAGACGTTTGGCCAGCATGGATTTTCCCGTGCCCGGCGCGCCGATCAATAAAATATTGTGGCCGCCGGCGGCGGCGATCTCCATGGCGCGCCGGGCCTCCAGCTGGCCCCGGACATCTGCAAAGTCCGGTACGTCCCGGGGCCCGCCGGGTGCAAAGGCCGCGGGCTGTGCCGGTTCTATGGGCGCTTCGCCCGTCAAATGGCGCACTGCGTCCAGCGCCGTATGGACAGGGTAAACGCAAAGCGCGCCGGCTGCCGCGGCCTCGGCCGCGTTTTCGGCGGGAACGAACAGGTGGCGCACGCCCTGCTGCACCGCGGCCAGCGCCATGGGCAGCACGCCCGTCACACTGCGCACGCCGCCGTCCAGCGAAAGCTCGCCGATGAAGGCGTCCTCCGGGCCGGGGACGGGCAACTGCCCGGAGGCAGCCAGAATGGCAAGAAGAACAGGCAGGTCGTACACAGGGCCGGTCTTGCGGATATCGCCGGGAGCGAGATTGACGGTGATCCGGCTGACGGGCCAGACGAAGGACAGGTTTTTCAGCGCGCTGCGCACGCGGTCCGTGGCCTCGCGCACAGCGCTGTCCGGCAGGCCCACGATGGTGAATTGAGGCAGTCCGCCGCTGATATCCGCCTCCACGCTCACACTGAAGCCATTCAGCGCATATACGCCCAGGCTGTTGATCCTTGCAAACATCCTTCCGCCGCCTTTCGCCGTTTTCCGCCGCACTTCGCGCCGGTACGCCCATATGGGTGTGTTTTTAGTATAACTTGCGCGTCATTTTTGTACAAGTGCGAATTGACAGGCCCAGGCCCATGGCTTATGATAAGAAGTATAAAAGGCGGCACGCCGCGCGGCGCTTCGGCCGCCTGAGACTGAAAAGGGGAAGCGCAGCTTTCCCGGAAAGCGGGGGCATATTGATGTATCAGCAGGAATATGAACGGTGGCTTGCCGCCGAACTGGAGGATAAGGACCTGAAGCCCGAGCTGCTCAGCATTCAGGGCATTGACGCAGAGATACAGGACCGTTTCGCGGTGGAGCTGGAGTTCGGCACCGCGGGCCTGCGCGGCGTGCTGGGTGCGGGCACGAACCGCATGAACATCTATATGGTGCGCAAGGCCACGCAGGGTTTGGCAAATTATCTGAACAAGCAGGGCGGCAAAAAAAGCGTCGCCATCTCCTACGACAGCCGCATCAAAAGCGACGTGTTTGCGCGGGAGGCCGCGCGCGTGCTGGCAGGCAACGGCGTCAAGGCGTATCTTTACAAGGAGCTGATGCCCGTTCCGGCGCTCAGCTTTGCCACGCGCCATCTGCACTGCGACGCCGGCATCATGGTGACGGCCAGCCACAACCCGGCCAAATACAACGGCTATAAGGCCTACGGGCCGGACGGCTGCCAGATGACCAGCGAAGCCGCCGACGCGGTCTATGCCGAGATGCAGGCCACCGATATTTTTGCGGGCATCAGACTGGCGGATTTCGACGCGGCGCTGGAGCAGGGCGGCATCGAGTACATCGGCCAGGACACCATCGAGGCGCTGTATGAGAACATCAAGGCCCAGAGCGTTCGCCCGGGTTTGTGCAAAACCGCGGGGCTGAAGCTGGTGTATTCGCCGCTGAACGGTTCGGGCCTCGTGCCTGTCACCCGCGTGCTGGGGGATATCGGCATTACGGATATCACCATTGTGCCCGAGCAGCAGTATCCGGACGGTAATTTCCCCACTTGCCCGTATCCCAACCCCGAGATTCGTGAGGCGCTGGCCCTGGGCCTTGCGCTGGCGGAAAAATCCGGCGCGGATCTGATGCTTGCCACCGACCCGGACGCCGACCGCGTGGGCATTGCCGTGCGCTGTAAGGACGGCAGCTATCAGCTGCTTTCCGGCAACGAGGTGGGCGTGCTGTTGCTGGATTATATCTGCAAGGGCCGCACCGAGAACGGCACCATGCCCAAAGCCCCGGTGTGCGTTAAATCCATCGTCTCCACGCCGCTGGCGGACGTTGTGGCCGCGCATTACGGGGTGGAATGCCGAAACGTGCTTACGGGCTTCAAATGGATCGGCGACCAGATCGCCGGGCTGGAGGCCGCAGGCGAGGTGGAGCGCTTTATCTTCGGCTTTGAGGAGAGCTATGGCTACCTGGCGGGCAGCTATGTACGTGACAAGGATGCCGTCGTAGGCTCCATGCTCATCTGCGAAATGGCGGCCTATTACCGCAGCATCGGCTCGTCCATCAAGGAGGAGTTGGAGCGCATTTACGCCGAGTATGGCCGTTACCTGAACAAAGTGAACAGCTATGAATTCCCGGGCCTGTCCGGCATGGAGACCATGGCGGGCATCATGACAAAGCTGCGGGAGAACCCGCCGGCGGAATTTGCGGGATACAAGGTCGTAACGGTGGCAGACTACAAGGCACGCACCAAAACGGACGTAGCCACGGGCAAAACGGAGCCCATCGAGCTGCCGGCGGCCAACGTGCTCATCTACACACTGGCGGGCGGCGCCAGTGTAGTGGTGCGCCCCTCGGGTACCGAACCGAAGATCAAGACCTACTTTACCACGCTGGGCAAAGACCTTGCCGAGGCCGAGGCACAGCAAAAAGCGCTGGCCGCCGCTGTGGAGCCGCTTCTGAAATAAGCGGACAAATACCGCTTGCATTTCCCTCGGGAACGTGGTAAAATATGAGGGCAATCGTTCCGATGGCTGCTCCGTGCGCACAGGATGGCGCACGCTGGTAGCCTCCTATTGAAGGTTGTGATGGGCGCATGTATTAAGCATGGCCCCCAATGTCATAAACCAGAAAGAGGTGAATACAAGTGAAAGAGGGCATCCATCCGAAGTACGAGGAAGCGGTGATCACCTGTGCCTGCGGCAACACGTTCACGACCCGCTCCACGAAGAAGGAGATCCACGTCGAGGTTTGCAACAAGTGCCATCCGTTCTACACCGGCAAGCAGAAGCTGGTTGATACCGGCGGACGCGTGGACCGCTTCAAAAAGCGTTTCAATCTGGGCGAATAATAGGTTCCTTACAAAGGGCGGTTTCAAGCGAACCGCCCTTTGTTTTGTTGCTGTTTGGGAGAAAAAGAATGGAATTGGGCGAAGCGAAACGAATCCTGATCCTGGGCTGCGGCGGCGCGGGCAAAAGCACGCTGGCGCGCCGTTTGGGGGCGGCCACGGGCCTTCCGGTGGTGCATCTGGACGGCTTGTACTGGCAGCCCGGCTGGGTGGCCATGGAGCGTGCGGCGTGGCGGCGCACGGTGGAAAACGAGATCGCGAAGGATGCGTGGATCATCGACGGGAACTTCGGAAGCTCGCTGGAACTGCGGCTCTCCCGCGCGCAGGCCGCGGTTTATTTGGACTATTCCCGGGCCGTGTGCCTGGCGGGCGTGCTGCGGCGCGTATGGACAACGCACGGCCGCGTGCGCCCGGATATGGGCGCGGGGTGCCCGGAGCGGTTCGACCTGAGCTTTCTGCGCTGGGTGTGGGACTTCCCGAAGCGGGACGGCACACATGTGAAGGCGCTGCTGGCTGCGCACCCGGAGGTGAGGTGCGTCACACTGAAAAACCGGCGGGACGCGCAAGTGCCCCTGCGGCGGCTGGAGGGGGCGGATGATGGAAGCATATAAGACGATACAGGGCACGGCGCAGGCGCGCATCGAGGAGAAAAAATCTGAATTTATCGCCCACGCGGCCTTTGCGGACACAGAGGAAAAGGCGCTGGCTTTTTTGAACGGGATACGGGCAAAGCACCGTACGGCCAACCACAATGTTTACGCATACATTCTGCGGGACGGCGCGCGCATGCGTTATTCCGACGACGGGGAGCCGGCCAAGACTTCCGGCCTGCCCACGTTGGAGGCCATCCGCCACGCGGGCCTTGTGGACTGCATCGTTGTGACGACGCGCTATTTCGGCGGTACGCTGTTGGGCACTGGCGGGCTGGTGCGCGCCTATACAGCGGCGGCAAACGCCGTTCTGGCGGCGGCAAAGCAGGTGACGGTACAGGTGTGCGTGCGGGGCGTTTTGCGGGTGGAATATCCATTGTACGAGCTGGCGCAGCGGCTGCTGGCCGACGCGGGCGCCCGGCTGGAGGAGGTGCAGTTCGCCGACAGGGTAACGCTGCCCTTTGTGATGCTGGCAGGCGGTGAAACGCAGCTTTTGCCGAAATTGCAGGAGCTTTGCCGGGGCAGCGCGGATATTATGTTTTCCAAACCCTATTTTGCCCCTTTCTGAAAATTTTCTTAAAATTTTAAAGGGAAACCGGAGCCTTTGTCGTATAGTGTATATGACGCCGAATTTTTGGAACCATGAAAGACAGCGGCGGCCGAAAGCATGTGGGGCACGCTGTGCGGAAAAGGGGGCTGGCTGATGACGGTACGGGAGCGCACGGAGGAGATTGAGCGGATAACGCTGTCTCCGTTTGCAACATTGAGCGAGAACAGCCGGGGGCGGGCCGTACCCGAAAAACCATGCCCGCTACGGCCCTGCTTTCAGCGGGACCGGGACCGCATCATCCATTGCAAGGCATTCCGCAGGCTGAAGCAGAAGACGCAGGTGTTCCTTTCGCCGGAGGGCGACCATTACCGCACGCGTTTGACGCACACGCTGGAAGTGAGCCAGATCGCGCGGACCATTGCGCGGGCCCTGCGCCTGAACGAGGACCTCACCGAAGCCATTGCACTGGCGCATGATCTGGGCCACACGCCTTTCGGCCATGCGGGTGAGCGCGCGCTGAACCGGCTCTGCCCCGGCGGCTTCAAGCACTATGAGCAGAGTGCGCGCGTGGTGACGAAGCTGGAAAAGGATGGCAGCGGCCTCAACCTGACGTGGGAGGTGCTCAACGGCATCGTCACTCACACACGCGGTGAGTGGGCCGCTACGAGGGAGGGGCGCGTTGTCCGCTTTGCGGATCATATCGCCTATATGAACCACGATATCGAGGACGCGGTGACGGCGGGCGTTCTGCGCAACGAGGATATCCCGGCGGAGATCACCTCCGTGCTGGGGAGCACGAAATCTGAACGGATCACCTCGCTGATCATGGCCATCGTGGAGCACGGGGCCGAAGATATCGGAATGGATGCCGAGCGGGCCGCCGCTTACGAGGCGCTGCACGACTTTATGTACAGCACCGTGTATGTGGACAAGGTGGCGAAAAAGGAAGAGCAGAAAGTGGACAAGCTCATCCGTGAGCTGTACGCATATTTTAAGGATACGCCCACGCATATGCCGCAGGCTTTCCTGTATATCATGTGGCAGGAGGGCGTGGACCGCGCCGTGACGGATTATATCTCCGGTATGAGCGACGAATACGCCACCAGCACGTTCGAATCGCTGTTCGTGCCGCAGAAGTGGCAGATACTGTGATGCGGGGAAAGGAGCGTTATGGACGAAAAACGGTTTGAAGTGATCTATAAGCAGGGCAGCGGCTTTGGCGCCTATTTCCGTATCCTGCGGGACAGGGAGACAGGAGTGGAGTACCTGTTCATGGGCGAGGGCTACGGCGCAGGGCTTACGCCGCTGCTGGATGCGTCCGGCAGGCCTGTGGTTTCATCGTACACGGGTCATGGCGGCGAAGACGTGAAATATTAATGCAATGGCGCCGGCGCGGCGCAGGAGATAACGGAAGGGGGCGGCAGGATGATCCCGCGCGATTATATCACAGAACTGGTGCAGCGCAGCGATATCGTGGACGTGGTGCAGAGCTATGTACAGCTGCGGCACCGCGGCCGCACCCATACCGGGCTGTGCCCGTTTCACAATGAAAAAACGCCGTCCTTTGTCGTATATCCCGAAACGCAGTCGTTTTACTGCTTTGGCTGCGGCGCGGGCGGCGACGTCATCACCTTTATCAAAAAAATCAACAATGTTGATTACATAGAGGCCGTCAAATTCCTTGCGGGACGCGCCGGTATGGCGCTTCCGGAGGAGGATGACCAGACCGGCCGCCTGCGCAGCCGGATCATCTCCATCAACAAGGACGCGGCGCGCTTCTATTTTTCGCGTTTGAATTCGGACGCCGGGCGCGTCGGACGGGCGTACTGGCGCGGGCGCGGCCTTTCCGACGCGACCATCAAGCGCTTCGGCCTGGGATACGCGCCGGACAGCTTCCGAGAGACGCGGGATCATCTGAAAAGCCTGGGCTATACGGAAGACGAGCTTTTGGCAGCGGGCCTCATCAAACGCAGTGAAAAGGGTGGCACTTTCGATTTTTTCCGCCACCGCATTATGATCCCTATTTTTGACCTGCGGGGCAACGTTATTGCTTTCAGCGGCCGCAAGCTGGACCCTGAGCAGCCCGGCGGCAAATATGTGAACAGCCCCGAGACGCTGGTGTACAAGAAGAGCCGCACGCTGTTTGCACTCAACTTTGCAAAAAAATCCCAGACGCGGCGGTATATCCTGTGCGAGGGCAATCTGGATGCGATTTCCATGCATCAGGCGGGCTTTACCACGGCGGTGGCAGGCTGCGGCACGGCGCTGACAGCGGAGCAGGTCAAGATATTGTCCGAATATGCGGATGAGGTCGTGCTCTGCTACGATTCCGATGAAGCCGGGCAGAAGGCGACACGGCGAGCTATCAGCCTGCTGTCGGCCTCGCCGCTCAAAATATCGGTGCTTAATATCCCCGACGCCAAGGACCCGGACGAATTCATCAAAAAATTTGGGGCGGAACGGTTTGAGATGCTTCTGAACGGCTCCAACAACGCCATCGAGTATGAACTTTTGCAGGCAAAGGGGAAATACGACATCGCCACACCGGATGGCCGGCTGAATTATATCAAGGACGCGATCGGCGTGCTGGCCGGCCGCATCACGCCCACGGAACGGGATGTGTACGCCGGGCGGCTGGCAGAAGAAACGGATGTGGCGAAGCCCGCCATCCTCAACCAGCTGGACGCGGCCATCCGGGCGCGCGGGCGGCGGGCGGAAAAGGAACGGGAGCGCCGCCTTTTGGAAGAAGGCGCGGGCGGGCGCATCAATGTGCCGTACAGCCAGGGCGGCCAAAAGGCGCTGGGCGTCGCGTTTGCCGAGCAGCAGCTCGTGGCGGCGATCCTCAAGAATCCGGACTATATCCGGCTGGCCGCGCCGCGGGTGAGCGGCGGCACGTTTCTGGACGCGGGCCTGGGCCGGGCATACACGCTTTTATGCGAGAAAGGCGCAAAGGGTGAATATCTGGACCTCTCGGCCCTCAGCGAAGAATTGCCGGAGGAAACGGTCTCGCTCATCAGCCGCGTTCTCGCGCAGAACTACGACATCGGGCTGAGCGCTCAAGACGTAGAGTTGTATCTGGACCGTATCGAGCACAGCCAGCCCGTCAGCAGTACGGCGGGCGGAAGAACAGCCGCCGAGCTTGCGGATTACCTGCAGGCTTTAAAGGATAAAAAAACATAGCGCGGCGCACGCAATGCGCGGCCGCGCGGCCGAATCACAGGAATAGAGTAGGGAGTACACAACATGGGAGAAAAAAAGAACATCATCATGAACCTTGTGGAGCTGGGCAAGCGCAACCAGAAGGTGACGACGAAGGAAATCAACGACGCGCTGGAGGAAATCGGCTTTGAAGTGGAGCTTGTGGATAAGCTCTATGAGGCATTGGATGCGAACAACATCGAGATCGTGGACGAACCGGACGCCGACGTGGAGGAATTCACGCTGACGGAGGACACTGTGGACGTGCTGGAGAGTGCGCTGTCCGCCGAGGGAGTCAACATCGACGATCCTGTCAAGGTGTACCTGAAGGAGATCGGACGCGTGCCGCTGCTCTCTCCGGAAGAGGAGATCAATCTGGCGCTGAAGATACAGGCAGGCGGCCCTGAGGGGGAAAAGGCGAAGCAGCGCCTGTCCGAGGCGAACCTGCGTCTTGTGGTCTCCATTGCCAAACGCTATGTGGGCCGCGGCATGCAGTTTCTGGACCTTATCCAGGAGGGCAACCTGGGCCTTATCAAGGCCGTGGAAAAGTTTGACCATACCAAGGGCTTCAAATTTTCCACATACGCCACATGGTGGATCCGCCAGGCTATCACACGCGCCATTGCGGATCAGGCGCGCACCATCCGAATCCCGGTGCATATGGTGGAGACGATCAATAAGGTGAAAAAGGTGTCCAGCCAGCTGCTGCACCGCAACGGCCATGAGCCGACGGCAGACGAGATCGCGGAGGAGTTGGACATGCCCGTGGATAAGGTGCGGGAGATCATGCGCGTAGCGCAGGAGCCGGTGAGCCTGGAGACGCCCATCGGCGAGGAAGAGGACAGCCACTTGGGTGATTTTATTCCCGACGAGGATGCGCCCGTCCCCGCCGAGGCGGCCAGCCACACGCTTTTGAAGGAGCAGCTCTCCGGCGTGCTGAAAAGCCTTACGCCCCGGGAGGAAAAGGTGCTACGCCTGCGCTTCGGCCTGGAGGACGGCCGTCCCCGTACGCTGGAGGAAGTGGGCAAGGAGTTCAACGTCACGCGCGAACGCATCCGTCAGATCGAGGCCAAGGCGCTGCGTAAGCTGCGCCACCCCAGCCGTTCCAAGAAGCTGCGCGATTTCCTGGACTGATGCGGCCCCCGCCTTTGCCGCTGTCTCAATGGCAGGACCGGGCGTACATATAGAATGGATAGAGTGGACTTTGAACAGCGCGGCCCGGCAAAACCGGAGCCGCGCTGTTTTTGCACCGCCGCTGCGGCACAGGAAACGCGCTTGACAAAAGCGCCCGGTTGCGGTATCCTTTAAATACAGTAAAACGGTATAGTTCAAGGAGCGGTTTATGCATATCACACAGGAATCCGATTACGCGGTGCGCATCGTCTACTGCCTTGCAAAGTGCGGCACGCGGCGCGACGCGCGCGGCATCAGCGAAGAAATGTGCGTGACGCTGCGCTTTTCCCTGAAGATATTGGGCAAGCTGGTGAGCAGCGGCATTGTGGAAAGCTACAAGGGCAACCGCGGCGGCTATGAGCTGGCACGCCCCGCCAGCGAGATCACACTCAAGGACGTCATTGACGCGGTGGAAGGGCCGTATAGGCTCTCCCGCTGTGTGGGCGAGGGCGGCGCGGGGGAGTGCAACCGCGGCGCGTCCGGCTGCTGTACATTCCAAAAGGTGTTTCACGATATCAGCAAAAGCATCAACGAGCAGCTCGCTGCTGTCAACTTCCAGATGCTGTTGGAGGAACCGGCCGGCAAGTAAGAAGCGAAAATCACACACGGCGCCGTGCGTGCCAAGTGTGGTTTTTTCTTTTCCTCTTTTTTCCGGGTTCCCCTTGACGGCTTGTAAAAACCGTATTATAATGCTTAAATGTATCATAATGGCTTGGTATGTCTCTGAGCGCAAAACTGTTACAAAATTTTTGTGCAAGTTGCTGAAAATCGGAGGAGTGCCAAAGCCGTTTTGCGTCATTTTTTGCAAGGCTTAATATAGATGAATTAAGGAGTGGTCGCAACTTATGGTGAAAGTCAAGCCCGTACAACTTGGCAAAACCGAACGCATGAGCTTCTCGCGCATCGACGAAGTCATCGACATGCCGAACCTGATCGAGGTGCAGAAGAACTCATACCAGTGGTTTCTCAAAGAGGGCCTGAAAGAGGTCTTCCGGGACATTTCGACGATCGAAGACTACACCGGCAACCTGGTGCTCGACTTTATCGACTACCGGCTGGATTCCGAGCCCAAGTACTCCATCAAGGAGTGCAAGGAGCGCGACGTCACCTATGCGGCCCCGCTTCGCGTGAAAGCGCGTCTGCTGAACAAGGAGACCGGCGAAGTGAAGGAGCAGGAGATCTTCATGGGCGATTTTCCGCTCATGACGGATTCCGGCACCTTCATCATCAACGGCGCCGAGCGTGTTATCGTCTCTCAGCTCGTCCGTTCCCCGGGCGTGTATTTCGGCAAGAGCTACGACAAGACGGGCAAGGAACTGTTCACCGCCACGCTGAACCCCAACCGCGGCGCGTGGCTGGAATACGAAACGGATGCCAACGACGTTTTCTATGTGCGCATCGATAAGAACCGCAAGATCCCTGTGACGGTGTTCATCCGTGCGCTGGGCCTGGGTGACGACGCGAAGATCCGTGATTTCTTCGGCGAGGACGAGCGCATTGAGGCCACCATCGCAAAAGATTCCACCAAGAGCGAGGAAGAAGGCCTGCTGGAGACGTACCGCAAGCTGCGTCCGGGCGAGCCTCCCACGGTGGAGAGCGCGTCCAGCCACATCAACGGTTTGTTTTTTGACCCGCGCCGGTATGACCTTTCCCGCTTCGGCCGCTATAAGATGAACAAGAAGCTGGCCATCGGCCGCCGCATTCAGGGCTTTGTGGCCGCCCGTGATATCGTGGCCCCCCTGACGGGCGAGCTGCTGTGCGCTGCCGGCGAAAAGATCAGTGCGGAAACTGCCATGGCCGCCGAAAAATCGGGCGTGAGCCTGGTGTATCTGGCGCTGGACGACAAGGAGATCAAGGTCATCTCCAACGGCACGGTTGCCGCCAACGATTTCCTCTCCTTTGACGCAACCGAATGCGGCATCAACGAGCGCGTCAATTTCAGCGAACTGCGCGCCATCCTGGACGAGACCAGCGATGTGGACGAGCAGAGGGAGCTGCTGGAGAAAAACCGTGACCGTCTCATCAGCAAAACAGTCACCGTGGATGATATTTTCGCATCCATCAACTACTTGAACGGCCTGGGCCACGGCGTGGGCACGGTGGACGACATCGACCATCTGGGCAACCGCCGGATCCGCAGTGTGGGCGAGCTGCTGCAGAACCAGTTCCGCATCGGCTTTTCCCGCATGGAGCGCGTCATCCGTGAGCGCATGACGCTGCAGGCCCAGGACATGGAAGTGGTGACGCCGCAGGCGCTCATCAACATCCGTCCGGTGGTGGCATCCATCAAGGAGTTCTTTGGCTCCTCGCCGCTGTCTCAGTTCATGGATCAGAACAACCCGCTGGCAGAGCTGACGTGCAAACGCCGTCTGTCGGCTGTCGGCCCCGGCGGCCTGTCCCGTGACCGCGCAGGCTTCGAGGTCCGTGACGTACACTATTCCCATTACGGCCGCATGTGCCCCATCGAGACGCCGGAAGGTCCGAACATCGGCCTGATTTCCTATCTGGCCACGTTCGCCAAGATCAATGAGTACGGCTTTATCGAAGCGCCGTACCGCAAGGTGGACAAGGCCACTGGCGTTGTTACCGATGAAGTGGTCTATATGACCGCCGATGTGGAGGATGAGTTCATCGTAGCGCAGGCCAACGAGCAGTTGGACAGCGAGGGACGTTTTGTCCGTCCCCGTGTTTCCAGCCGCTGGCGCGATGAGATCCTTGAGGTCGACAAAGAGCGCGTGGACTACATGGACGTCAGCCCGAAGATGGTTGTGTCCGTAGCTACGGCTATGATCCCGTTCCTGGAGAACGACGACGCAAACCGCGCCCTCATGGGCTCGAACATGCAGCGTCAGGCGGTACCGCTGCTCGTCACCGAGCAGCCCATCGTCGCCACCGGCATGGAGTACAAGGCCGCGTGCGACTCCGGCGTGTGCGTGCTGGCGAAAAACGACGGCATTGTGGAGCGTGTGACTGCCGATAAGATCACGGTGCGCACGTCCAAGACGACGACGGACGAATACGAGCTCATCAAATTCATGCGCTCGAACCAGGGCACCTGCATCAACCAGCGCCCCATCGTCAGCAAGGGCGATAAGATCATCAAGGGCCAGGTTCTGGCCGACGGCCCCGCCACGAAGAACGGCGAGATCAGCCTGGGCAAGAACGCCTTGATCGGCTTCATGACCTGGGAGGGCTACAACTACGAGGACGCCGTCCTTATCAATGAGAAGATCGTCCGCGAGGACGTGTACACTTCCATCCACATCGAGGAATACGAGATCGAAAGCCGCGAGACGAAGCTCGGGCCCGAGGAGATCACGCGCGACATCCCCAACGTGGGCGAGGACGCGCTGAAGGACCTGGACGAGCGCGGCATCATCCGCATCGGCGCCGAGGTAGGCGCGGGTGATATCCTCGTCGGCAAGGTCACGCCCAAGGGTGAGACGGAGCTGACGGCCGAGGAGCGCCTGCTGCGCGCCATTTTCGGAGAGAAAGCGCGCGAGGTGCGCGACACTTCCCTGCGTGTGCCGCACGGTGAGTACGGAATCATCGTGGATGTGAAAGTGTTCACACCCGAGAACTGCGACGAGCTGCAGCCCGGCGTGCGTCAGGTGGTGCGCTGCTACATCGCCCAGAAGCGCAAGATCAGCGTGGGCGACAAGATGGCCGGCCGCCACGGCAACAAGGGCGTTGTATCCCGCATTCTGCCGCAGGAAGATATGCCGTTCCTGGAGGACGGCACGCCGCTGGACATTGTGCTGAACCCGCTGGGCGTTCCCTCCCGTATGAACATCGGCCAGGTCCTGGAGGTCCATTTGGGCTACGCCGCCAAGGCGCTGGGCTGGAAGGTCATGACGCCGGTGTTCGACGGCGCCCACGAGGAGGACATCCGGGCGATGTTCCGTGAGACCGGTAAGCGCGAGGACGGCAAGAGCTATGTTTATGACGGACGCACCGGCGAGCGTTTTGACAACCCCGTTACCGTGGGCTATATGTATTACCTCAAGCTGCACCATCTGGTGGACGATAAGATCCACGCCCGCTCCACCGGCCCGTACAGCCTTGTAACGCAGCAGCCTCTGGGCGGCAAGGCCCAGTTCGGCGGCCAGCGCTTTGGCGAAATGGAGGTGTGGGCGCTGGAAGCTTACGGCGCCGCCTATACCCTGCAGGAGATCCTGACGGTGAAGTCCGACGACGTGGTGGGCCGTGTTAAAACCTACGAAGCCATCGTCAAGGGTCAGCCCGTGCCGAAGCCCGGCATTCCCGAGGCGTTCCGCGTGCTGATGAAGGAGCTGCAGAGCCTCGGCCTCGATATGCGCGTGCAGGACGCCGACGGCAACGAGGTGGACATCAAGCAGAATTACGATGACGACGATATGGGCTTTGACAATTCCGACCTCGCGCTCGGCGACGACGTGATGGTGGAGAGCGAGCTCGCCGGCGACTACAGCATCGAAGACGCCGACGCGGACGCCGAATTTGAAGAAGAAGATGAGGAACCCAATCCGGAAGATCTGGAATCGGATGACCTGTTTGCCGATCTGCCCGAGGATATCTGATCCGCATCCGGCCCGAAGGTGTCGCAGAGCAGATCAGCCGTTTTACAGACAATCTTTAAAAATTCGTCCTTTCCGGTGGCCTGATAGTAGGCAACAGCGGCTTCTATCATATGGCCCGCGGTGTAGAGTTCATGCCCCTCCTGGAGATTTTTAAACCGTCCCTCCGGTTCCTTTATAATAAAGTATGTATCCAGATAACCGTCTTCCTGCTGGGCTCTCCCGATCAGTGCGATAGTCTCATCGGCCAGCCGCTCCAGCTCCTCATCGGGAAAAGCCTCCAGCGTATACGCCACAGCTTCCAGCCATTTCGCCACGTCCGTATCCTGGAACACGGCTCCCATGAAGTCTCCTTCTTCTTCCTTTGCAGCCACTTTAAAATTGTGCAGGCAGTGGCTCGGCTCCGCATCCTTTACTAAATCGTTTAATATTTCCCACTGATACGGGATAATACTTTCTCTCACGAGATCAATGGAAGGTTTCCAGAATTCATCGGTAATTTTCGTATTTCTCAGCGGTATTTCCTGAAACATCTTAGCATTTCCTCCTTTCTTTCATATTAAACGATTAATATGAAAGTTATAAAAAAAATACCATTTTTTACGTATGGCATGTTTTTATCGATTTTTTCTTATCATTTATGCATTTGATATGCTTTTTTTATACTTTCATTTCATCTTTTTGTTTTATATGTTAGATAATATCACAAGAAAATCGCCTTGTAAAGTACTTTTGCGCAATTTTTCCATTTTATTAATCGTTTTATATAGGGCACTTTGACCACAAGCATAGGGTTTTCCTATGGCTGCAAAAAGGAAGTACAGTCTGCCTGTCCGATATTTCTCGGTTGGCAGATCGTACTTCCTCTCGTTGTCACTCCGGAATCTTTTCTGATGGATTCTTTTCTGATGCATTCTTTTCTGATGCATTCTTCTCAGACATATTCTTTCCGGATATATCCTTCACCGACTTCCGAATCCGCCTGGTACACTCCACTGCGCAGACGGAGTCCTCCTCGCTGATCTCCCTGCCTTCCAGCATCTCAATCATGATTTCACTGGCCCGGTAGCCGATATGGTGAAGCGGCAGGTCAATGGTCGTCAGCGGCGGATTATAATAACTGGACAGCTCCCGGTTATCGTAGCCCACCACGGACAGATCCTCGCCCACCGTCATG
>ERZ773260.3237-NODE-3237-length-15907-cov-3.478804_pt1 | contig 15907 bp, 5 predicted proteins | sample MGYA00511387_ERZ773260 | MGnify/ENA primary metagenome ERZ773260 (study PRJEB29015, sample SAMEA2737745) | human gut metagenome | biome: human gut; feature: human-associated habitat; material: faeces | place: China | collected 2012 ... | reverse complement strand
GGCAGAATGAACAACAATGTCTGCACCGTGTTCCAGAGGTCTAACCATTGTAATAGCTGAAGTATTGTCAACAATCAAAGGCAAATCATGTTTGTGTGCTATTTTAGCTATTTTTTCAAAATCAGGAATGTTTAATTTCGGATTTCCTATAGATTCGCAGTAAATTGCTTTGGTATTTTCATTTATTGCATTTTCATAAGCTTCCAGATCATGTGTAGGTACGAAATTTACTTTGATTCCCCAGTTAGGCATGGTATTTTTAAATAATGTAAATGTACCTCCGTAAAGGTTATTTGATGCTACAATTTCATCTCCTGAATTGGCTATATTTAAAATAGACAGTAAAATTGCACTCATACCGGTTGACTGTGAAAGAGCTCCAACACCTCCTTCAATTGCAGCCACTCTTTTTTCCAAAACATCCAATGTTGGATTGGATATTCTGGTGTATAGATAACCTTCTTCTTCAAGAGCATATAATTTTTTAGCTTTTTCAGCACTTTCAAAAGCATATGAGCTGGTATGATATATAGGTGTAGCTCTGGCTCCGGTAACAGGGTCCACTTTTTCACCTGCATGAACTTCCAGAGTTCGTTGTTTGTATTTTCTTTGTTTATTCATATTATTCCTCAACTTTTATTTTTGTTAATCAATTATTTAATTAATTGGGGTAATAATTTATAGATTATTAGATGGTCTTAATATTCTGAACGAATTTTATATGCATTATCTTTTTTTATTAAATATTTCATAATTATTTTTCATATTTTTTAGTTATAACATAATTAAATATTATTGTTATTTTGAATAATATATAGTTAAAACTGATTATGTATGGTATTTTTGCCATATTGGGTGAGGGAAATTATATATTGTTTAATTAATTGAGGTTATTTATAATGTTTCATATAATTAACTTTTTTAATTATAATTTTTGTATAACTTAATAGAAACATATATACATTATATGTTCCAAATATAATCCTGTAGAATTTTCATGTTCACATAATAATTTACATGAGAAAATTTTTTGAATTCTATAATTGGTGCGTTGATAAAATGGTTAAAAAGATATTTGCTGTTGTTGGATCGGCTTTATTATTCTTATTAATAATTGGAGCTAGTTCTGCAGCAGACATTGATATAAATAATGATGGAACATTTAGCGATGTTCAGAATGGAATAAATCAGGCTCGGTCTGGTGATACAATTTATTTAAACAATCACACGTTCACAGGATCCGGCAGTGAGATTTCTGTAGCTGGTGGATGGTTTTCTAATAAAGATGAGATTACTATTGACGGTTCTATTAATCCAAACAAAGGTGGAACCGGTAATGAAATGTCTACATTAGATGCAAAATCAAGTTCCCGTGTGTTTAACATTGGAGCCAGCAGCATAACTTTGAAGAACATTATAATAACTAATGGTAAATATTCAGGACGTGATGCAAATGGTGCTGGTGTTTACAGTTCAGGTTCTAATCTTGTTTTGGAAAACTGTGTTATCAGTAACTGTGAAGCATCATCTAGCTCAAGAGGAGATGTTCATTCTGCATTATATTCAGAAAATACAGTAACATTATCTCGTTGTACTTTGGTTAACAATAAAGCTACCAGTACTTACAATACTGTAACAAATAGTTATGTTGTCAGAACTGCAAGTTTTGACGGGTCAATGACTGACTGTATTGTTCGTGATAATTATGTTTCTTCTATAGGGGCAATGGCTATTGGAATTACAATTGTTGGTTCCAGCAGCAATAAAGTAAGTAACACTAAATTTATGAACAATTATGCCACATCAACAAATGGAAATGCCTTTGGTGCTGCATTACAGGTATTGGGTACAGTTTCTAATTGTACATTCGAATATAATCAGGCAAATTCGGATGTTAATAACTCTCATGCAGGTGCACTTTGTTTCAGACCGGGAAGTACTGTTTATAACTGTACTTTTATAGGCAATATTGCATATAGGGGAGCGGCTACCACTTTCCATGCAAGTGGTGAATTGAAAGATTGTATATTTATTAACAACACTGCAACCGGTTTTGGTGGTGCAATCTCTACCGGATATGACGGTACTACAGGTCAAAAGGTAAAAATTTCAAATTCTTATTTTGAAGGAAACGCTGCACCTATCGGTGGTGCTATTACTACTCATGGTAACGATATAACTGTGGATAACTCCACATTCATATCAAATAAAGCTGCTGATGATGGTGGAGCTGTTTATGTTGTTGATGATGGAATCACTGTTTTAAATTCTAATTTTGGAAATAACTCTGCTAAAAACCATGCCGGAGCTATTTATGTAAAAGGAAATAATGTTAAAATTCAAAATGCAACATTTGTAAATAATTCTGCACACTTCGCAGGTGCTGTGAGGGTGGAAGGAAATTATGTTAATGTTTTGAACGCTACTTTTATAGGAAATAACGCTATTTCTGATGGTGTTTCAAAATCTCAAGCAGGAGCTTTAGGAATCAGTGGAAATAATGTTAATATAGACAGTTCTTACTTTGCAAATAACACTGTAGAAGGTGATGCAGGGGCTATAGGTGTAAAAGGAAGTCATATAAAAGTAACCAATTCACAGTTCTACTCCAACCATGCTAATCCATTTAACAATGATTTAAATACTGGTTTAGGTGGAGCTATATATACTATGGGTAATAATGTAACTTATGATAATGCAATATTCAGATATAATACAGCTGTTAACGGTTCTGCTTTATTTGTAGACGGTGTAGCTTCTCTTAAAAATATTGTATTTTACAGAAACCAGGCTTATACTTATGTATTGCCTATTATTGTTCAAAATCCGAAAAATCCTTATGGAGTAACTGTTAATGTTACTGTAGTGATTATTGGTGGAAACAATATTGCAAATGCAATACATCATGTAGGTCAGCTTAATGATATTTCATTTGATAATGTAACTTACTTATTTAATGTAAACGGAACAATCATGAACAGAACAACAGGAGCAGATGAAATTCATCCGGTTGATGGTGTAGAAAACAGTAAAAACGGTACTTTAATCTATAGGGATGAACGTGAAAATACTCAGTTAATCAATCCGATTGTTATTTATAATGAAGACGGAAACATTATTTACAATGAAACTTTAATCTCTTCAATTTATGGTGATGTCAGGTTTTCATTAAGCGGTCTTGCTCCTGGTAATTATACCATTAAAGCAGAACATCCTGAAGATCTCTTCTATAAAGCTATCAAAAATGAAACTAATTTTGAAGTAGTTGGTTTTGTTGATTTGGATGTTGATATTACAACTGATAAAAATTATTATGGATTGGACGAGGAAGTTGAATGGACTATTAGTTTAACTAACCATGGTCCGCATACTGACAATAATTGTTATGTAAATGGAATTAAACTTGAGGATATTGTTGGTTTCACTCCTTCAAAAGGTACTTTTGATGCAGCTACAGGTATATGGAAAGTAGGAAAATTAGCCAAAAATGAAGTTGTTACTCTTAAAGTTAAAACAAAAACTACCAGTCTAGGTACTGTTACTCTGACTGTTAATGCAGTAAACAGTACTGAAGATACTAACATAAGTAACAATGTAGCTACTAAAACCATATACATACAAGAACTGCCTAAAGTAGTTCCTACAAAGGATGTAAATGTTACAAACCCTAACTATGGTGATAAAGTTAAATATACAATAGTGGTAAGTAATGTTGGTAAGATTACTGCTGATGTAACTTTAACAGATACTCTTGATAAAGGTTTAATATTTACTGGTGCTAGTGGTAATTATGAATATGATTCTACCACACGTACTGTTACATGGAATATTGATGGTTTAGCTGTAGGTCAAAACTTAACATTCTATGTATATGCTACTGTAGATGCTTATGGTGTTTTAAACAATACAGTTACTGTTGGAGACAATACTGTTATAAGAAATGTAACTGTTCCTGAAATTACTCCTGATAAAACTATTGATAATGATTCACCTAACTTCGGTGATAAAGTATCATATACTGTCACTGTTACCAATGGCGAATTTGAAGCTAATAATGTTATTGTTAAGGATGTTGTTGGGAACGGATTAACCGTTACTGATATTAGTGATAACGGTCAATATGATCCGATTACCCGTACTATTACATGGATTGTTGATTTAGCTAAAAACGAAGTAAAAACATTTACTGTTGAAGCTACTGTTTCAGGCTATGGAAATATATCTAACAAAGTTGTTGTTGGAAATAAAACAATCTTTAAAAATGTGGATGTACCTGAAATTACTCCTAAAAAAGATGTTAACAATACAACTCCTAACTTCGGTGAAAATGTAGCTTATACTATTGTTGTTTCTAATGACGGCATTAGTGATGCAAAACAAGTTGTAATAACAGATACTCTTGCGAAAGGTCTTAAATTCCTTGGAGCTAATTACAATGGTGTTTATGATGAAAATACACATACTGTAACATGGACTTTGGATATTGATTCAGGTAAAACTGTAGAATTAAAAGTAAATGTTACTGTGGAAGATTACGGTGTTTTAGTTAACAGGGTGACTGTTGGAGATAAAACAAGTTCTGTAGATATTGCAGTTCCGGAAATTATCCCTGATAAAACAGCTAATGTAACTGATGCTAACTTTGGTGACAATGTAACCTACACTGTTACTGTTACTAATGACGGTGATGTGGATGCTAGTCAGGTTGTCATTGTTGACCAATTAGGTAACGGCCTTAAATATGTCAGTTCTTCAGATGGTGGTGTTTGGGATGAAAAAACCAACACTGTTACTTGGATTGTTGATTTGGCTGCAGGCAAAACCAAAACATTAAATGTTGTAGCTACTGTGGTAGGGTATGGTAATGTAACCAACTCTTTAGCTGTAGGCAATAAAACTTCTAAAATAAACGTTAATGTTCCTGAAATTACTCCAAATAAAACTGTAGATAACAAAAACCCTAATTTTGGCGACAATGTAACTTATACTATTGTTGTTTCTAACGATGGTGCTGCTGATGCTAAGAATGTTGTTGTAAAAGATATTCTTGCTCCTGGTTTCAAGTTCATTGAAGCTAATTATGGTGGTGTTTATGATGAACTTACCCGTACTGTAACCTGGATTGTAGATGTTAATGCTAAAAATCATGTTGATTTAACTATTAAGGTTACTGTTGAAGATTACGGTGTTTTAACCAACAATGTAACTGTCGGAAATAAAACAAGTTCTGTAAACATTACAGTTCCTGAAATTATTCCTAACAAAACTGCAGACATTGAAAATCCTAACTTTGGTGATGAAGTAACATACACTGTTAACATTACAAATGTCGGCAAATCTGATGCTGTCAATGTAGCTGTTCGTGATGTTTTAGGTGAAGGTTTAGAACTTATTTCAGCAGACGGAGGAGTATATAATCCGATTACCCGTACTATTACATGGACTGTTAATCTAAATTCAGGGGAAACAAAATCATTTAAAGTAGTTGCTAAAGTAATTGGATATGGGAATGTAACCAACTCTTTAGTTGTAGGTAATAAAACCTCTGCTGTAGATGTTGATGTTCCGGAAATTATCCCAAGTAAAGATGCGGACAATAAGTATCCTAACTTTGGTGATAGCATAGATTACACAATTACTGTTAATAACATCGGCAAAGCAGATGCTAAACATGTAGTTGTTGTAGACCGTTTGGATAAGGGATTGAAATATGTCAGTTCTTCTCATAATGGTGTTTATGATGAAGCTTCTCATACTGTTACATGGGTAGTTGATATTGCTGCAGGCAGTTCTCTTGATTTGACTGTAACAGCTTTTGCTGAAGAATATGGCGTTTTAACCAACATTGTATCTGTTGGAGATAAAAGCGCTTCTGTAGATGTAAATGTTCCTGAAATTATTCCTAACAAAACTGCAGACATTGAAAATCCTAACTTTGGTGACAATGTAACTTATACTGTAACAGTCACTAATGACGGAAATGCAGATGCTAAAGCAGTTGTTGTTCGTGATGTTTTAGGTAAAGATCTTAAATTTGTTTCAGCTACCGGTACTTATACCTTTGATGAAGCTACCAATACTATTACATGGACTGTTGATGTAGATGCAGGTAAAACAGAAACATTTACTGTTGTAGCTACTGTTATCAACTATGGTAATGTAACCAACTCTTTAGTTGTCGGTAACAAAACATTCAATAAAAATGTAACCGTACCTGAAATCACTCCTGACAAAACAGTAGACAATGAAAACCCTAACTTCGGAGATAATTTAACTTATACAGTTACTGTTAAAAACGAAGGTAATGGAAACGCTAATGATGTAATTATTGTTGATGCTCTTGGCAAAGGTTTAGAATATGTCAGTTCTACTGGTAACTATGATAATAAAACCAATACAATTACCTGGAAAGTTGACCTGGCTTCTGGAGAAACTAAAACATTTACTGTTGTTGCTAAAATCGTCGGATACACAGATGTAACCAATGAAGTAACTGTAGGTAATAAAACCTCTGCTGTAACTGTAAATATACCTGAAATCATTCCTGCTAAGGATGTTAACAATACAACTCCTAACTTTGGAGATAAAGTGGAATACACTATAACTGTTAACAATAATGCTAATAAAGATGCAAAACAAGTTGTCATAGTTGATACTCTTGGCAAAGGTTTAAAATTCATTAATGCAAGCCATAACGGCAAATATGATGAATCTACAAGAACCATTACCTGGATTATTGATTTGGGTGCTGGTGAAAGTGCGGTATTTAGTGTAAATGCTGCTGTAGAAGCATATGGAAACATACCTAACACTGTTTCTGTCGGAGACAAATCAAGTTCTGTAAATATTGCAGTACCTGAAATTATTCCGGGTAAGTCTGTTGATGTTGAAAATCCTAATTTCGGCGATACTGTAACTTATACTGTTGTTGTTACAAATAATGGTGTTGTTGATGCTAAACAGGTTGTTGTTAAGGATATTCTTGATAAAGGATTGAAATTTGTTAAAGCTACTGGCGAGTATACTTTTGATGAAGATAGTCGTACTGTTACATGGATTATTGATTTGGCTAAAGGTGAGTCTCAAACTTTCTATGTGACTGCTGTTGCTGAAGCTTATGGTGTTTTAATCAATGATGTAACTGTTGGGGATAACACTGCTTCTGCTGATGTTGTTGTTCCTGAAATTATTCCTGATAAAACAGCTAATATTACTAATCCTAATTTCGGTGATAAGGTAGATTATACTGTTACTGTTACTAATGATGGTATCGGTGATGCTAAGGATGTTGTTGTTAAAGATATCTTAGGTGAAGGTCTTAAATTTGTCTCAGCAACCGGTAATTACACATTTGATGAAGCTACACGTACTGTTACTTGGATTGTTGATTTGGCTAAAGGTGAAAGTAAAGTATTTAGTGTGATTGCTATTGTTTCAGGTTATGGAAATGTTACTAACTCTTTAGTTGTTGGTAATAAAACAACCGGTGTTAATGTGACTGTTCCTGAAATCAATCCGGACAAAACAGTTGACAACGAAATTCCTAATTTCGGTGATAATGTAACCTACACTGTAAAAGTTACTAATGATGGTATCGGGGATGCTAACAATGTAGTTATTACAGATGTTTTAGATAAAGGATTGAAATTCTTAAATGCAACTGGAAACTTCACATATGATGAAAAAACAGGCACAATTACCTGGATTGTTGATTTGGATAAAGGCGAAACCAAAACATTCAATGTAAATGTTACTGTTTTAGGTTATGGTGTTTTACCTAACACTGTTGCTGTTGGTAATAAAACAGCTGTCAGAAACATAACAGTTCCTGAAATAATCACTGTAAAAGAAGTTAATTCCTCTGATATTCATATTGGAGATGAAATAACCTACACTATTACAGTTTCCAACCTTGGAAAAATCAATGCAACAAATGTTGTAATTAGAGATATTCTTCCTGAAGGATTAAAATTCATTAATGCTTCAAACGGCGGAGTATATGACCCTGTTACTGGAATTATTACATGGATTTTAAACATCACAGCTAATTCAACTGTTGATTTGACTGTTGATGTATGTGTAAACAAGTCAGGAAATATTACAAATACTGTAAATGTTGGAAACAAAACTTCCAACTGCACTATAGAATCCGGAGATATTGTTGATCTGGAAATACACATTGTTGCTGACAAATCCGAAATATATGTTGGAGACAATGTTGTCTACACAGTTACTGTCATAAATAATGGACCAAGCGATGCAATAAATACTATTGCTAATATATTAATACCAAATGCATTAAGCATTCTCTCATATAATGCAACAAAAGGAACATTTGATAAAACTTCAGGCAACTGGTCTATAGGAAACTTAACAAATGGTGAAAAAGTCGTATTAACATTTGTAGCTAAAGCATTAAACGAAGGCAATTCAACAGTATATGTTAATGTAACAAGCGAAACCTTCGAAGTAATCATGGAAAACAACTACGACAATGTAACTGTTAAAGTCCTTAAAAAAGCAGCTCCGATCGGTCCGGATAAACAGGTTCATCCAGATGGTTCATCTTCAGATAATGAAGGTGGCAAATCTGTAAATTTACCGAATACAGGAAATCCTCTTGTAATGTTGCTCTTATGTATTTTAAGTGTAATATTCGTCGGATCTAGAAAAAGAAAATTATAAATTTATTTGTGGTTTGGGTTTAATTACTCAAATCATCTTTTTTTATTTTTTAAGATTAGCTATTTTTTCATTGTTATTAATGGATTGCTCTTATTATTTTCTTAGAAATTAACAGTAACTTGCATATAAAGAGCATAACAAATATTAAAAATAATTTGGGTATTGTTGTGGTAATAGGCTAGTCATATTAACCTGTTAAATCTTTTAAAACTAAAAAATATAATATTTTGTTTTAGATATGCATTACTTTTGAAGTTTATTTATTGAAAATTCCCAGTTTTCCAATAAATCATAAATCAGTAATCCTATTATAATCATTAAAATTCCATTGAAAATTATCCAGTATCTGCCGGGATATTCTGGATAAAACATTATTGAAGACGGAGCATTTCCTGATACAAATTGACTAGCTACTGAAATTAGAATCAAAGCGAAAATTTGAATACCAATATCCTTATTTCTATATTTAATAATAACGATAATTGAAATCAAAATTGATACAATTATAGTTAGAAAAATAATAAAAATTAATAAAATAATCTTCATTCCATTCATCATCAAATCCGCTAAATCGCAATATTACTTTTAACTATTATTTAATAATTATTAAAAAAGCTATTTTTATGCATGAAATTATAAAAAAACCATGGTTGAATTTTTTAGTTTTCGGATATTTTCTGTTTTTTTTAGTTGAATCCATATGCTGATTTGGATTTCTAAAAACACATCTGAATTTCATAAAAATGTCATATATTTTAATACAATCATCACTATAACTATTAATATTGATTGTAGGTGAATTCATGTTCAATAAAAAGTATTTTATTTTAGTTTTTTTTGTTTTTCTGATAGCTATAACTTCAGTCAGTGCGCAGGATGATGCTGTAGCTAGTCAGGATTTAAATGAATTGTCATTTAATGATAATGTGGTGTTGGATACTAACACTGATGCAGAACACTATGCAGACGGTGGAGTAAGACAGGACACAGGTCAGACTGCTGATGATTTGATTAATTTAAGTGAATGCAGTTCAGCTGTTCTTCAGGTAAGTGATAATGAAGGAGTTATTTGTGTCAGGCGTGATGCTGCAAATGCTGCTGATATTTATATTGAAAGCGGTAGCTGGGGAGATATTGGTTATCTGAAGCAATATAAAACCAGCGGGGGTTATTTTTCACATGCAATTGTCACATCCAATGGCTGGCTTATTGGTAATGGTGGTGTAACAGACGGTTCTGTATTTCGCCAGATTGAAAGCATAGCTTCTGAAATGGTTGTCACCAATCAGATTACAAATGATTATCTTTCAAGAATTTATAAGATAATGTCCAGATATTCTTTAGGTCATTTTGTAATTAAGGCGGCTGACGGAACCTATGGTGTTGTTTTCAGTAATTTGTATCATGTTTCTAAACTGCAGCCAGGACAGTATGTTTTATGTCCTAATGTTTATTCCATGTCTCAAAAAGGCAGTTATGACAGCAGTCTGAATCCGGTTGATGTTGCAGTTAAAAAAGTTTATACTGACAGCTATGGTGTCAATAGGAGAAATATAATGACTTATCACTGGAAGTTGACTGCTTCTTCTAATGGACTGTCCTATGGAGTAGATTCCTATGCATCAAATGATGACGGTAGAGGTGTTGGCCGCTCAACATCCAATATGGCAGATAATGTTTATTACTTCAGTAATTTCCATTCAAGAAATTCCCTTCCCTTAGCCAGAGATAAACTATTTTTGGGAACTCATGTTTTTGAAAACAGTATGGAAGTTTTCAGATTACTGACTCCCGTCAGCTCATGTCCTGTTGGCGATAGTATTGAGCTGAAATATCAGGTTAACTATATTGCTCATTCAAGCCCTGTAGTTCAGTTTGCTCTTCCTGAAGGATTTGATTTTAATAATGCAACAGTATCTAGGGGAAATTACAGATTGGATTCTGGCCGTATTGTAGTTTGGAATTTAAATGACTGTGATATGAATAATTACATCACAATTTCTCTTAAGGCACTTAAATCAGGACAGTTTGATTTATACCATTCACTGGATAACAATTTTGTCGGAAGCGATAAATTATTTGCAAATGATTATGGTGCTGTAATTTGTGCAGATGATGTAAACAAATATTATAGGGGTCCTGAAAGGTTTAGCATATGCTTAAAGGATGTTAATGGCAATCCTATTGTTGGTGAAAATGTTATTATTAATATCAATGGTGTTGATTATAAAAAAGTTAGTGATGATAATGGCACTGCTTCACTGGCCATTAATCTGGATTCTGGTGAATATCTTGCCAAAGTAAGTTATAATGGACGTTTCGGCAGTGATTCCAAAAAAGCCAATGTAAAAGTATATGAAACTATCTCAGGAAATGATATTGTAAAGATGTTCAGAAATGAAACCCAGTTTTATGCAAAATTCATTGATAGTTCAGGAAACCCTTTAGCTAAAAGGGCAGTTACATTCAATATCAATGGTGTGTTTTATACAAGAAACACTGATGATTCAGGTTATGCAAAATTAAACATTAACTTAAGACCTGGAACCTACATTTTAACGGCATACAACCCTGTAAACAATGAGAAAAAAGGTTTCAACATAACTGTCAAAGCTCTTATCTGTGAAAACCATGATATAGTTAAATATTATAAAAACAGCACACAATACACAGCAAAAGTCTATGATAAAGACGGAAGCTTAGCTATTGGTAAAAATGTAACATTCAACATAAACGGGGTATTCTATAAAAGGACAGTTGATGAAAATGGTACAGTAACACTAAACATCAATTTGAATCCCGGAAAATATATTGTAACTGCAATATATGAAGGATATGATGTGGGAAACAATGTGGTTGTTAAAAGTGTTCTGCTTACTGATGATTTGTCCATGAAGTTTAAGGACGGCAGTAAATTTAATGCAACTGTTCTTGACGGTCAGGGAAAACCCTTAGCTAATCAGACAGTGATATTCAATATAAACGGGGTATTTTACAATAAAACAACAGCAGATAATGGTGTTGCAAGTTTAAATATCCGACTTCTCAGGGGAGAATATATCATCACTTCAATATGGAACAGTTATCAAATTGGAAATAAAATTACAATCAGTTAGGAAAAATATTCTCTTAACTCTTTTTTTATTTTTATTAACTTATTCCAATAACTTAACCATTCCAAAGCCCATTGAATTTTTTTCACCTATTCCGACATCATAAGCAAATTCAATCAGGTCCAGGTCACTCTCTAAAATAAGATCCATCATATAAGTCCTGTGATGAGTTGTAGCATTGCATTTATTTATTGAAATTCGTTTTATGTTAAAAATAAGATTATAATAAGATTTAAATCCTAATATCTTTTAAAAACTTGGATAGTAATCAGTTAAAATAATGCACTATGAATTGAAATAATCAAATGTTTACTTTTGTACTATCATTATTTTTTTAAACTCCAAAATTTAATATTAAATCATGTGTTCAATAGTTGGTCTTCAAGGTAATTTCAAAGCTGATGATTTAATAGCTATGTTAAAAACATCAAAAAATAGGGGAAAAGATGCTTCAGGAATATTTTTAGATGGTAAAATACAAAAAGGTATTGATTTAAATGATTTCAATGATGAAAACGCTTATTCTTTAGGTTTAGGCCATAATCTGCTGGCTGTCCATAATTTGGAAAACAGAACTTCCCATACTCAGCCGATAGCTAAAAACACTCTGACTCTGGTTTTCAATGGTGAGATTTATAATTATTCTTCCCTAAAGAATTTGCTGGCTAAACTGACAAAAAATGACAATATAAATTCTGATTCTGAGTTATTAATTAATCTGATTGATTTTTATTATCAAGATGACCTTTTAAGAGCAGTAACTCAGGTCAATAATCTTTTGGACGGGGATTATGCCTATGCTGTTACAGACGGCATTAACTTGGCTGTTTCAAGAGATCCTTTAGGTGTCAAACCTTTATTTTACACACATAATGCTTTTGCTTCTTCAAAGCAGTGCTTGAAAGGAGATATCAAAACATTAAAGCCGGGGCACATACTTTACAACTGGGAAGTAATATCTCCTAAAACGGATATTTTCCAGAAGAGGTTTGAAACAGACAACAGAAAACTTGAAAAGCTTCTTAAACTGGCTGTTTTAAAAAGGGTTGAGGATTTGAATGAAGTTGGAGTAATATTTTCAGGAGGTGTTGACAGCTCTTTGATAGCTTTGCTGCTTCGGGAAATATCTTTAAATAAAAATCTTAAAGTTACTTTGTATGCTGTCGGTAAAAAGGATTCCAAGGATGTGGTTGCAGCTAAGTGTGTAGCCGAGTATTTGGGTCTTCCTCTAAAGGTTCATGACATTACTGAAAGTATTGTAAAGGACAGTCTTAAAGATGTTGTTCAGGCAATTGGTGAAAACAATCTGATGAAGATTGGAGTGGGAATGACTGTTTATCTTGCTTCTAAAATGATAGCTGAAGATAACATTAAGGTAGCTATTTCAGGTCAGGGTGCTGATGAGCTGTTTGGGGGCTATAACAGATATCTGAATAGCTATAGGGAAAATACTTTAGATGATGAATTAAGATATGATATGGCTAATATGTATCATGTTAATCTGGAACGTGATGATGCATGCTCAATGGCAAATGGCGTTGAGCTGCGTCTTCCTTTTTTAGATAAGAATCTTGTTGAATTTGCCCTCAATATTCCGGTCAGATATAAGATTTCAGGTTCTGATGATAAGCTGCGCAAAAATATTTTAAGAAAAACGGCTTTCAATTTGGGACTGGATAAGCAGATTGCTTACAGACCTAAAAAGGCAGCCCAGTACGGCACGGGCATTGACAAAATTTTAAGAAAAAAAGTTTTAAAGGATACTGATATTGAGGAGTATTTAAAATAGAGTTTAAAACTCTATTTAAGGACAGTTACTCCATACCCCATATCTAATCCGGTTACCGGTTCAATAGCTGTTATGATATATTTTCCAGGTATCAGATTTATATCTAAAGTAGCTAAACCGTCATTATTGGTTTGACGTGTATAGAAAACACCGTTGATGTTAAATGTTACATTTACATTAGCTAACGAATCACCATTTCCCTTAACAAACCTTGCATTGAATTGTGATGCATTTAAGTAGGTTTTTGTTAAGTTTTTAGCTATAATTGTAGGTAAAACCGTAATGTCAAATCCTATATCCAGACCGGTTTCAGGATCAGTAGCTGTCAGGATGTAGTTTCCGGGTCTTAAGTTTATATTTAACTTTGCAATACCCTTGCTGTCGGTTTCGCGGATGTAGAATACTCCATTAATATTGAATGTAACATTTCTGTTGGCTAGTGCTTCCCCATTTCCTTTAACAAACTTGGCATAAAACTCTGTTCCGTTTTTATAATATTTAACAAGATCATCTCCCGTAATGGTAGATAAAACAGTTACTGTGTTGGTTTTATTTATTCCGTTGAAAAATGTTGTAATATTATAGGTTCCGGGTCTTAAATTAATATTTAAGTATGCAGTTCCCTTTTCATCAGTTGTTTTGGTGTAATTGATTCCATTGATGCTGAATGTTACATTTGCATTAGCCACGTTAACATCCGCACTGAATCTGGATGCATTTTTATAATATTTTACTAAATTGCTGCTTTTAATTGAATTGGCTGTGGTGTAAATTTTTAAACAGACTATATTTTCAGATGCATTCCATATTTTGCCCTCAGCACTTATAAATGATGTATAACCGTCATTGTGAACTCTGGTATTTATGGATAATGGGACATTTACACCTTTAATTACAGCTCTGAAAATGTCTCCTTTGTTAACTGGAATGTAATTATTTAATTTGACAGTTGAAAAACCGCCAAATGCACTTGTTCCGTTTTGTGTGTGTTTTAATATATCATTTACATAAATGCTGATTTCGTATTTTTCACCGCTGCTGCTGAAGTAGGTTCCGACTGCAGCTATCAGATCATTTCCCAGTGCTTCAAATTCATTGGCATAGTAAATCTGGCTTAAATTGAAGTTTTCATATTTGTCCATTCCGGTAATGTCAATCTGGTAGTTTTTATTATATGAAACAGTGTTGTTTACAATAACACCTATTGCAGGATAACCTCGTACAAATTGAGTATCATAATATGAAATGTATAAATATCCTTCGTCACCAAAATCAGTTCCCCAGCTGTTTTTAAGGATAAATGCACCGTCTCCAGGTGGAGTTATCATGAAGTTGTCTTTGCTGTAACTGTCATCCCATCCAACAAGAAGAACCGCATGGTTTGCCTCTTCAGTTCCATTATAATATTGTGCTGCGGTTTTTGAATTGTAGTATGGGGCTTGCTGCTGAGCATTGTAACCAACCCAAAGTCCGCCATATTTAATTAAAGCATCTTTCAGCTGATTGTTGTCAGTTGAATTCATACGCGGGTGAACAAAAATCATGTCCTGAACATGAATGTCTTCGTTAGTGGATATTAACGGGGATATTTTTCCAAGTTCATCATAGGAGTCGTATCTGCTTGGAAACATTCCAAGCCAGCTTAATAAATATCCTGCACCCATAAATTCAGTTCCGCCTTCATTTTCTATGGTATGGCCGTAAATTGAGTATTTGATCATACTGTTTTGAACATTGTTTTCAGAAAAATCATATTCAGTATCTGCTGCTTTAAGCAGAGCTGATTCCAGAGATCCGCAGGTTCCAAAAGTCCAGCATGCACCTATTGCACCCTGATTTTTAACTGAACTTACCCATCCGAAGTCACGTAAATCAAATCTGGAAGGAAGATTGGTTAGAGTTAATGTATTGTTTACTAAAGTTAATGTAATTCCTGACCCATCAACGATTGTTGCATAGATAGTGTTGTTTAATGAAATGATGTCTTCAGTAAAATTGCAGTTTAGTGCAGTGTAGTTTTTATCAAATGCAGAAAAAATTCCTGTAGTGTTAAGCAGGGAATTATTGGTGAAATAGCTTTGGTTCATGGATAATGAAGTATCATATGTGTATATAGCTCCTCCATTAAATGCAGCAAAGTTATTTGTGAAATTGGAATTGTTTATTGTAGCGTTTGTCATATCTAAATATAGGCTGCCTCCATTTGATCCTCTATTGCCGTCATTTAATCCATAGTTATTTGCAAAATTACTGTTGTTTATTTTTAAATTAACATATGATGTATCTATAATAAAGTCATCTATGGTAGGAATTGAAGATA
>ERZ773260.3236-NODE-3236-length-15915-cov-19.459647_pt1 | contig 15915 bp, 15 predicted proteins | sample MGYA00511387_ERZ773260 | MGnify/ENA primary metagenome ERZ773260 (study PRJEB29015, sample SAMEA2737745) | human gut metagenome | biome: human gut; feature: human-associated habitat; material: faeces | place: China | collected 2012 ... | reverse complement strand
AGCAGGAATTGTTCGCCCCCAAGCTGGCGGAGGGTCTGCCGGAGCTGTGCTTCTCCACCCTCCCCGGCACCGGTGAGCTCATCTGCATCAAGCGCGGCGAGAGCGGCTACTATCCCAGCGATTGGAACACAAACGATCCTGCGCATAACCGCGAGATAGCGGACTATAACAACGAGCGGCTGGGCGTTACCCCTGCGCAGGAGGAAGCCATGAAAACGGGTTCCATGTTCGGCTGGGGCGTCCCTGGCGCAGACCCCGGTTACTATGAGCAAAAGATGGGAGGGATGAAGTTTGGCTAAGAAGGTGTTTGCCGTTTATCTGGCAAAGGAGGGCAATCCTAACAGCGATGCATACGCAAAGCTGGACTTGCCCGCCTCCCCGTGGGTGCTGTGGGACGCACTGGACAAGGTACGCCTTCAGACAGATGACATCCTGTACATGGAGATTGAAGACTACTATGCCTTTGCGTATCTTGCGCCCCATTTGGACGGGTTAGAAATCAGCCTCAACGAGCTTAATGATCTCGCCGCACTTCTGTCGGCGCTGGACGAGATACAGAAGGTCGCCTTTGACGGTTTCCTGCGCATGGAGGTGCAGCATAAAGTCGATACCAACGGTGGCGTCATCACGCTGCAGGATCTGCGGGATCTGGCGGTCAGCGCAAAAACCGACTGCTATCATGTGGTGGAGGCCGCGGATGACGCCCAGCTTGGCCGCTTCTACGCGGAAAACGGATTCATCCCCGATCTGGACGGCATATCCGACGAGGTATTCGAGATGCTGGACTTCGCCGGCATCGGAAGAATGATGCGGTGCGGCGAGAACGGCGTTTTTGTGGGCAGCCTGTATGTACTGCAGGACGGTGAGCTAACAACCGTGCCACCCTGCCCAAAGGAACTGCCGGAAAAGCCGGAATACCTCTTCCGACTCACGCTTGGACTGCATCCCGACATTGGCGATGAGCGCACGGTGACGCTGGAGCTTCCCGCCTCGGAGAAAGAACTGGAGGATGCGCAGGAGCGGCTGGGTACGCTGCAATGGGAAAATACCGTTGTGCTTGACTATGATGGCATCATCCCCAACGCAGCCATATTTGCCGACCTGCCCATGGAGATAGAAGCCTTCAACGAGTTTGCCAAAGCAGTGAAGGATATCCCTGTCCGGCAGGTGCAGCTCCCAAAGCTGAAAGCATTGCTGGAGCAGTTCGAGGTGCAGGACATCGGGACAGCTATCCTTCTGGCAGAGCATCTGGACGATTATATCCTCACGCCGGAGCTGAGCTCCCCGCAGGAAACAGCCGTAGACCAGCTTCACTTCATGACGGATGACCACTCGGTGGAATTGCTGATTTCCCATGTAAACCTCTACGCCTACGGCTGCGACATCATCAAGGAGGACAATGCAGTGCTTTCACCCTACGGCCTGCTGCATCGCGCGGACTATCAGCCCATGCTGTCACCTGTCCAACAATCCCAGGAAATGGAGATGAAAATGAAGTAATACCATCTTGACACGCAGAAGCCATTAAAAATCATTTTAGGGGCCGATTTTCCGAAAGGGGATCGGCCCCTTCTTTTTTTATCTTCTTTTCGGGAAATCACCCCGGAAAGGAGAAAACATGCGCGATGAACAACTGTTGGCACATTGCAGGAAGTTTCGTTTTGAACAGGAAAACCGTGCTGACGGGATAAGGTGCAATCAGGAAGAAAAGGAGGTCGGACATGGCTAAGCCGCCCTTTCCCTGGATCGGTGGCAAGGAGAAGATCGCACCCTACATCCTGCAGCTTTTCCCGCCCAAGCTGAAGCAGTATGTGGAGCCGTTCGGCGGCAGTGGCGCCGTGCTGCTGGCTTTGCCGCCGGACCCAAACCGATTGGACATTTATAACGACTTGGATGCCGAGCTGGTGAACCTGTTCTCTTGCATCAAAGAATGCTCCAATGTTTTGCTGCGGGAGCTGAAATTCCTGCCCATTCACGGCCGCAAGCTCTTCGAGTATTATCGCGACTTTGTTGCCCATAAGGAGGTCTACTTTCAAAATGTGCAGGCGGAGATCGAGTGTCTGGGAGACCGCTCCTGTTTTACGGAGGAACAGGCAGGAGAACTGCTCCCCATCTTTCAGGAACGGCTGGCGCTTTACGATGTAAAGCGGGCGGCAGCGTATTACCTTGCCATCCGCGGCAGCTTCAGCGCAACCGTCACATCTTTCGGCGTTAAAGGAATGGATGTGGAACATCTTCTAAAAATGTTTCCGCCAGTGTCCGCACGACTGAAGGACGTGCCGCTGGAGAACAAAAACGCCTTGCAGCTCATTCGGGAACGAGATAAAAAAGGCAGTCTTATCTATGCCGATCCGCCCTATGTCAAAACAGAGCGGCTCTACCGAGTCGCTGGGAAGCTGGGACGTTTCCGCAGATTCCATGTCCGGCTCTGGCAGGTACTAACTGACCGTGACAGTTATGTGGTACTGTCCTACAACGACTGCCCCTTTATCCGCAAGCTCTATCAGGATTGGTATATTTTATCTTTCCAGCGCAGCAACCCGCTGTCTCAGAAAAAGGGCTCGTCCTTCGGCGAACTTATCATCACCAACTACGATCCGCGTCCCTATATGACCCACCAGCTAAACCTATTCGACGAGCCTCTGGGCGAATGGGAGCTGAAGCTGGTCCATATTCCAAAATATCCACCAAGGAGGAAAACAGCATGAAATTCAATTTGAACCATGATCCTAACAATAAAACTCTTTCCATCCCTCGCGCCGCTTTGCAGCTCTCCGGCCTTGCAGGCGTCAGCGACCTGATCCTGCATACCGACAGCGGCTGCATTCTGCTGCTGCCGGGAGACCCCACCGTGGCGGAGCTGCTGAAAACCATTTCTCTCATCTCCGCCGTTGCACCGCAGCTGATTTCCCGTCTGGCGGAGCGAAGCCAGATGGCAATGGAGACCGGAATGACGGAAACGGCGTGCGGCACCTGTGAACACGAACCTCACTGCTCCGGCCTTGAAATTCCGCCCTGCCAGCTGGCGGAGGCGGGGATCTCGCCCACTGCCGCGCTGGAGTCCTTTGTAGAGGAGGGCAGAGTCATCGTGCAGGCAGCGGAGAAAACCGCCGCAGATGTGCTCATCGACGATCTGGACGATGATGTCCGCACCATGCTGGAGGATTCCGGTGTGCGGATGGAGGGCGTATGCCGCCTGCTGGAAAAGGAGGAGATCTCAGAATGAATGACACCTATCTCTACCCCTATTCCTCTGCCGAGGCGAGAGATCGGAACGAGCTTTCCCTCTGGCGGGAGAGCCACAAGGCGAACATCGCCTGCCGCAACGCCATCGAGGACACCATCCGTCAGAATTTCGACGGAATGCATCTGGAGAAGAACTGCATCACGCCGGTGCTGGACGAATACGGCTACAAGCGCACCGCGTGGGTGCTTGCCAACACTTTGCACGAACTCAAGTGGGACGGGCGCTTCGGCCATGCCAACAAGCAGTGGGTGGAGTGCGCCTGCATCCCCAAAGACATCAACCACAACAGCGACTTTGTTGTCCGAAGCCATCCGGCTGTGCTGGATGGCTTCGTCACTTTCTACCGCAAGGCAGTGCAGGCGCTGAATCTGTTCGGCGCGGAGCATTGCGTCGGTGACCGCGCGGAGCAGGACTTCACCGGCAAGGTGCTGGTGCTGTCGCCGGAGGCACTGCAGGAGCAGTATTGGGGGCAGGATTACCAACTTCTGTATGCTCGGAGCGGCTTTGGATGCGCGCCTCATTCCAGTGGTCGAGCAGTCTTTGCCACCTGCCTCTCGGACGGAGAAACAGCCAGATGGAACCGGGAGGATTTCATTGGCGTACTGGATGACAAGTTTCTTCCGGAATGGGCAAAGCCGAAGCTGGCAGAGCTGAACGCACAGGAGCAGACCAATGCCCCCACTATGGGCGGCATGAATATGAAGTGAGGAGGATGTCTGAATGTGCATGACCTATTACACCGTGGACGATCTCCGCCCCGGAAGACCCGGCTGGGATGTGAGACAGTTCTCCGCACTGGCGGAGGCCATTACCCATTACCGGACGCTCCCTATGGACGGGGTCCGCGTGCTTGGCATGGCGGATGACGCCCACGCTTATGAACTCATCCGCTGTGTACGCCTTTTCCTTGGCGATGCCCAGGGTGAGGACGTTCTGGCGGCAGATTACCGGCGCAGCGGCTTGACGAAAAAGAATGCTGCTTTGAAAAATGCGCTGGACGTTTGCTTAGAAGTCCTGCATCCCCGTTTCCTGTTGGAGCCGGAGCGTTTGGTTCCCGTTCCCCATCGCAGAAAGCTGCGGGAAGAGCTGCGGGAGGCGCTTCTCTGGCAGGGCTATGAAGGAAACTATGATTCCGCCATTCGCACTGTTTTTGTAGAAGGCGCTGGTTGGCTCTCACCCCAGGATGTGAAAAAGCAGAGGCAGCTTCCTCTGGTGTTGCGCTACCGGGTAGACGGTATGTCGAAAGACGGTGCCTACCTCTCCTTAGAGCTGGAGCCTTGGGAATATGACCTTCTGCTGGAACAGACGAAAAATCACTATAAAAATAAAGAAAAGAGGAACACAAAATGAAACGAATGCTATCTCTCTGCGCTGCGGCGTTGTGCCTGACTTTGGCACTGACGCCCACTGCGCTGGCGGCGGACTTTGAACCCGCGGTACCGGACGCCAAGGTCTGCTATCCCACCTCCATCGTCCGAAACGACGATGGCACAGAACTGAAGAAAATCTATGATCTGAGTCCGGAAGACGATCCTGCGGGCATTCCCCGCTCGGACTTTCGGCAGGACGGCTTTCAGTACACCCTGACGGATCTTCTGAAGCAGGAGCTTCCGGAAAACGAGAGCCGCCAGCATACGGAGCATGTTTCTATCGAGAGCGCCAAAAAGGATATGGAATCCGTGCTGGCGCTGCTGCCGCAGGAGCGTGAGTTCATCACGGACGATGGGCTTATGGGAACCCTGACACTCCGACTTGACACCGTGCAGGTCGAGCCGTCTGGCTATGGCAGTTCTACAAAGCAGCTTTCCGTCAAGCGCAGCTATCCCAATCTTGCCGAGCAGGATACACAGTACATCCCCAAGAGCATTGAGGACGGCGGCAAAAACCTGACGCTCTCCGACATTCAGTGGCAGACCGACAATACCGCCAACATGGACGGTTATGCCGTGGCAGACCGCTATACCGCCGTCGCCACCTACACCGGCAGCACCACCAGCAGCTACGTCAAGGGTTACACCGTCACGGCGGACTATACCGGCACGGTGAGCCGCATCGCATTAAATCGCGTTCGCTATGTTGCCATTTTCGAAGGCGTGCCTATCCAGCCCGCAGAGCCTGCAAAAACCGCCGGCGCAATGTCCTCGCTCCGCTGGTCCTATGTGCTCATCCCCATCGGAGTCGTGGCCGCGGCAGGCGCGGGCGTCGGCGGCGCGCTGCTGGTAAAACGCAAAAGAGAAAATGCAGATGAGGAGGAGACAGAAGAATGAAAAAGATCATCACCCTTTGCCTGAGCCTTTGCATGACAGCAGCTCTGGCGGCTCCGGCGTATGCGCTGGAATACAGTATCGATGCGCCGGACGATTACGACTTCGGCAGGAATACCTCCATCGATGTCATTCACACGGCGGATGGCGGCGCCATGCGCAACGAAGATGTGAGCAAGAACGCAGCGCTCATTCCGCCCGTCTTTGGCTCGGAGAGCATGAATGCGCTGCATACCGGCGAATACCTGACGCCGAATCTTGCGCCGCGCACCCTTCCCACGGCTGGCGCCGTGATCAGCGGCAACGGCGATGTGGTTACCCCAGGGAGTACGGTGAGCAGCGGCAACGGCTATCAGCCCGCTGTGCTGTTCACAGATGTGACGAGTGAGCTCTACTACATAAACGGTTCCCTCGGCAAGATCGAGATCCCCACGCTGGGTCTGAGCGTGAGGATCTATCAGGGAACGGATAGCAAGACGCTTGCCAAAGGCGTTGGGCATTTTGAAGATACCTCCATCTGGGAGGGCAATGTCTGCCTCGCCGCCCACAACCGCGGCGCCAACAGCTACTTCGGGCAGATCCACACGCTGAACATCGGGGACAAGATCACCCTGACGACCAAGCTGGGGACGCGCACCTATAAGGTGACGGACGTCAGCAAGGTCAGCGAGACAGACCGCAGCGGTCTTGCGGACGCAAGTGAAAACCTGCTGACGCTTTACACCTGCGTTCGCAATCAGCGCGACCAGCGCTGGTGCGTCACCGCAGTGAAGGCTTGATTTTTCTCCGTTTTGCCAGATCGGTTCTGTTCGACTTCTGCCCATCGCCTGTGATATGGTGAAGCTGCGAGAAGGATTTCCACACACATTTAGAATGGAGGCAGAACAATGAACAGAGCGAAGAATACCGGACTCGTCCTCTGCGGCCTTGTGCTGGGGCTTTCGTTGAGTGCTCCTGCGGCGCAGGCGGTGGAATCGCTGAAAGCGACGCTTTCCACCAACCGCATCCTTGTAGACGGGCAGGAAGTCCGCCTGACGGCGTACAACATCAACGGAAATAACTATGTTATGCTGCGCGACATCGGCAGAGCGGTCGGCTTCAATATCTACTGGGACAGCGATAGCAAATGCGTGCAGGTCGAGTCGGACAAGCCTTACACTGGTGAAGCACCGGTAAAGTCCACTACGACAAAGCCTGTAGAGCAGCCTGCGCAGACAGACGTTGCCGCTGCAAAGCAGGACATCATTGACCGCACCAATGCGCTGCGGCGCGAAAATGGTGCTGCCGCGCTGCGCGTCAACGACAAGCTCATGCAGGCGGCGCAGGTCCGGGCCGACGAGATGGCCTCCAGCAGTGTCTACTCTCATACCAGACCGGATGGACGACGAAACACCTCTGTTACCGATTGCCCGTATGTAGGAGAGAATATCCACCGCATCGCAGATTGGGCGCTGCAGGGTAAATCGGTATCCGAGGCCGCCGTGTGGTCATGGAACCTCTCCGGTGGACACCGGGACAATCTCCTCGAAAAGAATTACGCCGAAACCGGCGTGGGACTTTCAAGAGGAGTCAATGACAGCGGCGAGGCGTGCTGGTACTGCGTCCAGCTCTTCCTATGGAATGGCTACTCCATAAGTTGGGTAGATACTCCGGCAGCCAAGTAAAATCAAACAACATCAACGTGAAGCAGACCGAGAAAAACCGGTCTGCTTCTTCATTATCTCTAAATGACAATAAGGAGGAACCAACCTTGAAAACACTTAGAACAAGGATCATGTCGGCGTTTCTTGTCATTATGACATTATTGACGCTGCTTCCGACTTCTGCACTTGCCGCTTCCAGCACCGGAACCGGCATCAAGCCCACCAGCAACACAAACTACTGGACAACGCGGCTTCTCCATGACGGTACGCCGTACAGCTATAAGCCGCCGATGGCGGCAGGCAAAATGCTCTACTGCATGGATCGCGGCTATGGCTATCGCTGGGGTACGGCATCGTTCCTCAACTCTTACACCTATACCTCTGCCACCGGCGCGGACGCAGACGCTGTCCTGAAAACGGCGCTGGCGCAGAGCGGCATGGGTGAGCTGGACGCCCAGCAGCTTGAAAACTTCAAGTGGATGATGACCTATATCGTGGACTATAAGGGTGACATCCCCGGCAGCCTGTTCATGGCCGCGCAGACCTATGTATGGGATCACCAGTCTTTCAAGGGCGAAGGCGATGGTGACATCGATGGCGGCGGCTACGCCAACGCTGATACCTATGAAATGTACTTGGGCTACACCGACTGGATGTTGAAAGAAAAAGCCAAGGAGGATGCGGAGTTCCAGAAGCAGATTGAGGAGTACGCCGCCAAAGGCATCATTGCGTCTGTCGTTGAGGATGAAGCCGCAAAATGGGCGGTGTGGGCAAAGTCCAGCGTCAAGGGACGCCAGAGCTTCTTCAATTACTATGCGCCCCGCAAACTGGTGGTGAATGATGCTCCCGTGCCGGATAAGCCCACGCCTCCTGCCGGCGATGCGGACATTACCTTGCGAAAGGTGGCTGCTGGAACGACCCGCGGGCTGGACGGTGCAAAATTCAACATCTACCGTGACGGTCAGATCGTCGGCAGCGATGTGACCAAAAACGGCGGCATTATCGAAGTCAATAACGTGACGAAAGGCTTATGGTCTTTTGTAGAAGTGGAAGCTCCGGCAGGCTACTGCGCAGATTCCACCCCACTCAGCGTCTATGTGGACACCACGGATGGAGACAAGCAGTATACCGTTACCGCTACGAACTATGAACTGCCCAGCATGAAGATCATCAAGACCGATGCGCAGACCGGCACACCGATCCCCGGTACGGTGCTGTCCATTAAATCCGTGACCGGCAGCTATTCTACCTCCGTCACCACCGGCTCGGACGGTTCGGCAACCCTTTCAGACATCCCCGCTGATGTGTATGTCGTCCGGGAGGAATCCGTGCCGGAGCCTTATGTAGTGTCTCACACCGAGCAGACCGTAGCGCTGCGCCCCGGCAAGACCTCCGAAGTCATCTTCGTTGACTATGAAAAGCCGGGACTCGAAATTTTGAAGAAAAACATTGCCACCGGAGAGCCTATCGAGGGCGTGACCTATCTCATTGAGCAGATCGACGGCAGCTACTCCACCAGCGCCACGACGGACAGCGCGGGGCGCATCTTCCTCGATTCCATCCCCGTGGGCAGCTATCGCATCACGGAGAAAAATGTGCCTTCCAATGTCATTCTCTCTGAGATCCCGCAGGAGGTACATCTGGAAGCAGGCTGCACCAGAACGGTGACCTTCTTCAACGCGGTCAAACCCTCCCTGACGATCCTGAAGCGAAACAGCGTCACCGGTGATCCTCTCTCCAATGCCAAATTCCATATCTATTATGGCTCGGATAATACCACCACCGGCGAGATCAACGACCTCGGTGTGTTCACAACGGCCTCCGACGGTAAAATCACCATCACCGATGTAAACCGTGGCTGGTACAAACTGGTAGAGGAGTCCGCTCCCAAGGGCTTCGGCATTCAGGGCAGCGGGGTCACCGAGTTCTATCTGGAAGCCAATACCTCTAAGACCGTGACCGTGGACAATGTTCCTCACAGTGCCCTTGTTGTGTATAAGTACGATGCAAAGACCGGAAAAGGACTGGAGGGCTGCCGATTTGAACTGAGATATTTAGGCGGCGGCGCTTCCGGTACTGGCGGTACAGTCATCGGGACCTATCTGACCGGACCCAACGGAGCGTTCACCGTGACAAACCTCGAAAAAGGCACTTATATCTGCCAGGAGATTGAGAGCGACGGAAATCACATCATCGACCGCGAACCCCAGACGGTGTGGATCTCCGGCGAGGATCAGGATGTGGTGACGCTCCGCTTTGGCAATGCGCCGCTCGGCAGCCTGCTCATTACAAAGCTGAGCAATGACAGTAAGCACGAACCGCTCTCCGGCGTAGAGTTCCTTTTGACCGACAGCAGCGGCCATTATCTCGGCAATGACAACGGCCGCTTCACCACCAATGCCGCGGGCGAAATTCTGGTGGATGGTCTGGAACCCGGCATGACGGTCATCGCCCGTGAAGTCCGGGCAAAAACGGGCTACCTGTTGGATGACAGCCCCCAGCACGCGCTCATCAAGAGCGGCGAAACGGCGCATCTGCAGTTTCTGAACCAGCCTGCCGGTAATCTCATCATCCGCAAGGTCAGCTCCGGCCCCAACGGGGAGCCGCTGGAGGGTGTCGAGTTTAAGATCACCTATGCGGATGGCAGCTTTGTCCCGGACGCCAACGGCGAACTGTCCAGCAACGGCATTTATTACACCAACAAATCCGGTGAGATCAGAATTTCCGGTATCGTTGGCACCGTGGTAGCAACGGAAACCAAGACGATTCCCGGCTACACAATCGACGAAGCCAGCCGCACCCAGACTGTCGTGGTTAATCCCAACGACACGCAGACGCTGACCTTTTACAACAAACCCACTACAACATTGATTCTCCAGAAATACATTTCCGGCACGAAAAATGAACCGCTTGCCGGGGTACAGTTTCTTGTGACAGACTCCTCCGGCGCGGTAGTCGGCCCCAACAACGGCTACTATACCACCGACGCTGCAGGCCAGATCGTCATTGAGGGTCTGACCGACGGCATGACTGTTACCGCAAAAGAGGTCAAATCTGTGGATGGATTCGTGTTGGACGGGACACCGCAGAGCATCAAGATCGACCAGAGCCAGTCTCCCCAGCGCATGACCTTCTGGAATGAGCGACAGGGCGCGCTCATCATCAACAAGCTGTCCTCTCTGGACCGCAAGACGCCGCTGGAGGGCGTTACCTTCAAAATCACTACGGCTACCGGCGAGTTCGTCCCCGACGAAAACGGAAAAATCAGCTCCAACGGTCTGTACTATACCGACGAAAACGGGCAGATCATTCTCAAGGGCGTCACCGGCACACTGGTGGTGACAGAGGAAAAATCTATCTCCGGTTACACCATCGACGAGAATACGCGCACGCAGACCGTGGTGGTCACCCCCAACGACACGCAGTCCCTCTATTTTTATAATACTCCCATCGGCGGGCTGGAGCTGGTGAAAGTGAATGCGGCGGACAAGACCCAGCGCATCCCCAACACCACCTTCGAGATCCGCCGTGTCAGCGATGGCGGTCTGGTGGACACCGTCACCACCGGAACGGACGGCCGCGTGTATGTGCCGCTGGAAAGCGGCAGCTACTATGCCGTGGAAACCGAGGCGGGCAAGGGCTTCCAGCTGGACAATACCCCCATCTATTTCGCCGTGGAAGATGGCAAAACCACAACCAAAACGGTGACCAACAAAGCCATCTCCGGTATCCTGATCCACAAGGTCGATTCGGCCACCGGCGAGGGCATCTACGGCGTTTCCTTCATTCTCTACGACAGCGGCAACAATCCTATCTCGCAGGAGACAAGCGATGACCGCGGTTATGTCCGTTTTGAAAATCTGACCACTGGCCGTTTTTATCTGCGTGAATTGGAAAATGAGGGATATATTCCCGACACGCAGAAAAAGACCGTGTATGTAAAGTCCGGCGAAACCACAGAAATCGAGTGGAAGAATACGCCCATCACCGGCCAGATCCAAGTGACGAAGGTCAGCGCGGACTACAACGCCATGAATGGCTGGCCTGCCGGGACGCCCATTCCCAACACCGTCTTTGAGATCTACAACGCCCGCACCAACCGTCTGGTGGATACCATTAAGACGGACAAAAACGGCTTGGCGGTGAGCAAGCCTTTGCCGCTGGCGCGGTATAAGATCGTGGAATCCAAGGCGGCGGAATTTTACGGGCTGGATAAGACACCCATTGAGGTGGAGATCGAGTACGCCGGTCAGATCGTCAAGGCAAGCATGACCAACAAGAGCCTGTCTACCAACGTTTCCATCAAGAAAACCGGCTATGTGGAGGTCATGCCGGGGCAGCTCGTCCGCTACAATTTCACCGGCATCGCCAACAATTCCACCACGGCGCTGGAGTCTTTTTATTGGAGAGACACTTTGCCCGTCAAGGCGGTTCGGCTTCAGACCATCTACACCGGCACATGGAATACCCCTGGAAATTATAAGATCGTGTACAAAACCAATCTCAGCGGCGATACCTGGCGCACGCTGGCGGATAACCTGAGCACATCCAAAAACTATGTCTTGGATGCCTCTCCTGCGGCGCTGGGACTTGCTTCCAATGAGTATGTGACGGAGTTCATGGCGGCGTTCGGCATCGTACCTTCAAACTTCCGTCAGGTAGAAGCGCCCCGCGTAGATTGCAAGGTGCTTTCAAAGCTCACCGGTGGTACGCAGTTCGTCAACACGTCGGATGCGGGCGGAGTCTACAACGGGCAGTGGATCATGGCGACCTCCCGCTGGGTCACCCGTGTCTATGCCCCCAGCAAGCCCCTGCCTCGCACCGGCTATTAAGGACTAACAACGGATGCCGCTCCGCAAGGGGCGGCATCCCCATTTTAAGGAGGTTGAGATTTCTTGAAATACAGAAAAATGATTATTCTGACATTGACGCTTTTGCTTCTGACCTTTCTCTGCTGCACCTCGGCGCTCGCTGCGGGCGGGGATGTTGCGGGAGCGGTGGAGCAGACATGGACGGAGGCGGCCAAGCAGATCAAGAGCGTGGTGGAGAAGGTGGTGTTCCCTGCGCTGGATATGATCCTCGCCATCGCATTCTTCGTGAAACTTGGCGGCGCGTACTTTGACTACCGACAGCGAGGCCAGTTTGAATGGACCGGCCCCGCCATTCTCTTTGCCTGCCTGATTTTCAGCTTGATTGCGCCGAAATACATCTGGAATATCATTGGGATCTAATTTGTGAAGAAGAAATTCAAAAATCAAATCCGGACTCTCCTGCCAGAGGCAACGAATAAGACACAATGGTTGCTTTGCCGGCGAATGATGTAGGCCTATAAAGTCACCTTTTACACCTCACAAAGATAGGCTTGCATAAAAAGTGTTATCTTGATATAATACTATCAAGAAATTGATAAGGAGGGCTTTCTATGCAAATCAGACCATCCTCCGCCCTGCGGAATGAGTACACGCAGATCTCTGAGCTGGCAAAGGCATCCGGTGAACCGATCTTCATCACGAATAAGGGTGAAGATGATGGTGTTTATATGAGCATGGCAGCATACGAGGAGCGGGAAAAAATGTTCCGACACCGCGACAAAATTTATGCTGCGGAACTCAGCAGACTGAGCGGAGAGCCTGTCTGCACGCCGGAGGAGCTTGACGAAAGAATGGAGGAGCTGTTCCGTGCCTACGAAAAGTAAACTGGTCTATCTTCCACTTGCTCAACACGACTTCGAGGAGATCGTAAAGTATCACATTACGGAGGCAGGAACTCCCTACGCGCGAAAAATCTACAGCACGATGAAAACGACCATAAACCGTCTGCGGGATTTCCCGCTGATGGGGCAAACGCATCCGGACCCGATCCTTGCCGCAAACGGATACCGAAAACTGGTTTTGACAAAAACCTATGTGGCGGTCTACAAAGTGATTGGCGACACCGTTTACATTTATGCGATCGTCAATGGCACGACAGACTATCCCCGTCTTTTGAAGTGATCACTGTTTTGGGATGATGAATATGTCGACAGAAAACGAGTATTTAGCAAAGACGGAATCCTTGCAAAAAGAATTGGAGCCGGTGTGCCGGGTTATCACGGAGACAGTCAAAGCCGAGGCGATTTATCTCTTTGGCTCCCGTGCTTATGGTACGCCAACCGATGATAGTGACTACGATTTGTGCGTCATTATCCCGGAAAATTCCATGCGTCCGGTGGATGCGGTCAAGGCGATCCGCCGTGCGCTCCTGCCGCTGCAAACCATGTCTTTGGATATACTCGTATACCGTGCCGATACATTCTTCCGCCGCGCACAAGGCGTGACAATGGAGCGTAAAATCAAGCGGGATGGCATCCCCCTATACGAGAACTTTTCCCACAAATCATAATACCAATTATCGCGACAAGGCCGTCGCCCGAAAGGGCGGCGGCCTTGTTGCGTCTCTGGAGGTGAACGAAGATATTTATTTGGGATTTTGTCGCCGCGACAGTCCTGGATCAGCTCATGGACTGGATCTATGGGCAGGCCATAGGCTTTCTCGGCAACTTCTTTGCCCTCATGGGCAATATGGGCGTGGAGCTGTTCGAGCTGGAATGGGTCAGCGCCATCATTCTCTTTTTCTCCAGCCTTGCGTGGGCGCTGTTTACCGTCAGCGTGGTAGTCTGCGCCTTTGAGTGCGGCATTGAATACTCCACCGGCAGGGGGAATCTCCAGCAGTGCGGGATGAATATCATCAAGGGCTTTCTGGCGGTGAGCCTGTTTACCGTTGTCCCCGTCCGGCTCTACGCCCTATCCGTGTCGCTGCAGGGTACCTTTTCCGCGGGGCTTACCGGCTATGGACGGAGCATTGGTGAGGTGGGACAGGACATCATCACCGAACTCAGCGAGATACAGACACTTGCAGATGTGGTGAACAGCTCCCACTTCGGCCTTGGCATCATCACCAGCCCCATCATGCTTCTCTTTTGCGTGATCCTCATGGGCTACGCGGTGCTGAAGGTGTTTTTCGCCAATCTGAAACGCGGGGGCATTTTACTCATTCAAATTGCGGTGGGCAGTCTTTATATGTTCAGTGTCCCACGGGGCTATTTGGACGGCTTTATGGGCTGGATGCGGCAGGTCATCGGCTTGTGCCTGACGGCCTTCCTCCAGTCCACCATCCTCGTTGCGGGGCTTATGGTGTTCAAGGATCACGCACTGATGGGCGTGGGGCTCATGCTCTCCGCCGGTGAAGTGCCCCGCATTGCCGGCAGCTTCGGTCTGGACACCACAACAAAGGCCAATATTACGAGCGCCGTGTATACGGCGCAGTCCGCGGTGAATGTGACAAGAACCATCGCCGCGGCGATCAAGTAAAGAGGTGTATATAAAATGACTCAGCCAACACGGAAACTTACGATGGGGAGCCTGTTCGATGGAATCTCCGGCTTTCCTCTGGCTTCGGTGCGGTATGGCATCGAGCCGATCTGGGCCAGCGAGATCGAACCGTTCCCCATACTGGTATCAAAGATCCGTTTTCCCCGCATGGAGCAGATGGGGGACATTACAAAGCTGAGCGGCGCGTATCTGCCGCCTGTGGATATTATCTGCGGAGGCAGCCCGTGCCAAGATCTCAGCTGTGCTGGCTTGCGGGCTGGTCTAACCGGCGCACGATCTGGCCTCTTTATGGAACAAATACGGATCATTCAGGAGATGCGAGATGCAGATAGAAAATCTGGAAGGACAGGAATCCATATTCGGCCGAGATTCGGGATCTGGGAAAATGTCGTCGGTGCTCTCTCAAGTGGGCGGGACGCTGAAACGGGTCAAAAAAAGCCTGGGGCGGATTTTCAAAAAGTCCTCGAAGCGTTCCTCCAAGTTGAAGAACCATACCTTCATGTTGTTAGACCTGAGACCGGGCGCTGGGAATATGCTGGGGGCATATTGGGAGTACGATCCTCCATGGCTTGGATCGTTTGGGATGCTCAACACTTCGGAGTGCCCCAAAGACGCCGTCGAGTGTTCCTTGTGGCAGATTTTGCAGGCTACAGCGCCATCCCGATACTCGCTATCCCAGACAGCGTGCCTGGGTATCCTGCGCCGCGCAGCCTGCCGCGGCAAATCGCTGCCACCCTTATTGGAAGTAGCTTTGCGTATGCAGGCAGGGCTTGACCCGCCCGCGCCCATATCCGGCGAAGCGAAAGCCTACCATATCAATCAGCGCAATGAAGGCATTGACCTGGACGGTGTGTCCGGTGCATTGATGGCAACGCAGAACCTCCAAATGCAGACCTTTATCACAAATCCAAGCAGCAGTCAGAATGGTCCGCAAACGCAGATCGCATTCGCCGCCAACCAGCGGGACGAGGTGCGGGATCTGCACGATGTGGCGGGTGCGCTGGGCGCACAGCCGGGGATGAAGCAGCAGACCTTTGTCGCTGGATTTTCTGCTGGAGCTGGCGCGAGCGCCGGGACCATTGGATATCAGGAGGATGTAGCGCCCACGTTGAAAGGCAGCCCCAGCGGGAACTGTATGCCCAGCATCCTCTGCATCAACGATCAGGGCGGGCAGATCATGGAGTGCAGTGAGAACGTCACCGGAACCCTGCGGGCACAGGAACACGGGCACCAGCCTCTGGTGCTGCGTCCGACAGGGCCCAAAGTTTATGAAAACCATGGCATTGACAGCCGCTACACCGGTCCGCACAAGGTAGCCCCTACCATGTCCGCACGATACGGCACGGGCTTTTCTGAACCTCGTGCACACGATACAGATTCACACGATTGAC
>ERZ773260.3207-NODE-3207-length-16062-cov-5.552696_pt1 | contig 16062 bp, 4 predicted proteins | sample MGYA00511387_ERZ773260 | MGnify/ENA primary metagenome ERZ773260 (study PRJEB29015, sample SAMEA2737745) | human gut metagenome | biome: human gut; feature: human-associated habitat; material: faeces | place: China | collected 2012 ... | reverse complement strand
GTACCGATACACTCACGAAAATATTAATTCCTTGTCGTTGCGGAAAATGTTTTAGGCAGTGCCTGGCAATATATTTCACTTGAACGGTGTCTGTAGGGTGCCGGTTTTTTGTATTATGTGCCGCATTTATGACCGTTCGTGCCGTTATAACAACCGTTCGTGCCAAAAAGTTGAAAATGAAAAGCGAATGAGTTATGATATAATTATAAAATTATAAGGGGAGAAGTATGCTCATCTGCGTTTACGATACCGCAAACGAGGCGGAGATACTGAAAGCGAAAATAACACAGATCGCAACGGCGGCGTATCGAAGAATTGCCTACAGGGTATGTCAGAGGTATGAGAGCTTTGCGAAGGAGTGTAAGACGGCTGACCTTATAATCGTGCTTGCCGACGGAGCGGACGGTATGGAGGGCGTTATTGCGGCGAAGAATGCCGACAGGGATACGCCTGTAATATGGCTGTCGGACGATGAGGGATTCGGGGCGCAGTCATACAGGCTTGGCTGTACCTATTTTCACAAGAAGCCGATACCGCTTGAAAAGCTGAAGGAGGCACTGCATAAGTGCAGGTGCATGGCATAAGCACGGGTAAATCTACAGGAGGAAAAACATGAAGAAAAAATTTGTACGGCTCATAAGTGCGGTGCTGTCTGCGGCAATGACGCTGACGGCTGTACCGTTATCGGCATTTGCCGAGGGCGAGGCACATACGCATGACGGCGAGAGCAATGTCATCACGACACCGCTTGATTTCAGAGAAAAGACGGCGGACGAAAACGGTGACGGCTGGAGCTGGGTATATGACACAAAGACGCTGACGCTTAACGGAGTGAACATTCAGGCGACAACCGACAGTATGAGCGTCGTAACAGTCCCCGACGGTACGAAAATAGTGCTGAACGGTGAAAACACTATCGTACAGACCGATACCCTCGAAAGCGATACATACGTTCTCAGTGCCGTAAATAATAAAGAGGTCAATTGTGACGGCACAATGACGATCAGCGGCGACGGTGTGCTGAATGCAGAGAACCGCTCTACAGACAGTATGGCACGCTCTCTCGGCGGATCAATAATCCTGAACGGCGGTACAGTAAACGCAACAGGTACTGTAAAGACAAATTCGCTTGAAATACATAATGACGGTGTGCTGAACGCAAATGCGACAACTGCATCTTTTGAGGGTGTGGCTGTCAATGTCAGCGGCGGCATTACTGTTGACGGCAACGGCAGTCTTACTGCAGTAGGTTGTGCTAATGAATCTACGTTAAACAGTGCAATATTGCTTACCAGTAATTTCGGTGACAAAATTTCCGTCAGCGAAAACGGCAGTATTACTGTGCCTGAAAGTAACAAAGCAAGAGTCGGAATATACTACAGCGGAAACAACGGCGACGGAATGGATGCCGAAATAAGCGGCGGTAAGGTCACTGCTTATGGTGCTAAGTATGGCATTTACAAAGTAAACCTTATAATGAGCGGTACAGGCTCGGTATATACTACGGGCGGTTCATACGCTATCGGTCAAACTGTACCGACAATAGACGAGGACGAATTTGTAGTAAAGGGTTCGACCGAGTCCAAGGCTTCAGAAAGCGCTGTAACAGGCGAGGTCAAGCTTAACGGCGGCTATTATGAGATTGACGGAGCAGACGCTAAGACTGTAGTTATAAAGCCTGATACTTCTCCCCGTATAATACTCGGAAAGCAGACAGGAATATTCAAGACGGAAGAGTATGAAATAATTGAAGGCATGACTGATATCAAGCTCAAGGGTACGGTTTACTTTGATATTACTCTGAAGAATATGAGCGATGAAGAGTTTGCAGACGCAAGAGGCTGTTTCGGCGGCGATGAACCCGATTTATCAGCAAGCATAATCAAGACCGATTACGGCTGGGTGTGCATGGTCTGCGATACCGAGTTTTCGGTTACATACGACACTGATAATACTCTTACAATAAAGTGCGGAGATATTGTATCCAATACCGTTCAGGTAAAGTCGAATGCAAACCGTTTCAACAAGGTTACACAGGGTGACAACACAAACAGAACGGTTTTCTATACAAACACTTCGCAGGAAGAGAAGGACAATTACAAGCTTGTAAGCACCTATACGGTTGACAGTGAAAGCATAAGCTATAACTGGTACAGTACGAACAGTGCATACAGTGCAGATGAGCTCGGTGCGGCAGTATCCGGAAGCGACGGCGAATTCAAGCTTGCGGATAATATTCCTGCCGGAAATTATGTTCTGTATTGCGATATAACCTATTCAGACGGTGACAGCACAGAAGCTGTTACAGAAAAATTTACATTTACATATAAAGAATGTGCACATGAAAACGGTTATTCCGACGGTAAATGCACAAACTGCGGAGCGTTATGTGATCACAGCAATATTGACATTAACACGGGTAAGTGTAACGAGTGTGCGCATCAGTTTGTTGCTACGATCAGCACAGACGGCAGTGCGCCGACAGGCTATGACACGCTCGCAGACTGCCTTAACAGTATTACTGCCGATACCGGAAACTATGTTAAGATCTATCAGGATATCGGCGATGCATCGGCAACTGCAACTTTAGATACTATAGATGTAAATCACAATGTTATGATCGACCTTAACGGTCACAAGCTGAACAATATCAAGCTTGGGGTCAACAAAGACGTCACACTTACATTAACCGGCACAGCGGGCAGTTATGTTAAGCAGGTGTATGTTCGCAAAGGCGGATCATTTATAATTGACAGCGTTGCAAATGTAGAATTTGATACAATTTTTGTTGAGGCAGGTGCAGGGCTTGCTGTAAACGATGGTGCAAAAGTAACTACAGCGTCTTTGACTGTGAAGGCATCCGTGAATGATGACGGAACTACAACGACATCTGTAAAGCTTGCTACGGGAATGAAGATAGGTGGGCTGACATATTGGCGCCAAGATGGTTCCGGATTACTGAAATTAGGCAATCTTCTTGATGTTACCCGGCAGGCACTGCAATATGACGAAAGTGGCGAGTATCATGATCTTTATAAAGAATTTGTAAGTAAGGATTTACCCGTTGCGCTTACTGTTGTAGAGCATACTGACGCTGACCACAAATACAGCACTGGAACAGGCAAGTGCGAGAAGTGCGGAAAGCCCTGCGAGCATGGCGGCGATATAAACACGGACAACGGCATCTGCTCAATCTGCGGTGCGGTTGTATCTGTCGCACTCTATACAGACGGGGACGGAAACTTACAGTATGTAGATACCGATGAGCTTCACTCTTTACTGGATGAATACAACGGAAGCGGTACGATAAAGCTGTTTAAGGATTATTCTAAACCAAGCGCTCAGTATGACTTATACGGAGAGCTTACAATTGACTTAAACGGACGCCAATTTAATATCCGGAGTATTACTCCTTGCAAAAACGGAAAGCTTACGATCAAAAACAGCGGCAATCCGGTTATGCTCGGTTGTAATGTATATCCGACAAACGACGCTTCATACGCCGGCGGTACGCTTATAATAGACGGCGATGTAGTTTTAGACACTTCGATCTATGTATATGATTCGAGTACGGTTATATTGAAAGACGGTGCATATACTGCCGGACTTTACGCAAGGGACAGCAAGACATTATATGATATGCTCGGAGAGGGTAAGGCTTTCTTCAAGACTGACGGAACTCTTTTCAATGCAAATGTTAAGGAAATATCAAGCAGTGAAACGCTGACAATCAAAGACCACAGCCATACCTATGTTGACGGCAAGTGCGACTGCGGATATGTTTGCGGTCATACGGATGTTGACAGCAAAACGGGCAAGTGTACAGAGTGTGAATATCAGTATGCGGCTGTTATCGTAAAGGACGGGGCTGTAGCTTCCGTTTATAAGGAAACTGAGATGGAAGCGGCTTTTGAAACGGCTGACAGTGACGCAAACACCGGCTGTACATTAAAAGTATACAAGAATTATACAGGCAGCTATACAACACTCAGCGGTAAGTTCACGCTGTGGATCGCTGAGAAAGCCAATGTAGGTACGTTAACTGTTTCGGGAGATATAACCGTTACGGGATCGGGAAAAAATAATAGTTTTTATGGCGATTTCAAAGTAGCGAACGGCGGTAAGCTGACATTTGACGAAAAATGCGGCGCTATGGGAACTGTGTCGGTAGGTGCAGGTACATTTGACTGCTATTGTTCATTTGCCACAACACTCAATATAAATGATGCAAGCAGTAACGTAATTCTTCACGACGGAACTTTCCAAAAAATATGCTATAACGGCGGCGGGGACAGAGCAAACGCAGAAATACTGACTTTGTTGGCTGAGAACCGTATGTTTATGAAGTATCCCAATGCTGAGCCGATAGACGGCTCAAAAACACTGTTGAAAGACGGTCTTGCAACTGTTTTTATAGCATCACATGAAGATCACAGTTACGACAGCACAACGGGTAAGTGTACGATTTGCGGTAAGCGGTGCGGTCATACGGATGTTGACAGCAAAACGGGTGTATGCCTTACCTGCGAATATCAGCTTACTGCGGGCGTTTCGGGCGTGGGAACAGCGAAGTATTTCGATAATATAGACAACGCTTTTACTGCGGCATTATCGGCGGAAAACAACGGCTGTACGCTGACATTGTATAAGCACTGCGAGATAACACAGAACGCAGAAATCGGCAATACAACAGTTACTGTCGATGTGAACGGATATTCACTCGGCGGAGAGGCGGATATAAGTGTAAATGACGGTGGTGTGCTGTACCTTAAGGACAGCAGGAAAAGCACCTACTACGGATGCATAGACGCACCTTTTAGTGTAAACGGCGGTACGCTTATAAACGGTACTGCAGACGGCGGCAGTTCAGCCGCAGATGTACTCAATTTAGTCATTAACAGTGCTAAGTGTGTCGAAATATACGGCGGCATATTTGAGAATGTTTATATTGCACACGCAAGCGGTGTAGCTTTATACGGCGGAAGGTACAACACCATCTGCGGCGAGGAAAGCAACCGCACACCTGTAAACGATCTGCTTGCAAAGGGTTATGCATTTGCGACCTTAAACAGTGTCACACATCTCCCCGAAAGTATAGTTGACGGCAGTGCGAAGACGATCGGCGGAAACCTTACAAATGTCATGGTTGTAGCGCATACTCATACATACACCGAAACAAATACAAAGTGTGCGTGCGGTGCTGTGCTTTATGCAAAGGTGACATCAGCCGACGGTACTACTAACGAATATTTTGACAGCATTGAGGAAGGCTTATTATATGCCGATAAGGCTGAAAACAAGGGCTGTGTTTTCACTCTTGTAACAAGCGGTAAGATCAATAGTAGGGTTACGCTGTCAAACGGTCAGTTTACTATTACCACAAGTAATTATGGTACTATCTATGATTACAACCAGACAATAACTATTGACGGTGCAGATGTTATTGCTGAAGGTTATATGTTCATCAGGTGCAAGGTTAATGTGAAGAGCGGTTCTCTTACATTACCTGAGGGCTCAAGCGCCGGATTTGATAGTATTGCTATATCAGGCGGTACCGTAACTGTCAGCGAAGGCGTCAATGTTGACAATAATGCGGGTGCTGATAATTTATTTGTAAGCGAAGACGCAACTGACGCAAAGCTTACTATAGGCGGAGGTACTTACAGCAATATCAATCTCGGACAGTTTAAATTAAAGGACGTAATCGCAAGCGGTGTGCGTGTGATAAGCTACGACAATCCGACAGATCCGACTGCTGAGAAAACAGCAAAGGCTTTATTATACAGCGATATAGCCGAAAAAAATAATTTTGACTCCGAAAACAATACTGTAAGCTATTATCTGGTCACAAAGTGCGAGCATAAGAATGAGGACGGCAGTTATGCCTTTAATGACGGCGTATGCAAATACTGTAACTCTGAGTTTGCCGCAAGCGTAAGCTATACAGACGGCGGCGAAAAGACAGAACTGTTCGGTGATATTTATGACGCTTTTGATAAGGCTAATGAGATAGGTACGGCTACAATAACGCTGTATAAGGATATTACAGACAGCGAAAGTAAACGGGACGTTACCGTTACGGGCAATGTAACGCTTGAACTGAACGGTAAAACACTGGGTGGTCGTTATGGCATAGCGCGTATATCGGTATCTGACGGTGGCACGCTTACTGTAAACGGCGATGGCGATATGGATACACCTATTTACGTTAATGAAAACTCAAAATTAGTCATTAACGGCGGTGGATACTTCAATTCTGTGTCAGTTAAAAAAGGAGGCAACGCAGAAATAGGCGGCGGCGTTATAGACGCTCTGACCATTATAGGTAACGCTAAAGCAAAAATCAGCGGCGGTAAATTCTACAACATCGAGATAGCAAACGGCAGTCTTGAATCTGTTCTGGCTGACGGTTATGCATATAAAAAGGACGGCGGTGCATGGCTTTCAATTGCAGAACGTGCAGAGAGCGTTTATAGCAGTGTGAATAACGACAATAAACCGGTGAATGTAGAAGAAGCGCCGATAAAGAGCGCAAGTATTGCGTGGGACGGCGGAGGAATGCCTGTTATATACCGTAACGGAGCGAAAAAATTGAAAGTCAATGTTACATGCGATGTGGCGGACACTTCAAAGCGGATAACCTATTCGGACTATGTAAACGGCAATAATCGCAGTAAAGATTCTAAGCTTTCTGTTAACTGGTATATGGTATTCGGTTATAAAATCGGTGAGATTGTAGCGGAAGACGGTGAGGTTGAATATTACACTGTACTGAAGTGTGACGGATACGAATATAAGTCGAATGTGCTTAAGTTTACACTTGCGACCTGCTCGCACCCTGAGGATAGCTTTAATAACGAAACCGACGGTTTGGTATTCTGCGGTATATGTGATTTATTGATAGAAGCCGAGGTAGTAGATGCTGACGGCAAGTCGTTAGGCTATGCGGGTCTTAATAGAGCCATAAAGCTGGCGCAGGAGAACGAAGGCAGCACTGTAAAGCTGATTTCGGAAAGAGTACCTGCGTCCATTACCGTGACGGGCGGTAAGTTTACTGTTGACTTTAACGGTAAAGAGGCATATTATCAGTTCACTGTCAACGGCGGTGACGTGACTTTCACTTCTTCGGTAAAACAAGCCGATGTAGAAACTCTGATAAGCGGAATCACAGTTAACGGAACTGACGCTAAGGTTACAATTGACGGTAAAATCAAGCTGGGAAGTGTAACATTAACAAGCGGTGCGCTTGCAGTAAACAGTGCCGAGAGTTATATTAAAGAACTGTCAATAAATGGCGGAAAGACTGTTGTAAACGGTGCAAATATTGATGCACTGAAAGCTAACGGCGGAGACACGGTCATCAATTATGTTACAGCCGATTCTTTAAGCGTGAATATCAACGGGTCCGGTAGCATCTCTATCGTAACCGGCGAGTTCGGCAGCACCACTTGCAAAACAGGCTTAGGTATGGCAATTGCGAGTGGAAGCGTAGTTTTCGGCAATAGTATGAATGGCATTACTGTTTACACATACGAGGCTATTCAGACCATGACCAAAACCGATAGAATTTTTGTTGAAAAGTGCGTTCATAAGGACGGAAGCGGCAGTTATGTGCTTGACGGTAATCCCTGTCCTTACTGCAATGAGGAAATCGTTGCAACTGTAAGCTATACGGCAAACGGCGGCGAAGAGACGGATCTGTTCAGCGATATTTATGACGCTTTTGCCAAGGCTAACGAGGTAGGTACGGCTACTGTAACGCTGCAGAAGAACATCACGGACGATATTACAGATACGATAGCTGTTACAGGCAATGTTACGCTTGAACTGAACGGTAAAAGGCTCTCACAACCCGGTACTGATGTATGGTATTCCATAGAAGTAACGAGCGGTAAGCTGACCGTTAACGGCAGTGGCTTAATAAAACGTGTTGCCGTTTGCAACGGCAGCAATGCGGAAATCAACGGTGGTACTTTCTCTGACTTCATAATTAAAGACGGCGGTAACGCTGTAATTAAAGGCGGTCAATTCTACAGCTTACAGGTTTACGGCGAGGGCAGAAACGTAGGACAGCTTCTTGCGGATGGCTATGCCTATTGGAGTTTTATCGATTCCGGCATCTGGTCTACTATTGCAGAGCGTGAAAAGCAGGATATAGCTAATGTAGAAGTAAGGACAGCGCCGATAAAGAGCGCAACGGCGACAGCAAATAAGACTGTGCTGTACCGCAACGGCGGAGGTGCACGGCAGATCTCATTTAAATTCAATGTTAAGACAAGCGACGGATACACGGTAAGTGATGCCAATAAGGTCACAGTCGGTTTATATGTAGGCGATACCTTAATAAGAGAGAGCGACTTCGGCGGAAATTCATCTACGTTTGCAAATGCAAGTGAAATTTCCGATACTGACGGCACTGTAAAGGCACATCTTGTTATCAAGCTGAACGGATATGAGTATGTGACGAATGATGTCGAGTTTGAAATGGCGACCTGTACGCATCCGTATGACGCATTAACGACAGACGAGTATGATTACTATCGTTGTTCGTTATGTGATGCCAGCATAAATGCGATACTTGTTAAAACAAACGGCGACAAGGCATGCTATACCGACAATGTGCCCGAAGCATTTGAAGCGGCACAGCTTGAGGAGAACAACGGCTGTACATTAGAATTATACAGAGGTGTGAACAGAGACTGTGAGATCACACAGGGCAGCTTTACCGTTTTATTCAAGAAAACGGGAAGTGCATCTGCTGTGATCAAAGTAAGCGGCGGAAATGTCAAGATCACGGGAGATGACGGCTGTACATTATCGAAGTATCCTGGAAGCTCGGTGGGATATCTCATAGCTGTAACGGGCGGCACGGTAACGTTTGATGACATAACTATCAACGATGACAGTATCAGCGTAAGCGGCGGCAAGACTGTTATAAACGGCGGTACTTATAATAAGCTGAGCGTCAGCGGAGGTACGGTCACTATAAACAGCGGTACATTCAGCAGCATAGATGTAAGCGCAGAGGGCAAGGCACTGAAAGATCTGCTCGGCGAGAACAAGGCGTTTGCGACAAGCGACGGAAAGCTGTTTGACGCAAGCAAGGTTTCGGAAAGCGATAATTCACTTACGGTAATCGACCACAGCAAGCATGAGTATGACGAAACAGGAAGGTGCGGCTGCGGTTATCAGTGTGCACACAGTGAGATCAATGCGGAAGGTGTATGCAACGAGTGCAATGCAAAGATGTATGCTGCAGTCACTGTAAAGAGTGAGACCGGAACAACGGTAAAATACTTTACAAAACTTACGGAAGCGTTTGAGTTTGTGGCAAAGAACGAAAACAAGGGCTGTACGCTGAAAATGCTCAGAGATTTCTTCGATAGAAATACTGACATTAACGTAAACGGCGGAAAACTTACTGTCGATATGAACGGCTTTGGTGTCTATATCAATAGCTTTAACGGATCCGGAACCCAAATCACTATACGCAGTGACAGTAAGTGTACTTTTGGGGTTGAAAATGGATTTAGCATGGACGGCGGCACTGTTACTTTCTCGGGAGAGGTCAGCGTAGTTTGCCAGAATGTGAAATTAAATGCCACATACTTCTCCTCCTATGTTGAAACGCTGAAAATTGACACGCTGATTTTAGAAGACGGTGTTCTGCTTAAACAGCTGGCAAGTATCACGAATGCTAATATCGCTAATATAGACTGCTCAAGTGAAATTTATCTTTATCAAATTTTAGCGAGCGGCAGCCGTGTCGATTCTCAGCTGTACAGCGCTCTGAAAGCAAACGCTTCGTCAAAATTCGATAACGTAAGAATAATAAGATGCGACCACCCGGACGGTGTGGGCAGAGATAACCGTTGCATATACTGCAATTCATTGATCGCTGCAAGCGTAAGCTATACCGAGAACGGAACGGAAAAGACAGAATATTTTGTTAAGGAAGATCTGGGAAAGGCGTTTGCCAAGGCAAACAGCGTTGCAAGTGCAACAATAACAATGCTGATGTCTTCCGTTTATGATACAGACTACCTCCCTGTTACAGGTGATGTTACACTTATTGCAAATGGCGATAACGCCATCTTGTATAATACAGTAAAGGTCGCCGATGGCGGTAAGCTGACACTTAGAGGCAACGCCAATATTTTCGCTGTAATTGCCGAGCCGGGCTCCAGGTTGACTGCCGAAGAAGCCACAAGAATCGCATATCTCACCGTAAACGGCGGAGATGTTAAGCTCAGCGGCGGACAATATGATAACATTACGGTAAAAGATGGCAAGATAACAGATATTCTCGGCAACGGCTATGCGTATAAGAAAACAGAGGGCGGTGCATGGCTGACGCTTAAAGAACGTGAGATGTCGGAAGCAAGCGGTGTTACCGTTGCTAAGGCACCGATAGTACAAGCAACGCTTAGCACAGAAATAAACAAGCTGTATCGCAACAGCAACGCAAACCCCACGCTGAAGTTCAACCTTGCTCTTGCTCACGGCTCGAACCTGAACGACTCGTATGTAAGTAAGAGATACGGTATAAACTCCTATGTAAGCGGAGATATAATTTATAGCAGCTTAAGCGCACTTGTAAAGGACGCTAAATTGTCGGCAGACGAAATAATTGATAAGGCAGGCGACAGCGATGTTGCCGAGATATACTTCGTAGTTACTACCGGTGACGGCTATGAAATAAAGTCGAACACTGTAAGTATAGACCTTGTTGATTGTGATCATTCTCAGGTGGTCGATCCTACAGCGGACAAGGAAACCGCAGGTAATATTACTACGCCGACATATTGCGAGATATGCGAGAGCAAGTTCAATGCAAAGATAACAAAGGGCGACGATGTCAAGTATTATAACGATCTTGACGAGGCTGCGAAAGACGCTCAGAAGAGCGAAAACGAGGGCTGTACCTTATATCCGCTTTATAACAAGAACGGATACGGCGGTCAGTTAGTCATAACCGAAGGTAACTTCACGCTCAAGTACGCAGTTCGTACAGCGTTCTCACGTCCGATCATCATAAACGGCAAGGCAAAGCTGACGGTTACGGGACGTTGTGCGGTGACAGCGTTTGAGAATCAAGACGCATTCATAGTGAGGGGCGGTGATGTCACATTTGACGGGCTTGCAACAGGCAGCAATGTGACCATAAACGGCGGAAATGTTACAATGGCCGCAAACAATATAAATTGCCTTACTATAAACGGCGGTAATGTATCCATTTCGTCAGGTGGGTTTGCCGAAATCGTAACTACGGTCAGTGATAAGGTGATAGCCGATTATATCGATCACGGCTTCTGGGTACAGGACAGAGGAACAAAAGAGTGGATAGATATATACAGTCTTAATAAGGCAACGGCATCATCGACAAACGGACTTACGGTACGGGTGTGCCCGATGCAGATAATTCAGCCGAGGAATAATGTATATTACACCAACGGCTATTATCCCGACGGTATACCGTCACTTCAAATAAATGCAGAGCCGTGGTATTCAGGCGAGGTCGACGCAAAAGTTGCTTATCAGTGGATCGCCATTGATGAAAACGGCTACGAAACAGTGATAGAGGGCGCTACAGACAAAAAGCTGTCGCTCGAAAATCTCACAACGGGCAGGTACTACTGCCGTCTTACCTACAGCAATGCTACAACGGCGGGAGTTTCGATGAAGTCGGACGTTGTAACGGCTACGATAACCGAATGTGAGCATTCCGGAGGAGAGGCTACCTGCACCGAAAAGGCAAAGTGTGAAATATGCGGTGCGGAGTATGGCGAACCTCTCGGTCACGACTATGTTGTAATCAAAGTAGTTGAGCCTGACTATCGCAACGAAGGCTACAGCGTATTTGAATGCACAAGATGTAAGGATTCATATATCGGAAACCGTGTTCCCGTAAAGCCTATTCCCGATGTGGAAGAAATAGCGGTTGAAAAGACAACATACAATGAAGTCGATATAAGCTGGAAGAATATAAGCGGCGTTGACGGATATTATGTCGAATGCTATGTCGGCAATCAGTGGAAGCAGATTAACTGCAGTGCTGACGGCGACAGAGTAGCGGCAAAGCTGAGCGGTCTTTCTGCAGGCCTTAAATATAAGGTAAGGATAGCGGCTTATGCAGGAAGCTTCACCGGCAAGTTCAGATGTTTCTATGTTGATACCATTCCTTCTCCCGTATGGAATATAAATACGGTGAAGGCTACCGATGAAACGGTAAGAATAAGCTGGAACAGAAACACCAGAGCGGACGGCTACAAGGTAGAGTGGTACATTGATAATCAGTGGTCTGCAAAGACTGTTACCGGCAACAATAATATAGCGGCGGTTATAGACGGACTTTGTGCAGGAACACGATATAAAGTAAGGGTAAGCGCATATAAGGGCGACCTTTACAGCCCGTATACATATGGCTATATCGATACGCTCCCGTCAAAAGTTACTGGTATTACGCAGAAAGTCACATCTTCTTCGTTTACGCTTAAATGGGATAAGAACGAAAGTGCGGACGGTTATACCGTTCAGTACTATGCAGACGGTAAGTGGAATGAAAAGACGCTGACCGGTAATAAAAAAACTACCGTTACAATAGGCTCGCTTAAGGGCTACAAAACCTACAAGGTCAGAATAAAGGCTTATAAGGGTGAGCTTCAGAGTACATTCGACGATATTTATATCACTACCGCTCCGACAAAGGTCAGCGGTCTTAAGGTAAAGAGCGCAGTTGACTCAAAGGCAGTAGTTATATGGAATGCGGATACAAACGCTGACGGATATAACGTAGGATATTATATCGGCGGTAAGTGGGTCGAAAAGACCATAACCGATAATAAGACAGCAATGGCTGTGCTTGGCGGACTTACACCTTACAGCACATGTAAAGTAAGGGTAAGAGCGTATAAGGACAATCTGTACGGCGATTACAGCTATACTACGGTTACTGCAGTGCTTTCACCGGTAACCAATATCAAGGTTGTATCGGCAAAAAGAAACTCGATAACCGTTAAGTGGGGTAAAAACGCCAGTGCAGACGGATATAAGGTTGAAATTTACAAAGGCGGCAAGTGGGTCAAAAAGACGTTAAAGGGCAGTACGAATGCTACTGTCACTATTGGCGGACTCAGGGCCGGAAGCGTGTATAAGGTAAGGATTGCGTCTTATAAGGGTGCAAATACAAGCACTTATACTTATGCAAATGTGAAGACAGCCAAATAAGCTGACAGTAAAAAAAGAGAACACCGGGCGACCGGTGTTCTTTTTTGTGTATCAGATGCGTTTTTACTATAAGAACAAACTGAGCCGTAAGCAAGTGTGCTTACGGCTCGATTTGCATAATTATAACGTTAATATCCGCCGGTAACGTAACCTTAGCCGAGCTGAAACAGCCGGAACGGCGAATTTGGTGCGGCTCACAGCCGCCGCTTACTTGAAGTATCTGTGCAGCAGACCCTCGAAAGCTTTGCCGTGACGGGCCTCGTCCTTAGCCATCTCGTGAACTGTGTCGTGGATAGCGTCAAGATTCAACTGCTTTGCTCTCTTTGCGAGGTCGAGCTTGCCCTGTGTAGCGCCGTGCTCTGCGGCAACTCTCTTTTCAAGGTTTTCCTTAGTCGATGCACTTACAACATCGCCTAAAAGCTCTGCAAACTTTGCAGCGTGCTCAGCCTCTTCCCAAGCTGCCTTTTCGTAGTAAAGACCTACCTCGGGGTAACCTTCTCTGTGAGCGGCTCTTGCCATAGCGAGATACATACCTACCTCTGTGCACTCGCCCTCAAAGTTAGCCTTTAAACCTGCGATGATCTCTTCATCCTCAACTGCCTTTGCAATGCCTACCTTGTGCTCGTCTGCAAATACAAGCTTTTCGCTTTCCTTAAGCTCTATGAACTTGCTGCCGGGAACCTTGCACTGGGGGCAGAACTCGGGAGGTGTATCTCCCTCATGAACGTAACCGCATACCGGACATACCCACTTTTTCATAGTAAATTACCTATCCTTTCATAGTGATAAAATCATTATTTTCTTATTGTTTTTAGCAAAATCAGTAACGTTTACTGATTTGTTGATTTTATTATAACCGATACTTCGGCATTTGTCAAGAGGTTTTTGAAAATTTTTTTGTAAAAATTAGGTTAGTTATGGCTTACTAAAAAGGGCGAGGTTTTGGAAGGGTTGGTGAGGGACGAGTTGTGATAGTGAACGCTTAGAAGTTTTAGGGATAGAAGTTCTATCAACTTCAATCCCCACCGTCTTGACGGCAGACCGACTTAGTAATTATAAAAGTCGGATATATCGCATAAAAACGCTGTAAAATTAGGCTTGTGCCTTGCCGTCAAGCCACCTCCCCTTTTTCGAGGGGAGGCAAGTTGTGATAGTGCGGGGTGAGTGATAGTACGAGGGCGGTGGAAGCTGTGATGTTATTAGAGTGATAAATACGCAGTTGCGTAATGTTGCCGCCGGTAACGGAGGTTGCTCATATCGCTGACAATCGGAACGGCGAATTTGAGGCGGCACATTACCGCTCGCCGTGCTTGACAACGGTGGGAAAAGGTGATATACTAAACCTATATCAAACCGTTGACCGAGAGTAGTAATATCGGCAGAGATACTACAGAGAGCCGCATAAGCTGAAAAGCGGTGTATTTATCCGATACGAATGGACTTGCGAGGGCAGACCGAAAGCGATTGAGCGAGTAGTTTCTGACGGAAGGCTCTGACCGTTACACAGAGAGCGCATTTTTATGTGCGTAACAATAAGGTGGCTTGCAGATATGGCTTCTGTTCCTTATTCGGAACGGGAGCTTTTTTATTAAGCCGTATAAAAAATGAGGTAAATATTATGAGCAAGATTATTTTAACGGGTGACAGACCCACAGGCAGACTTCACATAGGACACTATGTAGGCTCGCTCAGACGCAGAGTGCAGTTACAGAATACGGGCGATTTTGACGAAATATACATCATGATCGCAGACGCACAGGCGCTGACCGATAACTTCGACAATCCCGAAAAGGTACGCAGTAACATAGGAGAGGTAGCGCTTGACTATATGGCGGCAGGACTTGACCCCGAAAAGTCAACGATATTCATTCAGTCGATGATACCTGAGCTTACCGAACTTACATTCTACTATATGAACCTTGTTACAGTATCAAGATTACAGCGTAATCCTACCGTAAAAGCGGAAATTACAATGAGAAACTTTGAAGCAAGCATACCTGCAGGCTTCTTATGCTATCCGATAAGCCAGACCGCCGATATTACAGCCTTCAAGGCTACGACAGTACCGGTAGGCGAGGATCAGCTGCCTATGCTCGAACAGGCGAAGGAGATTGTCCACAAGTTCAACTCCATCTATGAGCCTGTGCTTGTCGAGCCTGAAATATTACTTCCCGAAAACGAGGCTTGTATGCGTCTGCCCGGTACTGACGGCAAGGCGAAGATGAGCAAGTCGCTGGGCAACTGTATTTACCTTGCGGATAGTCCAGCAGACATCAAGACAAAGATAATGAGTATGTTTACCGATCCGCTTCATATACAGGTATCAGACCCCGGTCATATCGAGGGCAACACGGTATTCACCTACCTTGACGCATTCTGCACAGACGAGCATTTTGAACGTTATCTGCCCGATTACAAGAACCTTGACGAGCTGAAAGAGCATTATAAGCGTGGCGGTCTTGGCGATATGAAGATAAAGAAGTTCCTTAACAATGTAATGCAGGAGGAGCTTGAGCCGATAAGACTGCGCCGTGAGGAGCTTGCGAAGAATATGGACTATGTTTACGATGTGCTGAAGAAGGGTACCGAAAAGGCACGTCAGTGTGCCGCTCAGACTATGAGCGAGGTTAAGAAGGCTATGAAGATCGATTATTTCGGTTAAGGCGTGAATAAGTGAATATATAACAACAGCCGTATTTGTTTTATGAACAAATACGGCTGTTTCGGATTGTAGAAAAGTCTTTTATTTGATATACTTCTGTTATACCATTCAGCTTTGCCTATGATAGCAAGCTACCGATAGTTCTTTTTGTCGGACAGCACTTCTCGGGTTCG